>ORJL010622677.1_pt1 | contig 10578 bp, 6 predicted proteins | sample 1779941 | NCBI WGS metagenome assembly ORJL01 (sample SAMEA104232317, study PRJEB22302) | groundwater metagenome | biome: forest; feature: aquifer; material: groundwater | place: USA | collected 2011-08-07 | depth 5.8 m | reverse complement strand
GGCGACGTCATCACCGCCGTGGACGGCAAGGCCGTCACAACGACGGCTGAGTTGAAGGCCGCAATCGTCGCTCACAAAGCGGGCGACAAGGTGACCGTCACCATCCTTCGCGGCGGCCAGCCGCAGACCGTCGCCGTCACGCTGGCCGACCAGCCTCAGTAAGCCGTTCGTCCGTCGAAGAAAGGGGCCCCGCGCCTTGACGCGGGGCCCCTTTCTTCGATTCCTAAGCCTTATTCCGCTGTTGAAGCCGGGTCGGGTCCACGCGCCTCCAGCCATCTGGCCCGCTGGGCCATGCGCGTCTCCTCATCCGTGACTTCGTAGCCAGCCAGGAACGCTTCCTTGAACTGCGCGAACCTCTCCTCACGAATAGCCCGGCGCGCCTGTTCCAGAAGACGCGCCATGAACCGGACGTTGTGAAGGGTGGCCAGGCGGAGCCCCAGAATCTCTTTGGACTTGAAGAGATGGTGCAGATAGGCGGCGGAGAACCGGGCACAGGTGGGGCAGTCGCACCCCTCCTCCAGCGGGCCCGCCTCCGTGCGGTAGCGGGCGTTCAGGATGTTCACCCGGCCTTGCGCCGTGTACAGGCTTCCGTTGCGAGCGGCCCGCGTGGGAAGCACGCAGTCGAACTGGTCTATGCCCCTGGCGATCCCCTCCAGCAGGTCCTCCGGGGAGCCCACGCCTAGTAGGTGACGCGGCCTGTCCACTGGCAGCAGGGGACAAACGGCGTCCAGCGTGAGGAGCATCTTGGCCTTTGGCTCGCCCACGCTCAGGCCACCCACCGCGTAACCGGGGAAATCCAGCGCGGTGATCGCCTCCGCGGAGCGGGCGCGCTCCTCCGGGAAGACGCCTCCCTGCACGATGCCGTACAGCAAGCCCAGGCCGGTCCATGCCTCCCTGCAGCGCCCGGCCCACAGGGTCGTGCGGTCAACAGCCTTGCGCACATCGTCCAGGTCTTCCGTGTACCCCAGGCACTGGTCCAGCGCCATCATCACGTCCACGCCCAGGCGTTCCTGGTTGCGCACGGCGCTCTCCGGCGTCAGGGTGTGCAAGGCGCCGTCTATGTGCGACTGGAAGGTGACATCGTTGTCCGTCAGTTTCTTGAGGTGGCCTAGGCTGAAGATCTGGAACCCGCCGCTGTCCGTGGCGATGGGCCTGTCCCAGTCCATGAACCGGTGCAGCCCGCCCAGGGCTTCGATGAGGTCGGTCCCCGGCCGCATCATCAGGTGGTAGCTGTTGGCGATAAGGAAAGATACTCCCAGCGCGCACAAATCGCCTGGGGAGACGGCCTTAACGGTGCCTTGCGTGGCAACCGGTAGAAAGGCGGGGGTTTCCACGTCTCCGTGCGCCGTATGCAGCAGACCCACACGCGGGGAGGCTGGAGAGGAGGGCTGAGTAAGCAGCTCAAAGTAGCTGGTGGTAGGCATGGCGACTGCTGCCAGAGTACCTGAGGGGGACGCTCCGCGCAAACGAGGAGGGGTAGACTGCTCCCAGCCTATCCCTGCCGCTCCCGCATCCGGCTGAGCGCCACGGTCAGGCCTGCCAGGAAGCCTGCCTTGAAGAGCTTGCCATCGTCCGTGTTCTTGCCGGCCTCCTTGGCGAAGGCGTCGCCAAGTGCGTTCACTACCGCGCGGACCTGCCAGGACTCCAGGCCCTTCGGGAACTTCTCCCCCAGGTACATCTTCGAAAGCTCCGGGAGGAACTCCTGGTCTACGTCAAAGTTGTTGCGAAGGTCGCTGAGGATGCCAAAGAGGATGGTCTCGATTTCGGCGGAGTGGTCACGCGGGGCGCGGCTTTCCCAGGTGCCGTTGCGCAGGGAGTCCATGGCGTGCACCCGGAGACGGGTGATCCAGTTCTCATCGGCGATCAGCCTGTCGATCGTCCAGTCACTTCCCGTGTCGAAGTTCATGTGCTTGTCCCTCGGGGCACTGAATGCCGCTCCCGCCCATCGTCCGCAAACCATGCGGACGATTTATGTTATTGTATGCCAAATCGAGGTGCGCCAGCAGGGGGGATTCTCGGAAAGCATAAATGCGCCAAGATCCGAGGAGGGGCCAGACTACCATGTCATGCTCTCTCGGTACGGACGTACGTCCTCACCAGAAGCCGGCTTGCGGAAGATGAAAAGGTGCTCATCCATGATGAGCAGGAAGTTGCTCTTGCGGGAGAGGTTGGCCCAGAGGCCTTCCTGCTGGGTGTTGTGCTGGCCTTGATGATGTCCTCTTTGAGGGTGAAGCCCGCCTTCAGGAACGCGAGCAGGACGAACTGAATCGCGTTTGCCTATGCCAGCAGCGCAAGCGGGATTGAGCAATTGAACTGCTCCGAACCCTGTCCGGACCTTTCCTGGCTTGCGCGCCAACCCTCTAGTACGAGTTCGTCACCGCACCGTTTGGCGCTCAGCAGAATATAGGCACCACCACATAAAGCATGAAGCCAGGCGGCTCGTATTCTTGCGTTCTCTTCTAGCTCCGGTAGGGAGTAGATGATGTACCAATCTCTCTTGGTCCCTACAAAAAGCTCGTTTGGACTCATCGAGGAAAGGACGTCAAGCCCAGAGAAGGGGATCCTTTTCACAAGAGTTCCTGTCTTGCCCTCAACCTTGTATATGCCGCGGCCAGCGGAGCAGAAAATGACAAAATCACCATGCACGAGGATGTGCCGTACCCTGCCCGGTCCAATCCTCCATAAGACTTTGCCCGTTGAGACGGAATAACAGAAGAGACCTCTTGTCCATACGCCAATGTACAACCGCTCTCCGTCGGGAGACACAGGTGTGCCGTATTGTTGGTTGAACACTCTCTCGCATACCGTTTCGAACCGATTGATGACGGTTCCATCCGCTGAAATAACCTGGCATAGGGTTCTGCGAGTATTTGTGTCGACATATTCGATACGTGAAATGTTGGAGGGGTCATCGGCAAACGACACGGTAAGAAGTCCTGGTGTTAGGTCCATGGTCATGTTTGCGAATTCCATGATCATCTTTATCGCACCTTGTCCCACTTCGTGGTCACTACAGGCCTGAAGAACGCTTGGCTTGTTCCTATGCCCGCGTTCAATGCAAATCAAGTTCTATCCCCTCAACCCCTCCACCACCGCCCGCACCGTTCCCATGTCCACTGGATGGCCCTGCGATGCCTTGCCGATGCCTTCAAGCATCACCCACTGGACAGAGCCGGCCCTGGCCTTCTTGTCCAGGGCCATGGCGTCCAGCACGGTGTCAATGTCCACGGCAGGCAGGCGGGGAGGGAGGCCGAACCGCTCCAGCAGGGCGTTCTGGCGGACAAGCTCTTCCGCCGATAGGAGTCCAGCGCGTCGGGATAGCTCCCCCGCAGCCGCCATGCCAATGGACACCGCCTCGCCGTGGAGCAGACCGCCGTACCCGGTGGCGGCTTCAAGGGCGTGGCCCAGGGTGTGGCCGTAGTTCAGGATGGCGCGCAGGCCGGACTCTTTCTCGTCCTGGGACACCACCCACCCCTTCAGCTCCATGCACCGCCCGATCGCCACGAGCAGCAGGTCTTCGTCCCGGGCAAGGACGTCCTCCACGCTCTCCTCCAGGAAGTCGAAGAGGTCGGCGTCCAGGATGAGGGCGGTCTTGATGACTTCGGCGAAGCCCTCGCGGAAAGGGCGCTCCGGCAGCGTGCGCAGCGTCTCCATGTCGGCCAGGACAAGGGCCGGCTGGTAGAACGCACCGATGAGGTTCTTCCCCTTCGGGTGGTCCACGGCCACCTTGCCGCCGATGGAGGCGTCCGCCATGGCCAGTACCGTGGTGGGCGCCTGTGCAAAGGGAACGCCGCGCAGATACGTCGCCGCTACATAGCCTGCCAGGTCTCCCGTCACCCCTCCACCGAGCGCCACAATAGCGTCTCCACGCTCCATGCGGTTCTCCAGCAGCCAGTCGTACAGGGCGCTGGCCTGGCGGAGACTCTTGCTGGCCTCGCCCGCGGGCAGACGGTACACGTGGACAGCGAAATCGCCGCCTGCGCGCAGCGACTCAACGACTGTGGACACGATGGCGGGGCTCAGGTTCTCGTCGGCGATGAGGCCCACCTTGCCCTTGAGGCCCGCCTTGCGCATGTAGCCCCCTAACTGCGGCAAGATGCCTCCCCCGCCGTAGATGGGATAGGAGGCCGTGGGGGTCTTCACGGTGGAGACAAGGGTGACGTCCTCTTCGGAAGCCGAGGGCGGGGCGGCCTCCAGCATGCGACCTGCCGAAAGGCGACGTGCTGCGTACCGGGCGCCTCGGACGATTTCTTCGATGGCCTCCTCCGGAGTCAGATCGTCTGTGTGGACCGTCCAATCCGCGATGGCGTAGAGGGGCTGACGGGTGGACTTCAATTCCCGAATGCGCTGCAGAGGGTCCGGGTGGGCAAGGAGAGGACGTACCGGTTGGGACGGGTCGGTGGACATGTCTCGCAGGCGCTGTTCGATGGTAGCCGGCTGAGACTCCAGGCAGATGACGGCGGCGTTCTCCGCCAGGAGGCGTCGGTTATCCGGATTGGTGATGGCCCCTCCACCTGTGGCGATGACCGTTCCCTCCCCCTCGCACACCTCCGCCAGGACCTCTCGCTCGATCTGGCGGAAGCGCTGCTCGCCCATGGGCTCGGCGAAGATCTCCGGGATGGACTTGCCCGCCCGCTCGACGATGACATCGTCTGTGTCGACGAACCTCCACCCTAGATGCTGGGCCACGAGCTTCCCGTACGTGGTCTTCCCCGTGTAGGAGAAACCGACGAGCACGATATTGGGCACGCTGGGAGTGGACGGCAGGGCCATTGTGTCACCTGTAGGGCAGGGTGGTTCTCCCTATTGTATACGCCGCGCCGCGCATCCGGCATGAGAGCCATAGGCATGCACGTGGCCTTCACGGGAACGGGTTTTCAAACCCGTTCAATTTTCAGGCGTTAGGCCAGGAATCCCTTGACGAATAGAACATAAGTTCTTAGTCTCTGCTACGCAGGGGTATTTAACCGACTCGTCAAATCCCCGGTTTCTCGGGGAATGCCTGGGAGAAGCCAGATGCCTGTAGCTTGCATCCTTATACCGCACTTTCCCATCAAGGCGGAGATACAGCGTTGCCCGGCGCTCAGGGGGAAGCCCGTCCTCATAGCGGAGACTCTGACCGGAGAGGACGTTGTGGTGGATTTTGCCCCGCATGTGCGCGGCATCGAGCGGGGTATGCCGCTGGCCCAGGCGGTGTCCATGACGCCGGATGCCCAGGTCATGGAGGCGGATACGGACTTCTACAAGAAGTCCTTCCAAGATATCCTGTCCACGCTCTTACGCTATAGCCCGCTGGTGGAGGGACCGGAACTTGGACTGGCGAATGTAGGGCTTGATGGCCTGGAGCTCCTCTATGGCGATAACGCCCGCCTGGTCACGGCCTTGGGGAACGCTATTCCCTCTGCATTGGGGGCGCGGATCGGGGTAGGGGAGAACAAGTTCATAGCGTTCTTGGCCGCCACCAAGGCCCGGCTGGGGAGCGCCTTCCGCGCGCCGGAGGATGCCGCTGAGTTTGTCGGAGCGTTCTCGGTGGACATGCTCCCTGTCGACAAAGCCATCCGTGAGAAGGTCCACACGTTCAACCTCCACACGCTCAGCGATGTTGCGGGCGTCGGCATCGGGCCTTTGCAGGCGCAGTTTGGGCCTGTGGGGAAGCTGATGTGGGAGTTGGCGAACGGCGTGGACAACCGGGTATTGGTCCCCATGCGCCAGGAGGACTATGTCCAAGAGAGCATGAGCTTTCCTTATGAGGTTGCAACGTTGGATGTTCTCCTGCGCGCCGTGGAGATGCTCCTGCGGCGGGCGTTTGGCGCGGAGGGGATACGGGGGAGGTCCGTAGCGGGAGTCATGGTTGAATGCGCCGCTACGGGCATGCGCACATGGGCCCGGACGTTCCATGTGCAGGGGGGCGTTGCGGATGCCGCCAGAGCAATGGCCCTTATGAAGGTGCGCCTGGAGGCCGAGCACCCACCGTACCCCTTTGAGCGCTTGACGGTCACACTTTCCGTCCTCACGGGCGAGCAGCGTGTGCAGCCGGGGTTGGTCCGAGGGGTGCGTGAGGCCGACCAAGACTTCGCGGGAGTGGACCAGCGTATCCGCCCGCGCGCTGAAGGGAAGCCTGGCCTGTACCGGGTGATGGCGGTGCACCCTAGCCACCCCGCTCCGGAGATGCGGGCTGTGCAGGTGCCTGTGGACAGGGATGCAAGCGGCCATGTCAAGGCGCTCCAGACGCCGGTCCCCGTGAGAGTCCTGGAAGAGGAGGCCCTTCCTACGGCTGTCTTCACGGGCGGACGGATGGCGCCTGTCCTGTGTGTAGAGGACACATGGAAGATCAACCTCTGGTGGATGCTCCAGCCGCTTAAGCGACAGTACTTCACCCTGGCCTGCGCGGGTGATAGGCGCATCACGGTCTTTAGAGATGAGACCTCTGGGGACTGGTTCCAGCAGAGCTACTGATATGGCTGGCTACAGCCCGTACGTCGAGCTGCGGATGAAGAGCTTTTACTCCTTTGGAGAAGGCGCGAGCCACCTCCACGAGTTGTTGGGGCAGGCCGCCCATCTCAAATACCCCGCTCTTGCCCTCACGGATACAAACCTGTGCGGCGCATTGGAGTTCGCCAAGCTGGCGCGCAACTGGGGGGTCAAGCCTATTACCGGTGGACACATCACTCTACGGGACGGGTCGCACATCACGTTACTGGTCAGGGACCGGACAGGCTACGGCAATCTGTCCCAACTGTTCACACATGCCAACCGCAATGACAGACGGACCCCTCTGCTTGACCCCCGCCTACTTGAACACCATGCACAGGGCCTGGTCCTTATTACGGGATGCGCGGATAGCCCTGTGTCCCGGTCCCTCATGGAAGGACGTCAACCCCAGGCGGAGCAGCTCCTCAGGACGTACCGGGCGCTGTTCGGGGTAGAAGGGGTGTACGTTGGCCTACAGCAGAATAAAGTCTTTGGAGATACGCAACGGAACCGCCGTTTAGTGGAGTTGGCCAAGAAAGTCGGCCTGTCCGTAGTTGCCACTAACGATGTCCTTTACCATGCTCCGCAACGGCAAAAGCTGCAGAACATCCTCACTGCCATCAAGGACAACCGGACATTGAGCGAGGCCGTTGATAGCACCAAGCCCAACGGCGAGTTCTATTTGAGATCTCCACAAGAGATGGCGGAGCTGTTTGCAGAGCGCGCGGACGCGCTGCGCAACACCGCTGTTATCGCAGAGATGTGCGCCTTCGACCTGTTCAGCGACCTTGGGTACCAGCTCCCTTCTCCTAAGATCCCGGATGGCTACACACCGGAGTCGTACCTCCTGAAGCTCTGCCAAGAGGCGGCCTGGCGACGGTATGGGTCCATAACCGACAAGGTGCGGGACCGCCTGGAAGAAGAATTCCGCCTTATACGGAGGCATAACCTGGCGGGGTTCCTGCTTCTCTACCGCGATATCGCGGAGATCGCGCACAGGATCATGATCGAGGAAGGCTTCACTCCTCCAGAGACCCCCATCGAAGTCAGACCGCCCGGTCGTAGCCGCGGTTCATCGGTGGCCCTGCTTGTGGGGTATCTCATCGGCATCTCCCATGTGGACCCGCTTCTCTACAACCTCACGTTGGAGCGGTTCCTGCCGGAGGAGATGCTGACAACCGTCGCTGACATAGACCTGGACTTCCCCCGGCGCCTGCGGGACAAGCTCATCCAGCGCATCCATAAAGAATTCGGGCCCGACAAAGCGGTCCTTGTGGGGGCGGTCGGCACCTACCGTATGCGGGGTGTCATTGCCGGTGTTGGCAAGGCGCTGGGGCTTCCGCAGGAGGCTCTGCGCCGTCTTGCGGACAGCATCCACAGCCATGACCCCGCCATGCTCCGCGAGGAGATGCTCGGGATAGCGGACTTTCGGGACAAGGTGGATGCGCCTGGCTGGCGCGACCTCATTGAGGTGGCCCCGCAACTGGTGGAAGCGCCCAAGGGCCTGGGGCAGCATGTGGGCGGGATGGTGCTTAGCTCATCCCCCATCTCGGAGATGGTCCCTGTCCGCGAGGGCGCCATTCAAGGCCGTTTCATCATGGACTGGAACAAGGACAGCGCGGATGATGCGCGGTTCGCCAAGATAGACCTGCTCTCTCTGCCCGTGCTGGACCAGATAGCTGACAGCCTTGACCTGATAGAGAAGACCACCGGGGAGCGGGTAGACCTCAATGGGAAGGGCTTGGATGATGACCCTACGCTGTACGCCATGATCAACCGGGGGGAGACCATAGGAGTGTTTCTTATCCAGTCGCCGGCCCAGTTGAAGGTCTCCCAACGGCTATTGTCCCAGAACATCCAGGACCTCGCTTATCAGGTGGCGCTCATCCGTCCGGGCGTTGGCGCGCAGGGGAGCGCCGTGAGCACGTTCATAGAGCGGTACCGCCACCCCGATCTTTCCTGGGACTATGACCACCCCCTGGAGAAACGCGCCCTGGAGCGGGGGTGCGGGGTCATCATTTGGCAGGAGCAGGTGGTGCAGCTTATCGCAGACATTGCGGAGGTGAGCACGGCCAAAGCGGATGAGATGCGGCGCGCCTTTGCCAAGCCGCACAACGCCCATCTTCTTGCCATGTACAAGAAGCAATTCATGGAGGGGGCGGCCAGGAACTCACGGGGGCCGGTGCCGGGCGATGTAGCTGAGAAGATATGGTCCAAGATCAACGGCCACTATATGTTCCCTGAGAGCCATAGCTACGCTTTTGGGATCAATGCCCTGCAAGCGGCATGGCTAAAGGCGTATCACCCTTGTGAGTTCTTCACGGCTCTCATGAATAACCTGCCCATGGGCTTTTATCCCCGGGAGGTCATCAAGCAGGACGCTCGGCGGTTCAAAGTGCCGTTCCGCAACCCCGATGTCAACGCCAGCGGTGTCGATTGCGTCCCCGTTCAGGGTGACATCCTCTTGGGCCTGCGGTTCGTTAAAGATGTCCGTGACGCGCTGGCGCAACGTGTTGTGGAGGAGCGCAAAGCAAGCGGGCCGTACGGGAGCATGGGCGATTTTATCCGCCGGGTGCATCTACGTCCGCAGGCCGTTCAATCGCTTGTCTTGGCGGGGGCGTTTGACTCCATTGTGCCCAACAGGAGGAGGGCGCTATGGGAAGCAGGGCTCTACGATGGCCCGCTTGTGTGTCAGGCGCCTCTCCCATTCAACCTGGACCAGGATGTCCCCGACCTCCCCGATTTCACCGCGTACGAGAAGGCTATAGCGGAATACTCCATCATGGGCATCTACCCCAAGGGGCATCTGATGGAGTTCCTGCGCCCCAATCTGGGGGATGTCCAGACAACCACGCAGGTGGAAAAAGCCAACGACGGGGACTATGTCACCACGGCAGGCTGGATCGTTGCGCGGCAACATCCTCGCGGTGAAGAGGGGACAGTGTTCGTCACCATCGAGGACGAGCGCTTCCACGCCCAGCTCATCTTATGGCCGCATGTCTACCAGAAGTATCGCGAGGTGCTGCGCAACTCTGTCATCAAGGCAAGCGGCAAAGTCTCCCGGTGGGACGGCACATCCAACCTCATCGTATCCAAGGTGGAAGCCATCGCCGTGCCGGCGGTCCTGCCCAAGTCCCACGACTGGCACTGAGACATGCCCATGCCACCCGCCCTCAGCTACGCAGCCTCTCCACCAGGGTCTTTACCAACTCCTCCACGGGCACGCGCACCTGCTCCATGGTGTCCCGGTCCCGGATAGTGACCGCGTTATCCTTCTCCACCGTCTCAAAGTCCACGGTCACGCACAGCGGCGTGCCGATCTCGTCTTGCCGGCGGTAGCGGCGGCCAATGGACTGGGCGTCGTCGTATTCCACGTATCCCAGGCTTGCTTTGCGCACAAGCTCATAGACCTCGCGGGCTTTGGGAGTGAGCCTCTCGTTGCGGCTGAGCGGGAGGATGGCCACCTTCACAGGGGCCAGGGCTTTGTGCAGCTTGAGCACGGTGCGCGTCTCCCCGCGCACATCCTCCTCTACGTAAGCGTCCACCAGGAAAGCGAGGAGAGGCCGGTCCACCCCGCACGAGGGCTCCACCACGTGAGGGACGTAATGCTCCTTCTTCTCCTCGTCGAAGTACGTTAGCGGCTTGCCGCTCCGCTCCTGATGCGCCTTCAGATCGAAGTCTGTGCGGTAGGCGATGCCCTCGATCTCCCCCCATCCGAAGGGGAAAAGATACTCGATGTCCGCCGTCGCCTTGGCATAGTGAGCCAGTTCGTCCGCGCCATGGTCGCGGAAGCGCAGGTGCTCCGGGTTGATGCCATAGCGGCTGTACCAGCCCATGCGGGTCTTCTTCCACTCGTCATGCCACTTGAAGCCCTGGTCCGGCGAGCAGAAGTATTCGATCTCCATCTGTTCGAATTCACGGGTGCGGAAGATGAAGTTGCCCGGCGTGATCTCGTTCCGGAACGACTTTCCGATCTGCCCCACGCCGAAGGGGAGTTTCCGGCGGGTGGTGGTCTGGATGTTCCCAAAGTTGACGAAGATCCCCTGCGCGGTCTCCGGGCGGAGGTAGGCGATGCTGGCCGAGTCCTCCACCGGGCCGACGTGGGTC
>ORJL010140246.1_pt1 | contig 10578 bp, 9 predicted proteins | sample 1779941 | NCBI WGS metagenome assembly ORJL01 (sample SAMEA104232317, study PRJEB22302) | groundwater metagenome | biome: forest; feature: aquifer; material: groundwater | place: USA | collected 2011-08-07 | depth 5.8 m | reverse complement strand
TGCCGGAGGCGAAAGAAGCGATTCCGGCGGGGTTCGGGACGCCGTCCATGGGCCCGATCAGCACCGGTCTCGGCGAAATCTACCAGTTCGAGGTGCGCGGCAAGAGCGACTCCCTGATGGATCTCCGGAGCATCCTCGAGTGGGACATCGCGTTCAAGCTGCGTTCGGTGCCCGGGGTCGTCGAAGTGAACTCCTTCGGCGGCGAGCTCAAGACGTACGAAGTGCAGGTCGATCCGAACAAGCTGGTGGCGTACAACATTCCGCTCGATACCGTGTTTGCCGCGCTCGAGCGCAACAACGCGAATGCCGGCGGTGGCTACATCGAGCGTGCGCAGGAACAGTACCTCATCCGTGGCGAGGGGCTCGTCGAGCACATTTCGGATGTCGACAACATCGTGATCGGCTCCGGTCCCAGCGGCACACCCATCTTCGTCAAAAACATCGGCCGCACCGTGCTCGCGCCGCGCGTTCGTCAAGGGGCCGTGACGCGCGACGGCCGAGGGGAAGTCGTCACCGGTGTGGTCATGATGCTGATGGGCGAGAACTCACGTGTTGTGGCTCAACGCGTCCGCGAACAGCTCGAAATCATCAAGCAGAGTCTTCCGCCGGGTGTGGAGATCGACAGTTATTACGATCGTACGTCCCTTGTGCGACGTACGATCGCCACGGTCGAAAAGAACCTGATTGAAGGCGGCGTGCTCGTGATCGCCGTGCTGTTGCTGCTGCTCGGCAACATCCGCGGCGGCCTCATCGTCGCCTCGGCGATCCCCTTGTCCATGCTGGTCGCCTTCACCGGGATGGTGCAAGCCGGGTTGTCGGGGAACCTGATGAGCCTGGGCGCGATCGATTTCGGCCTCATCGTCGACGGATCGGTCGTGATGATCGAGAACATCGTCCGGAAACTTGGTGAGCGACATGCGGCAGGTGTCTCGCGCGAAGAGGTCATTCGTGAAGCCGGGCGCGAGGTGGCGCGGCCAATCTTCTTCGCGGTGCTCATTATTACGATCGTGTACTTGCCGATCGTCACGCTCGAAGGCGTGGAGGGCAAGATGTTCAGGCCGATGGCCTGGACGGTCGTCTTTGCACTGATCGGATCGCTCGTCCTCGCCTTGACGTTGATGCCCGTTCTCGCCGCACTGCTGTTCCGCGGACGCATGCAGGAACGCGAGCCGCGGATCGTACGCTGGATCAAGGAACGGTATCGGCCGCTCCTTGAATGGACACTCACGCGGCCTGCGCTGACGGCCGGGATCGCTGTTGCGGTGTTTGTGGCGTCCCTGCTGCTGGTGCCGTTCATGGGCACGGAGTTCATTCCGAGACTCGATGAGGGAACGCTCGCCATTCAGGCATCGCGCCTCCCGAGTGTCTCGCTGACGGAGTCGCTCAAGAGCACGACGCTGATCGAAGAAGTCCTGAAACGGTTTCCAGAGGTGATCACCGTGGTGTCGCGGACGGGGCAGGCGGAAATCCCCACCGACCCGGAGGGTGTCGAGACGAGCGACATCTACGTGATCCTCAAGGATCGCGGTGAGTGGAAAACGGCGACCACGCGCGAGGAGCTGATCGCCGAGTTTGACACGGCGCTCGAGAAGAACGTCCCCGGCAACATGTTCAGCTACTCGCAGCCGATCGAGCTGCGCGTGCAGGAGCTGATCGCCGGCGTGCGATCGGACGTGGCGATCACGGTGTTCGGTGATGATCTCGATCAGCTGCGTCGAACGGGTGAGGAAGTGGCCCGAGTGGTCTCGCGTGTCCAGGGGTCGGCCGACGTCAAGCTCGAACAGGCGGGCGGTTCGCGCTTCTTGCGCGTTAAGATCAAGCGCGAGGAGATCGCCCGGTACGGCGTCAACGCCTCACAGGTGCTCGACCTCGTACAGACCATGGGCGGCCGCGAAGTGGGAGAGGTGCTCGAAGGCCAGCGGCGCTTCGCCCTGCAGGTGCGTTTCACCAGCGCCGATCGGGCCGATGTGGAGAAGATTCGGAACTTGAAGGTCGCAGACCCTGAAGGCCGGATGATTCCGCTCTCGCAGCTGGCGGACATTGCCGTCGAGGAAGGGCCGACCCGGATCTCGCGCGAGAACATTCACCGGCGAATCGCGATCGAGGCGAATGTCCGCGGGCGGGATCTGGGCGGCTTCATCGCCGATGTGCAACAGGCGATCGGGGAGCAGGTAAAGCTTCCGACCGGCTATTACATCGAGTATGGAGGCCAGTTCAAGAATCTCCAGCGGGCATCGGCACGGCTCCTGCTCGTCGTGCCGGTCGCGCTGTTCCTCATCTTCGTGCTCCTGTTCACCACGTTCAACGCGATCAAGCCGGCACTGCTCATCTATTTCAACATTCCGATCGCGGCCAGCGGAGGTCTCATCGCGCTGTTTCTCCGCGGGATGCCGTTCAGCATCTCGGCCGGCGTCGGGTTCATTGCCCTTTTCGGCGTGGCCGTGATGAACGGCCTGGTGCTCCTCGCCCACATCGACGATCTGCGGCGCGCCGGGCTCGACGTGCACGAGGCGACCGTCAGAGGCGCGCTGGAAAAGATGCGGGCGATGATCATGGCACCGCTGGTTGCCGGGCTGGGCTTTATCCCGATGGCGCTCGCGACGAGTGCGGGTGCGGAAGTGCAGCGTCCGCTGGCTACCGTAGTCATCGGCGGTCTGATCACGTCCACCACGCTGACATTGCTCGTGTTGCCGGCCTTGTACCGGCGGTTCGAGCGCGAACAGCAGGAGGTCGAACTCTGATGCGAGAAATCAAGGCCATCATTCGGCAAGAGCGGGTTGATAGCGTGCTGGAGGCGCTGCGCGAGCTGCCTGGACTGCCCGGCATCACTGTTTCTTCGGTGCAGGGAGTCGGAAAGCGGAGCCCGCCTGTGCCGACAACGCCTGTCGAATACGGCCAGACCGAGATGGTGAAGGTCGAGGTGGTGGTGCCGGCGCCGATGGCTGCGGGCGTCGTCGACACGATTCGGCGAGCCGCCAGCACGGGACGAGCAGGTGACGGCAAGATTTTTGTGGTGGCGGTCGAGGACGCGATTCGGATTAGCACCGGCGAGAGCGGGGCCGTCGCGCTGTCCTGAACGAGACTGATGGTGACTATGAGAGATCCGGCCAACCATCCGACAAGCGCCACGGAAGCGCTGCCGTTACAGTTCCGCATTCACGGGATGGACTGTGCCGAAGAAGTGGCGCTCCTCAAGAAGGCCGTGGGACCCCTGGTGGGCGGCCAAGAGCATCTCGTGTTCGACATCCTCAACACAAAGATGGTCGTCTACCCAGCTCAGCCCACGTCAGGCGACTCCATTGTGGACGCCGTTCGAAGCACAGGACTCCGCGCGGAGCCGTGGTCCGAAGCCCAGGAGCATCCTCGGGCGGAGAGCTTCTGGGAGCGGCGGGGGCGGACGTTCATGACGATGACGAGCGGTGTCCTCCTGATCGCTGGGTTTCTGATTCATGCCGTGGTCGCGGATGGATTCTGGACGGCGCTCGGTCGTGAGGGGCTTGGCGGTGGTCATGACGTGCCTATGCTGGTCCGCATGGTCTACGGAGCCGCGATCCTTGCAGGCGGCTGGTTCGTGGCCCCGAAAGCCTGGTTTGCGCTCAAGCGACTGCAGCCGGACATGAACCTCCTGATGTCCATCGCGGTGGTGGGTGCGGTTGGCATCGGGGAGTGGTTCGAGGCTGCCACGGTGAGTTTCCTCTTCGCGCTGTCGCTGACACTGGAGGCATGGAGCGTCGGTCGTGCACGACGGGCTATCGAGGCTTTGATGGATCTGGCCCCGCGCATGGTCCATCTGCTGGCCGGGCCTGTTTCACGTGACGTGCCAGTTGGAGAGGTCCTGCCAGGATCACTCTTGCTCGTCAAGCCCGGCGAACGAATCCCCTTGGATGGCCAAGTCACCCACGGCGCAAGCGACGTCAACGAGGCGCCGATCACGGGCGAGAGCGTGCCGGTGCCGAAGAGCGCCGGCACGGAGGTGTTCGCCGGCACGATCAACGGCGATGGCGTGCTGGAAATCCGGTCCACAAAGGGGGTGGGCGATACGACGCTTGCGCACATCATTCGAATGGTCGGCGAGGCATCCGGTCGCCGTGCCCCATCGGAACGGTGGGTTGAACGGTTCGCTCGCGTGTATACGCCGGCGGTCATGGTCGGCGCCGTGCTCGTGCTCTTTATTCCGCCGCTGGTCTTTCAGGGCGGGTGGAGCATCTGGCTGTATCGGTCTCTCGTGCTGCTGGTGATCGCCTGCCCCTGCGCACTGGTCATCTCGACGCCGGTAACGATCGTCGCGGCGCTGGCGGCAGCCGCCCGCAATGGCGTGCTGGTCAAAGGTGGCAATCATATCGAGTCACCGGCGCGGATTGCGGCGATCGCCATCGATAAGACGGGGACATTGACGCGCGGCCAGCCCGAAGTTACCGACCTCGTGGCGCTGAACGGTCACACGGAGGCCGAGTTGCTGGCACGCGCTGCGGCCATGGAGGCCCATGCCAACCATCCCATCGGACGCGCGATCGTTGGGTATGCGGAGCGTCGAGCCGTGCCACAGCTCCGCGCGGACGATTTCCAAATGATCCAGGGGAAAGGGGCCACGGCCCGGATCGGGGAACAATCGTACTGGATTGGATCGCATCGATTCCTGGAAGAGCGACACGAAGAGACACCGGACGTTCACCAACGGCTCGAAGCGATGAGCAATGCCGGTCAGACCGTGGTGGTCGTCGGCAACGAGCACCATGTGTGCGGCCTTATTGCCCTCGCTGACACTGTGAGACTTGAGGCGGCCTCAGCGGTGCAAGCGCTGCGTGCCGCCGGTATTCGACACATCATCATGCTGACCGGAGACAATCGCGGTACCGCCGAGGCGATCGCGGCGAAAACCGGCGTTGATGAAATCCGCGCGGAGTTGTTGCCGGCCGACAAAGTGACCGCCATCGAGGAGCTCGTCGCCAAGTACCGACACGTGGCGATGGTCGGAGACGGTGTGAACGACGCGCCCGCGATGGCCCGTGCGAGCGTGGGCATCGCGATGGGCGCCGCGGGCAGCGACGCGGCGATCGAGACCGCCGACGTCGCGCTGATGTCGGACGACCTCACCAAACTGGCCTGGTTGGTGCGGCACTCGAGGCGCGCGCTGGGGATTGTCCGTCAGAACATCGGCTTGTCGCTCAGCGTCAAGACCGTGTTCGTCATTCTGACGTTCACCGGCTTCGCGTCGCTGTGGGCGGCCATCGCGGCTGACATGGGCGTGTCGTTGTTGGTCATCACCAACGCTCTGCGCTTGCTGACGCCGGATTGGCGCCACAACTGAGCTGGCCACATGAGGAACAATCCAGAGCCCGAGCCGCCATTTCAATGGGACATGGTCACGTGGATATTCATCACGCTTGCGATCATCTTTGTGCTGCTGTTCGTGATGTTGATGTGGCCGCATCCGTTCCCATTTCGGGAGTGAGACCGAAATGGACACGCCTGTGAGTGAACCACGCCCGCGATGGTGGCGCCACATCGAGTGGATAGATGTCGTGTTTGTGATCATCGCGGTGATGATCCTGCTGATGCTGACTATGGAGCTGTGGCTCCCGCACTATAGCCGGGACTAGATCGGCGGAGTCAAGAATGGAGGGTCAATGCGGAACAGTCCGATCGCCATAGGCGCGGCCCTTATTCTTGGCGTCACTGCATGTGTAAAGCGGGTACCCGAGCCAGTATCTCTCCGCCAGGGAGCACCGCACATCTCGTGGATCATTATGAGTGGGGATCGGGACAATCCGGATCGGGACTTCGTGTGCCAGTCCGACCCGCGCAACGATTGCGTCGTGCCGGTGAGCCGCCCTGACGTCCAAGTCTTTTCAGACGTCCATTTCTACTATCACGGAGCCGCGACTGAGACGAGATACACCGGATCGATTCGCATCGGATTCTTTCAGGGAACGGTCGAGTCCCAGGAGATTCGGCCCAATATCACGGTGAATGAGAATGAGGAGATCAGTAATCAAAGCGTCACGAGCATCGTGACGAGCCAGCCCGGCACCTATGCAATGACGTTCGCCCTTATCGCAACGTCGACTCAGACCGGACAAACGCAAAATCTCCTGGACGAAGTCGCCGTCACCGTAAAGTAACGCGTCGCCACCACCGCTGCGCTGCAACCACTAATTGGCCGGTGCCCGATGTGCCGCGGATCGCGGCCAGGATTGCGCGCTCTTCGATGCGGCCGACGCGTACATCAACGATGATCGCGCAAAGTGCAACCAGGGCTCTCGATCGAGGAGCTCAGGGCACTTTCGCTAGGCGTGTCAGCACGCGCAGGAACACTGTCTCAGGAATCCGAAGCGTACGGTCGACGCGTTTGCCCTTTCGCCGGAAGCAGATTACGACCACACCCGGCTCGTTCGCGAAGAGACGGTGAACGGTGTTCTGGTTTACCTTGAGACGCTCGGCTACCTCCGCCAACGTTCGAAGTGGCACAAAGTTCCGAGCGGCGAGGCGTTGGAGGGTGCGGAACCCCACGAGATCGAACGGCTGTTCTTCGGACACTGTCGGATGGAGCGAGTGTGGGAGGCCTTTGATTTCGCGGTTGACGTCACGAGTGTCTACGAACGTAAGACCGCGGCTATTCGGTGTTACACGCCGCCTTCAGCGGGCGGCAGGCGGAGCGACTGGATCGCTTTCGCGCGGAGGATCAGTACGTCGGGAGTCTCGTCGGCGTGGCGTTTGCCGAGGCGTTCAAGGCCCGAACACCCCTTCTGGTCGAGGATCTGACCGTCTTTCTGAAGAGTCCGTTTGGGGAGCATCCGTCGGCGCGTTTCCTTTCGTGCCGACGAGAGCAATGAACGCTGCCCCGCTAGTCGTCAGGCGACCGAGCCACGGGTCGGCGGGTGCGAGGATGCGTGCGATCCAGCCAAGCGGTGGGTAGTACACGGCACCCCGCGCGCCCGTCACAGCGATCCCGGCCTGCTCGACGAGCGATCGGAGCTCGCTCGCGGTGCGAAAGCGCGCCGCTTTCCACGTCTGCGAGCCGAGCCACGCCCGTATGCGTCGGCGCGCGGCCCACACATTCCATCGCCCGAGCTCACCGATGACTAGCCGCCCACCAGGTCGCAGAACGCGGACGGCCTCCCGCAAGACGAGCGAGGGATCAGACACGAAGCAGAGCACGGTTACCGCGACGACCACGTCGAACACCGCGTCGGGAAACGGCAGCTTCTCAAGACGACCTTCGACAAAGGCGCGACGGCCCTCGGCGTGTGTCGCTCGTGATTCCGCGGCGACCAGCATGCGGAAATCGGCGTCGATACCGACCGCGTAGGCGCCGCGTCTTGTAAGCGCGGACACCAGGAGGCCATCGCCGCATCCGGCATCCAGGAGTCGCTTCCCGCCCACCTCGCCAACGAACTCGACGATCAGGCGCTGCTCGAGCGTATCGGTGATGGCGCCGAGCGTCGTCTTCACGCCACGTCGTGTATGCCGCGGGGCCAACTGCGCCAGCCGTCTGCCCGCGCGTTGATTGATGCGCCGAGTCGCCCGCGCTCCCGCCCGGTCGAACGTGGTTGTCCGCGACATCGACCGACCAACCAGCTCGCCTTCATGGGCACGCGTGCTTGACATGAACCGCCGTCGGTGAAATTATTCAAATATACGTTTGATTATGAGACCACTTCACCCTGCCGTGGTGGCATCCCGATGAGGACTCCAGCCTCCCGGTTCAAGGCAACCATTTACGAGCAGCTGGCGCGGATCGGCAAGGCAGTGGCCAGTCCGGGCCGGCTGGAACTGCTGGATCTGCTGTCGCAGGGGCCTCGCACCGTCGAGATGCTGGCCCACCAGACGGGGCACAGTCTCGCGAACACCTCGCATCACCTCCAAGTACTCCGACGTGCGCGGTTGGTGGAGGCCGAAAAGGCGGGTCTCTATGTGACTTACCGGCTCGCCGACACCAAAGTCAGCACGTTCTTCCTCGATCTGCGGCGCCTCGCCGAGGCTCGTTTGGCCGAGGTCGAGCAGGTTACGCGGCAGTACCTCGAGGCGCGCGGCGCCCTGGAGTACGTGGGGAGCAACGAGCTGCTTCGCCGCGTAGGGAACGGCGAAGTAACGATCCTCGATGTGCGCCCGCGGGAAGAGTATCGGGCGGGCCATATTCCCGGTGCGCTCTCGGTGCCGCTGCCCGAGCTCAAGAAGCGACTCGCCGAGCTGCCGAAGGACCGAGAGGTCATCGCGTACTGCCGCGGGCCCTACTGCGTGATGGCGATTGAGGCCGTCGAACTGCTGCGCAAGCGAGGGTTCCGGGCGTACCGCATGGAACAGGGCGTCGCTGACTGGCGTGCCCGCGGGTGGCACGTGCAGACCAGCGACGAGCCGCGCGCGGAGGTCCACCGGTGAGCGCGGCGACATCCGGCGAGGCGGCCCGCTATGTGCGCCTCGGGTTGCGCGAGAACCTCGCGCAGTTCTCGCTGCTCGTCGTCGTCAACGCCTTTGTCGGCGCGATGGTGGGCATGGAGCGGAGCATCCTGCCGGCCATTGCCGAACATGACTTTCACCTCGCGGCACGTACCGCGGTGCTCTCGTTCATCTTGGTCTTCGGGGTGACGAAGGCGCTCACCAATTACGTGGCTGGACGCCTCTCCGATCGAATCGGCCGCAAACACGTGCTCGTCGGCGGATGGCTCGTGGCCGCGCCCGTGCCATTCCTCCTCATGTGGGCCCCAGGCTGGAACTGGGTCCTGTTCGCGAATCTCCTGCTGGGCGTGAGCCAGGGTCTCACATGGTCCACCACAGTGATCATGAAGATCGACCTGGTCGGCGCGAAGAGCCGCGGGCTCGCGATGGGGCTCAACGAATTCTCCGGCTACGTCGCCGTCGCTGGGAGCGCCCTCGCGACGGGCTGGATCGCCGCCCATTATGGGCTGCGCCCACAGCCCTTTTATCTCGGTGTCGTGTTCGTCGCGCTCGGCCTCGGCCTGTCGACGATCCTGGTGCGCGAGACGAAACATCACGTGTCGCACGAGTCCACGCTCCACGGCGAGTCGACGCGAGACGGCACGCCGACACCGCGTGAGGTGTTCTGGCGCACCACGCTCTTCGACCGAAATCTCTCGAGCGCCAGCCAAGCGGGTCTCGTCAACAACCTGAATGACGGAATGGCGTGGGGGCTGTTTCCGCTCTTCTTTGCGGCGGCGGGGATGAGTCTTGAACAGATCGGGCTGCTCGCCGCGATCTATCCGGGAACCTGGGGCATGGTGCAGCTCGTCACGGGGGCGCTCTCGGACCGCATCGGGCGCAAGTGGCTGATCGTGTCCGGCATGTGGGTTCAAGCGCTGGGGATTGCCACGATCATCGTGGGCCAGCGCTTTGCGGCGTTTGCGGTCGGCGGTGTGTTGCTGGGGATCAGGACCGCGATGGTCTACCCCACACTGCTCGCCGCCATCGGCGATGTCGCTCGTCCGTCGTGGCGCGCGTCACCGGTCGGGGTCTATCGGCTTTGGCGCGACTTGGAATACGCGATTGGGGCGCTGCTTGTCGGCGTGACCGCGGATGTCTTCGGACTCCATGCCGCCATGTGGCTCATCGCCGCGGTCACGTTCGCTTCGGGGCTTGTCGCTGCAGTGCGGATGACCGAGACCTTGGCGCCACACGTGGCCGCCGGTCCCCGAGGTTCATTCGCAAGGAGCGCGATCCATGGCTAAGACGCTCTTCATCCTGAACGATCCTCCGTACGGCACGGAGCGGAATTACAACGCGTTGCGGCTGGCCGGATCACTCGCGAAGCGCGAGGGTGAACAGGTCAAGGTGTTTCTCATCGGCGACGCGGCAAGCGCCGGAAAGACAGGCCAGAAAGTGCCACAAGGCTATTACAACGTCGAGGTGATGCTCCGCAGTGTGGCGAAGCGCGGCGGGGAGATTGGCGTGTGCGGCACCTGCATGGACGCGCGCGGCATGGCCGACGGCGAGCTCTCCGATGCGACGCACCGCAGTTCGCTCGACCAGCTCACAGACTGGACGCAGTGGGCCGACACGGTCCTGGTGTTCTGACCGCGAGGGGAACAGGCATGCTCCGACGACTTCCGGAATGGGCAGTGACGTGGCCGAAGCTGACGGTCGCGTTGGCGATCGCGGCGACGATGGTCTTTGCTGCGTGGCTGCCGCGCATGCGCACGGATACCGATCCGAAAAACATGCTGCCGGTGACCTCCGACGTGCGCGTCTTCAACCGACAGGTCGAGCAGTGGTTTGGCCTGCACGAGGACATGATCGTCGTCGGGATCGTGCGGGATGGCGGGCTCTTCGATCGCGCGGCGCTCGAAGCGGTGAGCCGTCTGACCGATAGCATCGTGCGGCTGCCAGGCGTCGTGGCTGCCGATGTGACCAGCGTGACCACCGCAGACAACGTGGTCGCCGAGGCCGGGACGCTCAGCGTTCAGCCGCTCCTGCCGGCGATTCCCGCAAACGCACAGGATCTCGAGGCCTTCCGCCGCGCGGTGATGGACAACCCGATGGTGGTCGACCGGCTCGTCTCGGCTGACGGGCGGGCCCCCGCCCTCTACGTCGGGGAGCCGGGAGCGCGCGGCGCTCAGGCCGCCG
>ORJL011586444.1_pt1 | contig 10579 bp, 8 predicted proteins | sample 1779941 | NCBI WGS metagenome assembly ORJL01 (sample SAMEA104232317, study PRJEB22302) | groundwater metagenome | biome: forest; feature: aquifer; material: groundwater | place: USA | collected 2011-08-07 | depth 5.8 m | reverse complement strand
CTGCCTCAATCTGGGACGGAGTTCCGAGCCAAGGGTTCATGAGCCTGTGGCTCACACTTGACTGGGAGGGAGTTCCACTCCCGACCACAAATAATACAATAATCATGTCATACAATATACTGATTGCTGACTACTGACTACTATTACCAAATAACAATTTTTACTTTTTATTTTTAACTTTTGACTTGATCAAGGTTCTCGTAACACGCGCAAAACATCAGGCAGATGAATTTATGAATCTGCTCAAACACAATGGCTTCGATCCGGTATTACTACCGTTAATCGATATCGTCCCCCCATCCTCATGGGATGCATGCGATAAAGCCATCGGCGCGCTCTATATGTATGATGGTATCATCTTCACAAGCGCAAACGGAGTTGTATTCTTCTTCAAACGACTTCAAGAATTAAACATAGAAACAAAGGAAGTAGCAAATAAAATTATATGTGTCGTCGGTGAAAAGACAAAAGCAGTGTGTGAACAATACGGACTCTCCGTAACACACATGCCCGATAAATTCACCTCCAACGATTTATTTCACGCGCTTAAACAATACCAGTTACGCGACAGAGCATTTCTTCATCCGCGCGGAAACCTTGGGAAAGAACAACTCTCCGGTAATCTGAAAACATTCGGCGCAAAAGTAGATCCCGTTATTGTGTACAACACGATTCCGCCAGAACAGCGCGATGTTGAAGCAACAAAAACCGAAATCCTCAACGGTGAAATCGATGCAATCACATTCACAAGTCCCTCAACAATAAAAAATTTCACAGCATTGTTTACTCACTCCGAAATGACGACAATAGTAACACAACAAAAAGTCTTCGTCATTGGACCGGTAACAAAAAAAACAGCAATCGAACACGGATTCAAACAAATTTATACGGCTCCCGAGTCAACAATCGAAAGCCTAATAAAAACTTTAAACACTTCGTTTAATTGACTTTATTATATCAACACTCTCTCACTCCCCTCCTCGAATGAGGAGGGGCTGGGGGTGGTCAAACAGTAGACACAATAATTTACAACGTACACAACAGTAACGGCGGGCATGTCAGCCTCTGGCTGAGTTTCCCCGTCCACTCTAACTTTAATCAAAAAAAATAACAACCATCATGTCCACATCATTACAAAACGATCTCTTCATTCGCGCATGTCTTAAACAACCCGTAGAACGCACTCCGGTCTGGTTCATGCGTCAGGCAGGAAGATATTTACCTGAGTACCGTGCAGTCCGTGCAAAAGCCGATTTCCTCACACTTTGCAAAACACCGGAACTCGCCGCCGAAGTTACTATACAACCCGTAGATATCGTTGATGTTGATGCCGCAATTATTTTTTCCGATATCCTCGTCATTCCTGAAGCGATGGGCATGGAACTCCTCGTCGAAGAAAACAAAGGCGGTCCCCGTTTCCCGACACCGCTCCGAACTTCAACAGATATCGATAACCTCATCATCCCTGACCCCAACGATAAACTCAAATACGTCATGGATGCAATCTCACTCACCCGGAAATTATTAAACAATCGCGTCCCCCTTATCGGCTTCTCCGGTTCCCCGTGGACTCTCGCCTCATACATGGTCGAGGGCAAAGGCTCGAAAAATTTCCGTTACATAAAAGAGTTAATCTATAACGAACCCGCACTCGCTCACAAACTTCTTGGCAAACTTGCAACCTCAGTTGCCGCCTACCTTAGCGCGCAGATACAAGCAGGTGCACAAACAGTACAAATTTTTGATACATGGGGTGGTATCCTCACTCAGGAAGCGTTCGAAGAATTCTCCCTTCGGTACATAAAACAAGTCATAGCCGAAACAAAAACCAATGGCGTCCCCGTTATCGTTTTTTGCAAAGATTGCGGTCATTCCATCCAAAAAATCGCCGCAAGTGGCTGTAATGTGGTCGGACTCGACTGGACTATTGATATCGGAGATGCCCGTAAATCCATCGGCGAGAAAGTCGCCCTTCAAGGCAACATGGACCCCACACTCTTATATGCCAACCCCGAACGCATAAAAGTTGAAGTTAAGAATATTCTTAGTAAATTCGGGAAAGGCTCAGGTCATGTCTTCAACCTCGGACACGGCATCCTTCCCGATATCCCGGTCGAGCACGTCAAAGCCTTCGTCAAAGCAGTTAAAGAAGAAAGCGGAATGTATCATTAATCAAATTCTATCTTCTCCCTATTTGTAGAAAAGAGACAGCGGCAATGCTGTCAGGTTAAGGAAGGCACATTTAAATTCGAAAAATCTTAAGTCCCCTCTGGAGAGGGGATTTAGGGGTGTGTGATCATTTTTTTTGGTTATTAATGCACTTTTTTCTTAACCTGACAGCATTGAGGCTGGGGATGGTCACGTAGCGAACACTATCAGAATAAATGAAAAATAATCTCCTTAACCAGCCAACATTGGGGAAGGATCAAACAAATACAAAGTATCATTTGTAATTTGAGTATATACATTGTAAATCATGCAACACAAATCTGATATTTCTTTTTAAGAAAAAGTCACATAATAACATAAGCTACATTTCAAACTTGAACAGAGGAGTTCAATCATGAAATACCTAAAAAACGTTTTATTAAAATAAGTTTATGATAAAATTAAACGTTATTATTCTTTTTCTATTTATACCCATTATTCTATTGTTTGGTCTGGCGTGTAATGATAGTGAGTTAGAAGTGATTACTCCGAAATTACAATTATCTTTAGATGACGTCGGGACTACTGAATCATGGCTTAAAGTGTATTCAAGTACACCGTATGGCAAAGTATGGATATTGAGAAACAATAGTATTCCAATTGCCGTTCTTAATTCACCTATTGATACGATCATTGAGGATATCCACTTACTTCCTGGGCAAACCTACACCTATAATGCTATTTTACTAAACGATACACCCGAAAAACCTACAGCAACTGTAAAAGCAACGATGATGGACACAGTTTGTTGTAACTATTTTGAATGGGAACTTGATACCATCTCAACCGAAAATTATAATTGGCCCTTTGGTGTAATTATTCTCAATGACTCGAGTGCTTTTGTTTGGGGTAAATTCTATAATAATATCAATGATACTTTTTATACAGTAATTCAATGGAATGGGGGAACATGGAGCAAGAAAGTTTCAAATTATGGTGACTGTGATAGTTCCGCTGTCACAATAGGAGGCTTCGTAGCTAATCAAGATGAACTTTGGTTTGTTTCTCAAATAGGCTGTCGCACAAGGTATTTCAATAACACATGGTTACCTTTTGGTACAATACCGGTTCCACCGACGATTCCATTTCGACAATTGTGGGTAAAAAATTTAGACTTTATGGTATTTACACCATCACTAGAGTCACAAAACTTAGAACCTAATAAGATTATTATTTATCAGTCCGGATCATGGAGTGAAGTTTCTGTCTTAGCCAAAAATTATCTGTATTCGCCTGTTGGTGGAACAAATAATAGAGTAGGAAATAATGTCGTATTGTTCTCGGCTTCCAATACTGCCACAACAAATTATAAGACAAAGATATTTCGTTACCAGCCTGACTTCAATCATACAGATGAAATACCATGGGAACATACCACAAAGAATATCTATTCATTGTGGTACAATCGTAACTCGGAACTATTTGCTTGTGGTGATGGGGTGTTCATGACCCGGGATGGACACGTTTGGGAAAATTATTTTGCAGATGTAAAAGCAACATGTGTTGCAGGTGATGGAGCAAATAATGTTGCTGTAGTCGGTGAGGATAGTTTTATAGCTTTCTATAATGGCATACGTTGGCGTAGATATACTGACCTACCTTACTCGTTTCCAAATTTTAAAACTGTTGCATTGAAAGATAAATTTATCCTTGCAGTAGGGAATCTCCCAACTGGCGAAACAATTGCCTTACGAGGAAAACGGAGGTAATATAATCGTGAACAAAGTCTTTATTATTGTACTGCTTTCATGCTTGCTCAATATTTCTTGTGTAGACGAGAATGTAAACATGGTTCCCATTCAACCTCCTACACCATTTCCAGAACAAATTCTTACCGTTGCCGTAAATGATAGCATTCATCAAATTCTCAGTAACTCAAAAATGGGGGTATGGAACAGGAATACGATCTTTTGCATAGCTCCTTTGCGAAAAATTACACTCGATAACAATCTTCATAAAATAAAAGACTCATTGGTAGATCGATCACGATGGAAATTCCTGACAATGAATAATTCCGGGACAAAATTATTACTTGTTCAATCATTGTATAGTGATGTTTCCATGGGAGCGTTATTCGAATTCGATATTTCATCGGGAACGAAGACACTCTTAAAAGATAGTAGTTATAATATTAGTAGTTCACGTTTTTTTACCTCTGACGATCGATGCATCTACTATTGTTATGGAAATAATTCAAAAGGAATACTTGCAGGATATTATGTACTGGATATACCTTCAAAAAACGATACTCTACTTTTCCAACACGAATCAGAAACAGGTCCATTAGAAATTGCTAATGGATTTGATATAAGTCCCGATAAAGCTACACTCCTCTATCCCATTCATTATTATTCTCAATTTCCTATAATTGTCCAATACAACATCAATTCAAAAACATCTGAGACCCTCAACGTTCCGTTAGGAAAACAATTTCTTTGGTTGAGATATCATCCATCTGAAAACAAAATAGTCTATTCAAATTATCCAAGAGGAAGTGGAGGTAATTTCTCATTTGATACGAGTGAGGTTGGGCAAATAAATATGCAAACATTAGCAAAAACAATTTTACCGGTGAATACAAACACACCTGGGTATTGTTATGGTGTTGGCTCGATCAATACCTTCCCTGATTGGTCATCCGATGGGAACCATATAGTGTACGGTAGCTCTCCCGGTCCAGATCGTGAACCTCCAGCATTTGTAGGTAACGCTTCATTATACATCTTAAAAAATGTGAGGTGAATCCAATCATTAGCTTCATTTATGTGTTTTCTGGAGTTCAATTCCCACCAGCCACCAACCATTCATTGCCAATACATTCAAACAATGGATAATTTAATCTCAGCAAAAAAAAATCTTGAACCTCTGTCACATAATTCTAAAAATCTAAAATTCCCATATCCTCCAACTTTTCACCAATTTTTGATTATATTAGTACTCTATGACTACAAATAACATCATTTGAGTGAAATGCTAAAACAACAAACTCAACAGTTCTTTCAATCTCTTCAAAATGATATCTGCGGTAAACTCGAATCTGCCGACGGAAAAGCTCATTTCCATGAAGATATTTGGAAACACCACGAAGAAGGTGGTGGTAAAACGCGCATCATTCAAAACGGCGCTGTTATTGAAAAAGGCGGAGTCAACTTCTCTGCCATTTCTTCCAAACTCACCGGAAAACTTGCTGATGCACTTGCAGTTCTCCCTCAACGTACATTTGCCACGGGTATCTCCATCGTCATTCATCCGTTCAGCCCGATGCTTCCCGCAATACACATGAACCTTCGTTATCTGGAACTCGAATATGGTAAAGCATGGTTCGCCGGTGGAATCGATTTAACCCCGTGGTATCTCTTTGAAGATGACGTATTAGATTTTCACAAGACGCTAAAATCAGTTTGCGATAAACACGATTCCTCCTTCTACTCCCACTTCAAACAAAAATGCGATGAATATTTCTTCATCAAACATCGCGGAGAAACCCGCGGCGTCGGCGGAATATTTTTCGATTACCAATACGGCGATATGGTAAAACTTTTCGCCTTCGTGCAAGATATAGGAAATTGCTTTGCAGACCTCTATCTTACTATCATTGAAAAACGTCGCAATGAACCTTGGACCGAGTCCGAAAAAGAATGGCAACTCATCCGTCGAGGAAGATACGTCGAATTCAATCTCGTCTACGATCGCGGAACACTCTTCGGTCTTGAAACACAAGGTCGAACCGAATCAATCCTCATGTCGCTCCCCCCGCAAGTAAAATGGGGATACGATATACACCCAAAACCCGGTTCTCGCGAAGAAAAACTTGTACAACTATTGCAGCACCCTAAAAATTGGATATGAACTCAAATAAAAAAATAGCAGTCGTACTCTTTCAACTCGGCGGACCCGATTCTCTCGAATCCGTGAAACCGTTTCTTTACAACCTCTTTTGCGATCCCGATATTATTAATTTTCCCGGTGCATTTCTTGCGAGAAAATTCCTTGCAAAAATAATCGCAAACCGTCGCGCACCTATTGCCGCAGGGCATTACAAAGAAATCGGTGGTAAATCACCCATCTTAGAGCTGACACGCAATCAGGCAGTCGCACTCGAACGTGAACTCAACAAAGAGGCTAATGTAAAAGTATTCATTGCAATGCGGTACTGGCATCCATTAACTGAAGTAGCTGTGAGCGAAATAAAAAAAGGAAATTACTCTCAAGTAATCCTGCTTCCTCTCTATCCGCAATACTCGATGGCAACAACACTATCAAGCGTGAAAGAATGGAACCTCCAATGTGATAGACTAAAATTCAACAATGAACATCAAGAACTGATAGAAAGTTACTACAACCATCCTCTCTATATTCAGGCAATTGTAGAGCGTATTAATAGTGTTTATCCAAAATTCTCGCACCTTAACACCGCAGATGTTGATATCGTATTCAGTGCACACGGCATCCCCGTCAGCCTTATCGAAGCAGGCGACCCGTACCAAAAACATATTCAAGAAACAGTCAGACTCGTTGTAGAACAAGGACAATGGAAATCACCTCATCTCCTTTGCTATCAAAGCAAAGTAGGTCCTGCAGAATGGCTTAAACCTTCAATTGATGCAACACTAAAAGAACTCGCATCCAAAGGAAGAAAACACCTTCTCGTTGTTCCCATTGCATTCGTCACCGAACACATCGAAACACTCCACGAAATCAATATGGAATACCGCGAAGTAGCCGAACATCTCGGCATCACCCAATACGAAATGATGCCCGCATTAAATGACTCCCCCACATTCATTCAATGCCTCAAAGACCTCGTACTCTCAAAATTGACAGTCTAAAAATGGGTCAGTGTAGCCGCAGGCTTTACGCCTGCGGAGTGAGTCAATCATAAAAAAATATTTTTCATGGTATGATACAGCATTTACAAAACAGCCCACAACTTCAGTTGTGGGAAAAAGCATCAATTTCAACCCAACTATGAACAATCACAAATTCGTCATCATCGGTGCCGGCATCTCCGGACTCACAACCGCATACTGGCTAAAAAAATCCGGCTTCGATGTCCTCGTCCTCGAAAAAGATTCACAACCCGGCGGAACCATGAAAACCATCTACGATAACGGATGGCTCATCGAACAAGGACCAAACTCTGCTCTCGAAACCACACCCCTCTTCAAACAACTCTTTGAAGAACTCAACATTATGGATGAAGTCCTTTACGGAAACGAAGCCTCCAACAATCGCTACATCCTTCGCGAGGGAACACTCCACTCCCTCCCAATGAGTCCAAGTACATTTTTAATGACAGAACTCTTCTCTTTCATCGGAAAACTCCGACTGCTCAAAGAACCATTCGTTGGCAGAGCAACAAAAGAAGAATCCATCGCCGAATTCGTTCAACGCCGCCTCGGACAAGAATTTCTCGATTACGCAATCAACCCCTTTGTGGCAGGAGTCTACGCCGGAAACCCCGAACAACTCTCCGTCCGCGCGGCATTCCCGAAACTTTACGCTCTCGAAGAAAAATATGGCGGACTCATAAAAGGAATGATCAAAGGCAAACGCGAACGAAAAAAACGCGCCGAAAAAGCAAAAGACAGAGCAAAACTCTTCTCCTTCAAAAACGGTATGCAGACACTCCCCAACGCACTCGCCGCGTACCTTGGCGATTCAATCCAATATAACTGCACGGTACAACACATCATCCCGATGCGTGCAGGCAAAACACCAATCTACCATGTAACATACCAGCAGGGCGAAGAAAAAATCACAATCGAAGCAAAATCCGTCATCCTTGCTTCCCCCGCATCCGCAACGGCAAGCATCGTACGCCCCATCGATCCCGATATGGCAAAAATACTCGAAGCAATCTACTACCCGGCAGTCTCAGTAGCTTTCCTCGGATTCAAACGGGAACAAGTCAAACACAAACTCGATGGCTTCGGCTTCCTCATCCCCGCAAAAGAAAAAAGAAAAATCCTCGGCGCGCTATGGTCATCCACACTCTTTGAAAATCGCGCCCCTTCAGGGCACGTTGCACTCACCACATTTGTAGGTGGTGCCCGCTCCCCTGAATTTGCAGGAAAAACCGACGAACAGACAATCCAAATCGCTCTCGAAGAACTCAAAGCCCTTCTCGGAGTTGAAGGCGAACCAACATACAGTAAAATCATCCATTGGAACAAAGCCATCCCCCAGTACAACATTGGCTACCAAAAAACTCTTGATGCCATCGAACGCTTCGAAGCAAACTTCAAAGGAGCATTCATCTGTAGCAACTACCGCGGCGGCATCTCCGTCGGCGATTGCATCATGTCCGCCGAAAAAAAAGCAACCGAAATCATAAAACTCTTCTCCGAATAATCATCGTGGGGCTGTCTCAAAAGTAAAAATACTTGTCATCCTGAGCGGAGACGAAGGATGAATTTGATTTGAAATCGCTTTATTTTAGTCATCATACTTTAAATAAAATGACTTTTGAGACAACTCCCGTCATACTGGGAGGGAGTTTCATACCGGGAGAGAGTCACGCAAAGTCCGAAGGATGGCGCAAAATGCACCCCCGCGTGGGGATGCAACACCTAACACTCTTACAATCCCCATGGGACGTCTATAAACCGGTAATAGAAAGAAAAATCTTTTTCATCTTTGCAATAAAGGCTTTTATAATGCCTCCCCGCCACTATTTTATATAATCCCAACCATTCCTTATATTCATCTAATTCAAGATTAGAACATGAAAAAGAACGACCCCCCACAAATTCTATCGCCGGAGCAAAGCACCATACATCCGACAAAAAAAATACTTTTCCTATTGGCTTTAGTAGGTTCAATATTTTTCGTGTATTGGAAAACAATCGGCTATACATTCATTCAAGATGATTGGAACATCCTCTATAAACTTCACACATTCGGTAGTTTCGAATTCCTACGCTCTGCTTGGCTTCCCGCCTCCGATAGTTTTTATCGACCCATCGGTGCAATATACATGGTACTCCTCTACAACATATTTGGCATAAATCCCGTGGGATTTCACATTTTTGCGCTACTTATCCATTGCGTTAATGCAATACTCATCACCCTCATCACATTACAATTCATCAAGGAAGTGACAGTTGCATGTTCTGTCGGATTCCTCTATGCCCTTTCGATCGCTGTTCACCTCGATCCTCTCATGTGGATGGTAGGAGCATTTGATCTGCTTGGCGCGCTCTTCCTTTTCTCCTCAATTCTTTTCTTCCTCAAAAAAAAGAATTCACTCTCATTAATCAGCTTCATCCTTGCAATACTCACAAAAGAAGCGACAACAATACTACCGGGAATTCTCTATGGTATTCTCATTACACGCCTTGAAAAAGAAAAAATAACATTCCGCAACCTCCTTGCACAAATCCCGAAGCTCAAATATTATGCATTGGCGCTTCTCCTGTTTTTCCTCATACGATACCAAAGCCTCAACCAAATATCAGACAACGGAGAAAACCCTTATGCAATGAGTATGATCGGTATACATGTTGTCGATAATATCGTAAACTACGCCAATTGGATATTCGAAGCAATAATCCCATCCATTCAAAACCGGGAAGGAACCCTGCTTCTGGTCGGAATTGCAGTTATAATTATCATTTTCGCATTCATGAATAAATCCATATCATCAAAAAAAGTGTTCGCATTATTTACATGGAGCGTGGTAGGGCTCCTCCCTGTTATCTTTCTCCACAATCATTCATACAGATATTATCTCACCTATAGCTATCCTGCTTTCATCATCATGACCGGTATAGCCATACATGCACTATTCCGGCTTACACCGATAACAAAAAAATTATTTCCGCTTATCATGGTTTGCATTGTACTCATGAATGCGATCTTCGGATACAAATACATTTCCGATCTCTACAAACCCGGAAAAGATGTCCCAACTGTTCAAGGGACAAATAACCTCATGCGGAAAGGTCCAATCATCGTCATGATAAAAGAATTCCTCCTGACTGAATATCCACAAGTACCCGATAGTGCGGTAATCATTTTCAATTGGCTTCCCACATCTACCTTCGGAGGGGAAACAGGAATACGATTATGGTATGATAACCACACACTCTCCGTATATGAAATTCAAGACATCATACAAGATTCAACAGGTATGTACAAAAAAGACCCCAACGGAAACAAAGGTGCAACAATCAGTAGCGACCTCGCCCTCATCGTCAAGTATACATCATGGTAGTACTGTTTTGTTCTCGTTACTACGCTCCTCAGACTGTGTGAAAACCCAAGCATAAACTCGTAGTTCATGGGCTATCCCAATCTGAGATGGTATATGTGTTGGAAAAGGAATTAAACGTTTGTTCTAATGTTCTTATAAAATAAACGCGATGCT
>ORJL011022907.1_pt1 | contig 10580 bp, 6 predicted proteins | sample 1779941 | NCBI WGS metagenome assembly ORJL01 (sample SAMEA104232317, study PRJEB22302) | groundwater metagenome | biome: forest; feature: aquifer; material: groundwater | place: USA | collected 2011-08-07 | depth 5.8 m | reverse complement strand
GGGCGTTACGGATTACATTTGACCGTCTCCGGGCGCACAGCAATGGCAGGAATAAAAACCATCATAAAATTATTTTTGTGGCTCAATGTCCCACTGACCCCGCCTGCACAATTGATGGCCGCAAGAACATCGCCAAGCATGCCAAAAGTGCCATTTTAAGATGAGGATCTTCCATTTTTCTTAGCAACTGATCGCTTCTTAATTTGGCAAGATCAAGATTGGAAGCCTGTTTCAAAATATCCATCAATTTTACAAACATTTCAGGTGTGAGAGCTGTCGTTTCATCAAACGTAATCGGCTCTTTTTCGAGAGAGGGCGATACCGAATCAGCCGTAAGATGGGGCGATAGGAACAAAATGCCGCTTTCTATAATTCGTGACGACTGCACAGCTCCATAAGCAGTTATGGGAATCTCTTCACCGCTTATCTCCATAATAGCCTCTTCAGCATTCAGCCTGTTTCCCATAGAAAAAACTTTTTCCGTTAGATATGCGCCAACGTCTTTATTTGCAAACCATTCCCTTCCAAAGCGCGATCTTAAGTCCATTTCCATGGTAGCGGCGAAAAGCCTTCCGCGTATATACGGGATGGTATTTAATGCTAAGGGATTGGTCAGGAGTTCGCTATGTTCAGATTCATACTCGCTAACTGGAAGGTCAGCCGCCTCACGAAAATACCTGTAAAGGTTGCCGACTGTTATCGCCGACTCGCCATTTCCCATTTCCCTCATATTCCTGAAAAAGTTTTCCCTTATTTGGGGGCTAAAATAAACAGCGCTAAAAAGCGCATTTGCACTTTGAGTTATATGGCTATAAAGATCGTCTGAAATCCCCCCGGCAACTAATGCATGAAGGTCTGCGTGAGTGGGCAATGAGTCTGCCGCCTTTCCTGATGCGTCTAGCGCAGAAACATCGTCAACAAGCCATTTAGTGAAGAACGGATCGTAGACGAGGCCTTCAAACAGCGTTGCTACACCCTCCATCATGGAATGGTCAGCGCTCCTATCCGTAAACCCAACTTTCTCCGTTGAACGTGACATGTGAATCGCATGTGCGGCCTCATGTATGCCAACTCGAAGGCCTCTAAGACCTGCTTGTTTTTTTAGCGTGATTGAAATATCATCAGGATCAATATCAAAAGCGAAGCCATCAAACTGTACACCCAGTTGAGCAAGGCCAAGATTATCACCGGCTATATTTATTTTGAATGCCCTTCCGTCTGGATATGCGAATTGAATGCCCATTCTTTCATATATGCGGGTTACAATTGGAACTATTTTTTCCAGCGGTATGAACATGTTAAAAAACTGACCTGCTTCCGGATGAGAAGCATGCCATGAACGCTTAAATGCTTCGGCCATCCGCCCTGTCCGCTTTTCAACACGCATGACCTTTTCTATCATCTCTAAAAGTTCACCTGGGTTCCTTATCCTCAACGCTTTGACAAGATAAGACCAATAGGAATTATGGCCGAGAGATGTTGCGAGATCAGAAAGTGCCGTGTCCCGGTCCTTAATTGCTGGTCTTACACGTTCGGCCATTTTTCTTTCTACATATTCTTTTATCCTAGGCAGATAATTCTCAGCAATTCTTCCTTTGCTAATAAGGTATATTAATTGTTCAATAGAAGTATCATTATAAGTAGCGTCTCCCTCATTTATATTGGTGATCGGGGATGCAAACGCGCCCCGCATTTTTATTTCCAAAATAGCGGTTTCACCCGAGGTCACCATAAAAAGCAGTGAGCGGCTTTGTTTCGCTATTTCTTCATTCGGTGGGTGCTTAGCGATCTCTACAAGAATTGGTAATAGCGGACGCAAGAAATGTTCGCTATCGAAGCCATCTGGCATGTTATCATCAGATTCCGTATCGGTGGCATCGGACACGATATTACCATTAGATACCATTGAGATTAGCTCATCCTTATTCTCCATAAATAACTTATTTAATGCACTTCTTGTCGTGTCACAAAAGAAATTACATGCAAGCGGGACACGCCGCGCATCTTCTCCGTTTAACAACCTCCAAAGTTGCGAAATCATCTCCGCCTTTGCATCGTGATCGGTATCTACTGTTTCGATATGCTGAAAAATGTCTTTGTAGGCCCTTTCGCTTGGCGACAGTTTAAAAGCTGCCCATTTTTTTTCAAACATATCTTCCGCAGTCTTAGGCAACGCAAAAATACCCAAAATGTAAACAACGGTTTTGATGTCGATTGAAGGTTTTGTCCTGCCTCGGCCACCATTTAAAGCCATTTCGGTGACTACAGATGATTCGCCTTGTGGCAAATCTATTGGACTTTCACCGGTTGTTGCCGTTATATCAGCCATGCCGTCAGAACCAACATATGTGATATTTGCGCTACTGAAAACGGGGTCTAACATAGTCATTACTGGAGGTGTAATACCAAAAGATGAAGTATTTACTGGTCTCATTTTCGACTCCTTTCTATCTTGGTAGGGTTATCGGATAGACTCGAAAAAAGTTGCTAAAAAAATAATAAAATCTTGTTCGACATTTGCAAACTCGGCGAAAACATGCTTAAAAACCAAGTTTTCGCCAAGTATAACATCAAGCTCAGCGAAAACCCTTTAAAAACTTGACTTTTCGCCGAGTTTGATGTTAAACTTAGCGGGAACTTGGAAATGTAGTTGCTCGATTTATCGGGCAAAAGTTGGCCCCATAAATGGGGCAACTACAACATTGGGAGGGTTATTATGGATGCGATCATCGGACGACATGAGGAATTATCGATCCTTGAGAAGGTCTATAATTCCAACGAAGCAGAATTGTTGGCCATATATGGGAGGAGGCGCGTTGGAAAAACCTACCTAGTGAGCAATTTTTTTAAAGAGAGAGGGTTATATTTTGAATTGACGGGCACCAAAGATGCCAGGATGCATGAGCAACTCGTCAATTTTTCAAATGAGTTTTCAAGATTGTTTTTAAAGGATGAAAAAACAGTTTTGCCTTGCAACTGGACGGAGGCGTTTGCCCTTTTAAAGACCGAGCTTGAAAAAGCTGACCGGCACAAAAAGATCATCCTCTTTTTTGACGAACTGCCATGGCTTGCTTCGCAAAAATCCGGATTTCTTCAGGCGTTGGAAAATTTTTGGAACCGGTATGCGTCCCGAGATCGGCGGATCATTGTCATTATCTGCGGGTCGGCGGCATCGTGGATGATCAAAAATGTCATTTTCGGAAAGGGGGGATTGCATAACAGGGTTACAAGAAGGATCAGATTGTTGCCGTTCACTCTATCCGAGACGGAGGAATTTTTAAAGGCCAAAGGCATAGAATTGGACAGAAAACAGATAATAGAACTTTACATGGTCACAGGCGGGGTTCCCCAATATTTGAAGAACGCCGAAAGGGGCAGGTCTTCTGCCCAGATAATAAACGACATGTGTTTTAAAAAGGATGGCGCGCTGTTCGACGAGTTCAAAAGGCTCTATAGTTCGCTGTTTGACAATTATGAAAATCATGTGGGGATAATAAGGGCTCTAGCCGGCGCACTTAACGGGTTGACCATGAACGAATTATTGAAGATGGCGGGGTTGCGGTCCGGAGGGTCATCAAGCAAGGTAATAAAAGAGTTGGAAGAGGCGGGGTTCATTGCCTATATCCCCGCATTTAACAAAAGAAAGGTGAACGGGAGATATATATTGATAGACCAGTATTCTCTGTTTTATTTAACCTGGATAGAAAAGGCGGATATAACAGGGTTTGAAGGGGGAGAAGAAGATTACTGGATCAAAAAAAGAGCTTCAAGGAATTGGGAGTCATGGGCAGGCTATGCCTTTGAGAATATCTGTTTCAAACATCTGACGAGGATCAAATCGGCTCTGGGCGTGGGGGGCGTGAGCACCACAGCGTCGAAGTGGTCCTATAGTCCATCCAAGGGCTCGAAAGATATCGGGGCGCAGATCGATATGATCATAGATCGCGCCGACAACTGCATCAACCTGTGCGAGATGAAATATTGGGATGCCGAGTTCGTAATAGATAAAGACTATGCAAAGAAGCTGCAGAATAAAAAGAGCGTTTTTAAAGAAAAAACCTGCACGCGGAAGACCTTGTTTACCACTATGATCACAACCTATGGGGTGAAAGAGAACGAACGCTCTTTATCAACTATCGACAGTCAAATAACGATGGAAGCCTTGTTTGAATAGGGCGAACGGAAGGTTATATGCGCCTCTTATTTCCCTTGCTTTTCTCACCCCGCGAAAGTAGGTTGAACGGGCTTTTTCGACGCTGCGGTGGTGGAAAGAAATGGGGTCAGGCTTAACTAATCAACTATTGGCATTTTGATTCTCTTTGCTATAAATAAGTTGATTAGTTAAGCCTGACCCCCCGATAATAACCGTCGTAAAAGGGGCAGTGGCGGAATGGCATACGCGTTGCGCTTAGAACGCAATGGTCAAAAGCTGTAAGGGTTCGACTCCCTTCTGCCCCACAGAATCGGAGCTCTATTCCATTTTATGAACCTTTTTGAACTTGTCTGCGAAAAGTGTGTGTCATCACGAATATTCAGGGGTGAAATATGATAGAAAAAATAATCATTAAGAATTTTAAAAAATTCGAAAACGCGCCATATGAAGTGAATCCGTCTACGGTATCTTTGTTTGTTGGCCCCAATAATGGTGGCAAGACAACTGCGCTACAGGCAATTGCCTTATGGAGTTTCTTAATTCAAGAATGGAACGAGGTAAAGGGGAAGGCATCGAAGAGTAAAGCGAAAAAGAGGTCTGGGGCTCCAGTAACAAGAAATTCTATTTACGCAGTTCCTGTGCAGGAGATGAAACTTTTGTGGTTCAATGCGATAACGCAAAACTCAAAACAACAACAGGTTAAGATTCAGATCATTGCTGAAGGCGTAGATAGAAATGGCAAAAGGTGGAAATATGGCATAGAACTTAATTATGCCAATCCTGAAATGGCCTACTGCAAGCCTCTAGATCTGGAAAGTGAAATTCCCGAAGATGTCTACAACGTTTTTCATTTACCACCGCTCTCGGGAGTGCAAACACAAGAAAGAAAAGTGGAAATCGGGGCACAGCGGCATATTATAGGAGAAGGGAGACCTGGAGAGATCTTGCGGAACTTGCTTTTACAGGTCCAGGAAAAGGGTAAGTGGAATGAGCTTTGCGAGCAGATCAAGAAAATGTTTCACGTTCAGCTTGAAAAGATTTCATTCAATCCCAGAACAGACGCTCGTATATTAGCGTATTATCGCCCTGATGGTTTGCATACAAAAAGTAGAATCTTATTAGAGATATCTAATGGTGGTAGCGGTTTTTTACAATTCCTTTTGTTGGCAGCTTTTTTATATGTGCATGAAAACTCTATTTTATTGATTGATGAACCAGATAGTCATATGCATGTTAGGCTTCAACAGGGAATGTATGATTGGCTTCAAGAAATGGCAATAAGAAACAACGTCCAGCTTTTAATTTCCACTCATTCCGAAGTTTTAATAAACAGTACTGATGTAGATTGTATTTATACTTTTTTTGGAGATGTTCCAACTCAAGTTCAAGGCGAGAAAAAACAAGTTATAGAAGCGCTTAAAAACATATCTGTTATTGATATTTTAAACGCACAGGACAAAAAGTTTATTTTATTTGCGGAGGGAATCAATGACCTTCGCATCATGAAGAGCCTGGCCATCAAACTAAATCATCCAATAGCCGCCAAGTTAGGCGATATGTTTTTTGAACCAACCGGAGATAATCAGATCGGTGTCGCCCGCGATAAATTTAAATATTTGCAAATAATTGAGCCGAAGCTGAAGGGCACTTTTATCAGAGATAATGTTAACAGAACGTCGCCCGATCAAGTTCCACGAGGACTGGAGGTTTGTTACTGGTCAAAAAAAGAAATAGAAAACTATCTTATTGTGCCGTCTGCTTTGGAACGTTTCGTTGAAAAACGAAACTCCTTCGGAGAATTATTTGTGCGTGTTACATTAGATGCCGCAAGACAATTTTTGAAAGACAACTTGCCTCCCCGGGTATACAAGAATCCCATTGAAAATGATATTGATGGGAAGGGCAGCGATTTTCTTGAGAAATTTTTTAAAGAAATAGGTCTCAAAATTAACAAGGGAGATTATTGGCAGATTGCAGAGTTGATGAACAATGATGAAATTCATAGCGATATTAAAAATATGTTAAACAATTTAAGTGAGGTAGCCCAATAAGCGAGCTAACTATGATATAGGGGCCTGATTTATCAGGCCAAAAGAGGGTTCGCTGAATCGGGCAACTACAAAATCAAAAACCATATGAAAACAAAATTAGAAACGGTCAGCTCTGTCAGAAAAAAAATGATGGTCGATATCCCCGTTGAGCGCGTTGTCGCGGCGCTTGAAAAGGCATATCAAAAGATCCAGAAACAGGCGGAGTTCAAGGGGTTCAGAAAAGGGAACGTCCCGCGCAACCTGCTGGAGATACATTACAAGCCGGAGGCCGAGAAAGAGGCGGTCGCCGCCATCGTTGAGACCACCTATCCGGAGGCACTGGAACAGGAAAAGATATGGCCGGTCTCGCGCCCCAACATCGCCCCCGGCCCGTTCGATAAGAACGCCGAGTTCTCATATACGGCCGAATTTGAGGTCCACCCGGTGGTGGAGATAAATGGCCACCACGGGCTTTCACTTGAAAAGACCGAACGGAACGTGACCGACGAACTCGTCGAAAAACGCCTTGCCGCGATGAGGCAGTCTATGGCCCAGATAGAACCTGCCCCCGACGGGGCCAGGGCCGAAAAAGGGATGGTGGCGTTCGTTGATTTCAACGGCACCGCCGACGGCAAGGAGTTCAAGGGGAACAAAGCCGATAACTTTTTGGTCGATATCGGCAGCGGCTCTTTGATGAAAGAGTTCGAAGATAACATCGTCGGCATGGCAAAGGGCGAATCCAAAAAGATCGAGGTCGATTACCCGAAGGATTATTTCAATAAAGAGTTGGCCGGCAAACGCGGCACATTTGACCTGACCGTCAAGGAGCTTAAAGTAAAGAGGCTGCCGGATTTGAACGACGACTTCGCAAAGGACCTGGGCAGTTTCAAGACGCTTGACGAGGTCAAGGCCGATGTAAAGAAGCGCATGGAGAGTGCGGTCGAGTTCGAGGCAAAGAGGGAACTCGCGGGTCAGGCGATGGTGGAACTCGTTAAAAAACATCCCTTCGAGGTCCCCGAGTCGCTCGTCATTGAGGAGCTGAAGGGGATGTTCGAGTCGTTCGTTAATCAGCTCTCGCGCCAGGGAAAGAAATTTGAGGATTCAGGTATAAAGCCGGAACAGTTCATCGAGCAATATAAACCGGTGGCAGAGAACAAGGTGCGGGGATATTATATATTGGATGCCATAGCCAAACTCGAGAAGCTCGAGGTGGCCGATGCCGATGTCGAAGAGCACCTGAACACCATCGCAGAGCAAGTAAAACAGCCGATAGAGAAGGTTAGAGAGCGTTATGCGAAGGACAATCTTATAAATGGGCTAAAAAGTCAGATTTTGCACGAAAAAACCCTTGATTTTGTCGTTTTAAAGGCTAAAGTAAAGACAAAGAAAGCGAAATCCAAGTAAAATGACCCTAATTCCAATAGTCATAGAACAAAATGCCAAAGGCGAACGAGCCTATGATATATATTCCCGTCTTTTAAAAGAGCGTATCATATTCGTCGGGACGGCGATCAACGACGAGGTTGCGAACCTGGTTATCGCCCAGCTCCTCTTTCTTGAATCAGAGGATCCCGCAAAGGACATCCATCTTTATATCAACTCCCCCGGCGGCGATGTGGCAAGCGGGCTCGCGATATACGATACGATGCAGTACATAAAGCCGGACGTATCCACCATCTGCATGGGGCAGGCGTCATCCATGGGGGCGATCCTCTTGACTGCCGGGAAAAAGGGAAAGCGTTTTGCGCTCCCCAATTCCAGAATAATGATCCATCAGCCGCTGGCGGGCGTGCAGGGCGCGGCCTCGGACATCAGCATACACGCGAAAGAGATATTGCGCGTGCGAGAGAGGCTGAACGCCATCATGGCGGAGCACACGGCTCAGCCGATAGACCGGATCGCTACTGACAGTGACCGTGATTTCTTCATGACCGCGAAAGAGGCGCTGGAATATGGGCTCATTGACGAAGTGTTGAAACGGAAATAATGAACAATTTGTAGTGGCAAAGCTTGCTTTGCCAAAGAATGTAGCGCAGGTCTTTAGACCTGCCAAATTTAGCAGGACTAAAGTCCTGCGCTACACATCTAGCAGGGCAAATAGATCCAATTATGACTCAAACTGTGGATCCAGCGATACTAACCTGTTCTTTCTGCGGCAAGGCCCAGCGCGAGGTGAGAAAGCTCATCGCCGGCCCGGCGTGTTTTATCTGCGACGAGTGTGTTAATCTCTGCAACGACATTCTGGTCGAAGAGAACCTGCGCAGTCAGCAATGGGTGGCGGGGCTCGGGATCCCAAAGCCGCATGAGATCAAGGGGATCTTAGATGAATATATAATCGGCCAGGACAAGGCAAAGAAGACGCTCTCCGTCGCCGTTCACAATCATTATAAACGCATCAACAGCAGGCTTGCGTCCCCCGACATCGAGATACAAAAGAGCAATATCCTGCTGCTGGGGCCGACTGGAACCGGCAAGACGCTCCTTGCAAAGACGCTCGCGAAGATATTGAACGTCCCGTTCACGATCGCGGACGCGACAACGCTCACCGAGGCGGGCTATGTCGGCGAGGATGTGGAAAACATCATCCTGGCGCTGTTGCAGGCCGCCGATTACGACAGGGCAAAGGCCGAACGAGGGATCGTTTATATCGACGAGATCGACAAGATCGCCCGCAAACTGGGGAACCCGTCCATCACGCGCGATGTCTCCGGCGAGGGCGTTCAACAGGCGCTTCTGAAGATATTAGAAGGGACCATCGCCCGCGTTCCGCCAAAGGGCGGACGCAAGCATCCGCAGCAGGAATATATTCCCGTTGATACGAACGACATCCTGTTCATATGCGGCGGGGCCTTCGTTGGCCTTGAGGACGTGGTGGGCCAGCGCATCGGCAAAAAATCCCTTGGCTTCGGCGCGGACATCAAGTCGAAGGACGACAAAAAATATAGCGAGTTGATAGGGCAGGTCGAACCGGACGACCTCTTGAAGTTCGGCTTCATCCCGGAGTTCATCGGCAGGGTTCCGGTCGTCGCAACGCTTGACGAGCTAGATGAAAAGGCGCTGATCGAGATACTGACAAAGCCAAAGAACGCGCTGGTCAAGCAATACCAGCGCCTCTTCGAGTTCGAAAAGACGCGACTTGAGTTCACGTCGGGCGCGATCGAGGCCGTGGCACGCGAGGCTATTAAAAGAAAAAGCGGGGCGCGCGGGCTTAGGTCGATACTTGAGGGGATCATGCTCGATATAATGTATGAGATACCCATTCAAGGGACGGTCTCTGAGGTTTTGATAAACGAAGACGTCATCTTGAAGGGGGCAAAGCCGGTCGTTGTCCACACGTCGAAGGAAGAGAAGAAGAGCGATAAAGAGATGCAGACAGAGGTGGCTTGATGTTTGTAGCGCAGACCTTTAGGTCTGCCAATATTGGCAGGACTAAAGTCCTGCGCTACACATAACGCAGTTAACCGGGGGTAAAAATGCCAGACACACAGATCATTCCGTTGCTGCCGCTCAGAGACATCGTTGTATTCCCGCACATGGTGGTTCCGCTCTTTGTCGGGCGCGAAAAATCGATCGCGGCTCTGGATGAGGCGGTGAATAAAGAGAAGGACATCCTTCTTGTCGCCCAGATAAACCCAAAGGCGAACGATCCGAAAGAGGAGGATATCTATAAGATCGGCACGCTTGCCTCTATCATCCAGCTCTTGAGGCTGCCCGACGGCACCGTGAAGGTCCTGGTCGAAGGCAAGAAGAGGGGAGAGATCAAGCAGTATATTCCCAACGACAATTTTTTCCTGGTCGAGGTGGCCGCCCTTGAAGACGCGCCGGTAGAGAACGTTGAAATAGAGGCGTTGACCAGGGGCGTTAAAGGGGCGTTCGAGAATTATGTGAAGCTCAATAAACGCATTCCGCCGGAGATGCTCGCAAGCGTTTCGCAGATAGACGATGCGTCGAGGCTTGCGGACACAATTGTCGCCCACCTGATGTTGAAACTGCCGGACAAGCAGCAGATATTGGAACTGCCGTCTCCCATGGGCAGGCTCGAGAAGCTCTATGGCATGATCCAGGCGGAGATCGAGATACTGCAGGTCGAACGCAGGATCAGGACGCGCGTGAAAAAGCAGATGGAGAAGACCCAGCGCGAATACTACCTGAACGAGCAGATGCAGGCCATCCAGAAAGAGCTTGGCGAACGCGATGAGTTCAAGAGCGAGCTGCAGGAGCTTGAAGAGCGTGTTAAGAATAAAAAAATGTCGGCCGAGGCGACTCAGAAGGTCAAGGCCGAGATGAAGAAGCTCAAGATGATGTCGCCCATGTCGGCAGAGGCGGCGGTTGTCAGGAACTACATTGACTGGATACTTTCGTTGCCATGGTCAGATATGACGCAGGACAAACTTGAT
>ORJL011339532.1_pt1 | contig 10582 bp, 7 predicted proteins | sample 1779941 | NCBI WGS metagenome assembly ORJL01 (sample SAMEA104232317, study PRJEB22302) | groundwater metagenome | biome: forest; feature: aquifer; material: groundwater | place: USA | collected 2011-08-07 | depth 5.8 m | reverse complement strand
GGCAAAGCCACTAAAGCCGGGTCCCCTCCCACACGCGTGGGGATTGGCCGTGCGCCATAATCGCGTCCCGCACCTCGGGGCGAAGACCCCCGAGGATAATCTGGAGGTCGCTCGCGGAGATCGGGGGCGGGCGGCTCGCCTGGCGTGCGGGTTGGACGTAGTCCTGGTAGTGCGTGCGGGTGAGGGCCCGGTTGTGCAACAACGGGTCCCCCATTACATCGGTATGTGCTGGCGGTGGATTTCTGCCTTTGACCTTGACTTTGCCCACCGATGAGAGGTACCGTCTTGCCCGGCTGAACGAGGTCCCCCGGCGACTGACCCACAGGGCGCAACGATGCCAGTATGATCTTGGACTGCGGTGCCTCTGGGGAAGAGCGCGGTAGTAGTCCCGTATCCCCCAGTGCGGAAGTTGACGAAATTGGTAGCATCCTCCATCAATTCAGAGTACGCCGAGACCGGGCGTCCGCCACCCGCCGAGATCCCAGGAGACGTCGCACTTTGCGTGCGGCCGTGCTAAAATAGGCAGCATCTCGTATCTCGACGAGAGGTCAACGACATGTCTCACGCGGAGAGACCTGAAGCGGAGCACAAGGCCGTGGCCGAGACAGCGATAGGCGGAACGGTAGCCGCGCCGGAATCCCAAAAGCCCGAGCGCGCGTCCCCTTCGGTCGACGATCCCAACTTCTTGAACAACATCAACGACCAACTCGAGAGCCGCGGGGCAGATAAGAATGTACTCCTCAACATCCCGATATGGGGCTGGACTGGCGATGGAAAGACCTGCGCACTGCTCACCGCCATTCACTTCTGCGATCCTGCACAGCACCCACTTGGTTTCGCCCTAGTCACAAATCCTGATGAACTGGTCGCCCTTGAGAACTCGACGGAGGCGTACAAGGGCCTGAATCTCGCTGGGATCGCACTGGCGACGACTGACCGACTTCGCGGGCTCAGCGAACTTTTCATCGATGGCAACGACTGGCCGCCCGGAACGGACGAACCTTCGGCATACATTCTCGCTGTACGGAGCATTAAGTCTACGCTAGGTTACGTCCTGTTCCCCGACATCAAGGGCGGGAGCTTCCGAGAGCTTGACGAAACCGCAAGAGAAGTTTTGCGGAAAGCGCATGCCGCCATGTTGCTAGTCAGTCCGGAGATGTACGAGAAGAGGACGACCGACGGGAAGCGTTATCGCGACGAAATACTCGCTCGCCTACAGGAATTCGGCGAGGCGGAGGTTCCAGTCTGCGTGATGATCACGAAGGCCGATCTTTATCAAGACCAGAATCAGGCGGCGGATACGACACACAAGCAGCTTACAGTCGTTGTCGAGCGCCAGAAGGGGCTTCAGGCGCTACTATGTCGCGTTTCCGTCATCGGCCTAGACCGGAATCTCATTGAGACAAAACTACCCCCAGCCGCCGAGCGCCACCCTGACCAACTGCTCAAGGCGTGGATCTGGGTCCTGGCGCAAGCCCTATCCCGATCCGCCGAAGACATTCGAAAGCTGCTTCCCTCGGTGAATATCCGAGCCGTTGGGGATCGCTCTGCTGCTCTGACGTTTCACGCAATTCCAGAACTGCGGCAAGTAGGCGACTTCAGCGGCTCCCCCGGCCGAGCATTGTGCCCGACAAGCGATGATCCGCGCTCCTTGGCATTCACGTTCGTATCGGACCAAGGCGAATTGCTGGAGACTCCGTTAGAACCCACCGCGACGCAGGAACCACAGTTCAGAACACTGGGAACAATACCGGACTGGGACAAGTCTGACATTCAAGCCTATTACCTGGGTGGTGAATTCCTCGTTGGCGCGCGTTCAAAGTGTAACTTCTTGTGGCATGGCACAAAAGGAGGACCACTGGCGAAGGTTTCACTACCATACGAAATGGTCTCTTGGGTGCCGATGACAGCGAGGCGCGTCCTGGGGATTGATTCGGCTGGTCGACTCCACTCGTTTCGCCAAGAGGGTGGGAAGTGGGTCCAGCTGGACTTCGTCGAGAACTTCATTGCGCCGTCACCGGTCCTCGCCTGCGCTTTTGTTGAGCAGTCTTCTCACGTCCTTGTGTTCAATGGAACGATCGTTGAGGGTGTGGCGGTCAGCGCCGACGGGAGGCTGGAAACCCGCGTGGCCCCAGACCTCGCCGCCAAGTTCGACGCGCCCCGCGCACTAACGAATCGATTGGGTCTCTGCCTCGCGTTAAGCAATGCAGGTCAAGCGAACTTGAGCGCACCAGGCAAGCCAATCGAGATTGGACCCGTGAAGGTGGATGCAGAATCACCGCTCGCGCTTGCCCCATACGCTTCGATGGTCGCGGTGACTGGTCCGGACTTGCGACTCGTTGCTGCGTTCACTACCGGCACTCAAGTCACAAAGACCAGTCCAGACCACTCTCCCGTGCTTCATGCGAACCCTCAAAGCATGATCTGGACCAATTATGGCGAACTGCTTGCTGTCTCCTTCGAAGACAGGACTTGGCGTGTATTCCGGCCGCTAGGCCTCGCGGGCTAGTCTGAGATGACCGGCGACTTGAAGGTCGATCTTTTTGCATTGCTCCCGGCTGGCGAGTGGGCTAGTGTCCAGATTTTGAACCAAGCGGCAGGCATGATGGCGAGCAGAAACTGGGCGATACTCGCCAAGGCAAAGTGGCTCCGCGGCGGCGGCAAGCCGGCGTTCATTAAGTTCATAATTCCGGCTGGCCCTCAGGCCGGGAGGTCGACTCTAATGGTGACTAGCGATACCCGGTTACAGGACCTTCACAACCGCTTGCTGCGACTCCAACAAGTCGGTGACGCCGTTCCTATAGTTCCGCTATTGGAAATCCGACATACCGACGATGGGCTTCTTATCGCCATGGAAGAAGTAACACCGCTGGAGGAACTGATCGAGCGTGGCGAGGCGTATGACCTATCCCAGAGAATTCTGCAGGATCTAGATCCAGAGACTGATGCCGCTCATCGTTGGCTCCACTTCGATATCTGCCCCAGGAACATTGGGGTCTTACCAAGCGGCCGCTGCGTCCTGATCGATGTAGAGAGTCTTTACCTCGAAGAAGGAAACCGCTACCGTGTCACAGTTCCAGCATGGAAGCCATTCCGGGCCCCGCGTCAACTCGTTGACGATGTGAATGACAAGCTCGAGAAAGGAGCCATAGATAGAGTCATTGCAGCACGAAAGGTGCGCTTTGAAATCGCGCTTGCTGCTGCTGAGTGCGTTCTGGGACCGTTGACCCCGGAACGAGGCAACCTCGACCGAGCTCTTCTCGAATCGTGGTTTTCCGTAGCAGACCCGAGCGACCCCGCCGTTGCCTTTTGGAGGCAAGAGCTGTTCCCAGCTGTGGATCGTGGCGATGTGCGACCTATCGCCGAGCTGTGTAAGGGGCTGGAGGCAGCATTTCAAGGCCGTTCCGAATTACTCCGCGCTCCGCTCCTTCAGCCGGTCGCGCAGGTGGTAGTGCCTGCTGCAGCCGCGGATGCGCCCCAGCCTGCTCCAACGTCCGCCCCTCGTTCCGAATCGGCGCTTCCCCCCGGATGGTCAAATGACTGGAAACTGCTGGGGCTATCGGCACACGCCCTCCGTGCAGGCAGGCTTGACAGAGTGCACATCGCTGAGTATCGGGCCGCACTGGAGCAGTGGGCAAGCCAGTATCCATCGCAGCGTGAGGTCTGGGACGAGTTGCTCCTAGTCGTGATCTCGTACGAGAAGAATGCTGCCGCGGCACTCGCTATCGCCAATGCGGCGCTTGTGCCTCTCCCGAACGACCACGACTTGATCAGGTTGCGAAATATCATTCAGATGTGGGTTATGGAGCGGCAGAATGGCGGTCACGGTGGGCGGTAATCATAGCCAATTCGCGGCGGTCCAGGTATGGGGCAAGGGCTATCGCGTCACTGCTGATTCCGAAGAGTTCCAGCGATACGTGCCTCAGAACTTACCCCAACCGACGAGTCTCGAAGCGAGGCTCGGATCCGTCTCCTGGGGGAAAGTACTGGAATCGCTCTATTCGCTGGCGGACCGGGAATTCACGGCGCAGCGGTGTGTGCTGCTCGACGCATCCGAACTGATGACGCTTTCCTTCGCGCGTACGGAAGATCGTCATCGACGGCCAAGTCTGGTGCTCACGACAGCTACCGTTGGCATCGACTGGAATAGTCCTGCCCTCGGCGACATTGCGTCACGGACGATTTCGCTTTCATCCCGCCTTGCGACCGCTTACGCCAAGACTCTCAAGGGCAATCCGGAGATAGTCGGTCAACAGTTGCGCACAGACGCGTTCCTACCGTCCAGGTCATTCGATCTCAATGGCGAGGCTCCGGATCTTACTGTCGAGTGGCATCAGGTGCTGTCAGCCGTGAAGAAGTGGCAAGGGATTTCTGGAGTCAGTACTCCAAGGCTGCTTTCGCTCGGAGCGAACGTTGTGCTAGGAACGAAGTATGAGGCTGAGCGGGCGAAACAACAATTTGAGGTCGATGGCTTTTTCGATGTGAGAGATAAGGACATTAAGCCGCTGTCTCCACGACTCACGCCCTGGGAGCCCGCCGAAGAGCTTCCACCAACACCCGCTCCTCCTTCGGTCGGCTATCCGCCCGTGCTGGACTTGCGCCCGATCACAGAATCTCTCCAGAGCATCGCGCGTACATTCGACCGGTTCGCTGATATGGCGATTCAGATTCTTGAGCAAGCGCTTCGGGACAGGCGCAAGAGATAGACAAGGGAACCCAGTCCCGAATAAGGGGACCCGGCCGTTTGTCACCTTCCATTTCTCGATTGCAAGATTGGGTGGGGGGCTTCCGACCGTGCCCAGGGCAGGGGTATTCATCCCGAGGAGGAGCGGGCAGGAGGCTCCGAAGAACCCGATGGGCTGGCTGGCAAGGAGAAGGAGGCGGAGACCGACAAGGCCCATCGCGCCCGGATGGGGGGCGGAAGCGGACCCGCGCGGCCCGAATCATGTCCTCCCTGGGCATTCCAGAGAGGGGGTCCGGTCTCGGGAATCGCGGTACCCCGCGCCGCGCGCAATCCCCGCTGCCCCTGCGTGAGCATAAGCTGACGAAGGTGCCCTTCCGAGATCCGTAAGTTAACGAAGGCAACAACGTCCCCCATTACTGATTTACCAATTCCTCATTTCGACTAGCCAGGAAGCGACGGGTATCCTAAAGGTACTGAGGAGATGCCAACATGAAACTAACCAAACCGCTCATCACTGTTATTATCATCGCCATAATTGCCACTATAGGTCTAGCTTTTCTCGGCTATCAGCAGCTGACGACAAAACCTCAGAAGGTAACCATTGCGCAATTCGGCGACCTCCTACTCTATCTCCCTCTATACATTGCGCAGCACGAGGGGATCTTCGCCAAGCAAGGTCTCGCTGTTGATATTGTCTCGACGGGTGGAGATGACAAGACCTTCGCAGCGGTATTATCAGGAGGCGCGCAGTTTGGTTTGGCGGACCCAACATTTGTTGCGATTGCTCAGGAGCGTGGTCAGGTAGGAAAGGTAGTTGCTTTGCTGATCGACGGTGTACCGAATTACGGGGTTGCGCTGTCATCCGATCTCCCGGTTATTCGAAAGCCTTCTGACCTAGCAGGGAAGACCGTAGCTACCGTACCTGCGCCTTCAACATCGTATGCATTAGTCCGGAAGCTCTTCGAGACTGGCAAACTTCCCCCCTCGATCTATCAGGTCGCGCCGCCTGGTCTAGTCCCGTCCTTGCAGGCCAAAAGGGCCGACTACGCTCTCCTCATTGAGCCTTGGGTATCGCAAGTGGTGGCTGCGGGCGGAAAGGTTGCGTTTTCCCTAATGGATTATTATCCGCACTTCGCTCTCACGGGCCTGACCACTTCAAAAGAGGTCATTCAAAGCTCCCCCGAACCCGCTTTCAAGGTGATAGCGGCGCTAACGGAGGCAGTGAAGGTTTTTTACGATGATGATGAGGCCGCGTTCCGTGCGGCAAAGAGTCGCTTCCCTAGCGAGTCCCCAGAGATTCTAAAGCAAGGAATTCGCCGGCTCCGCGAAGACAAGATCTATCCCCGGTGCCTTGTGATGACGGATGCGGCTTGGGAGCCAGCGGTTCGTCTGCGGCGGGAAATTGGCGATCTCCAGCGGGACCCAGGCCCCATGGGGAACTATGTTGACAACACCTTCGCGCAGAGGGGCTGCTCACCGACGCGTAAACCTTAAGATCCCGCTGAAATGTTACGGCATGTTGAGACAAAGATGCTAGCGCTCTCTGCTACGGTTTCCAAGACCTACCCCGAGCCGGTCGGTACAGTGCTGTGGAATTTCCATATAGATTGCCAGGTAGGAGAAATTGTTGCGCTGCTTGGACCCAGCGGGTGCGGTAAGTCTACACTCCTCAATCTTCTCGCGAGCCTGATTGAGCCTGATTCCTTGTCTGATCTATCAACATCGAACATCTTGCGCCAAGCGAAATCCGATTTTGCCTATGCCTTTCAGCGAGCCGAGTTAGTCCCTTGGCGGAATTGTGAAGAAAATGTCTATCATGAAACGGATGTGCTCGGCCGGCCTCGTATAGAGATCCGTTCTCGTATAGAGCGGCTGTTAAAAGTGACTGGCCTTAGTGCATACCGGAGTCTTCTTCCGAGCCATCTCTCTATAGGAATGCAACAGCGTCTGCAATTGGCCCGAGTCGGCGCGAGAGGTGCGAAGCTTGTTCTCCTGGATGAACCACTGGGTGCAGTCGATCAACCCCTTCGGGTTCAAATCGCTCAAGACTTCAGGGGGCTTTTCCAGGAGGATGGTTCCGCTGCCATCTGGGTGACGCACGACAGCCTCGAAGCCGTCACAGTGGCAGATCGAGTTCTGGTGCTCGGCGGAAAGCCGCTTAAGGTGGTCACGGAACATCGCGTAGAGCGAGGAGAAAAGGTTTATGATCCGCCAGGCTTGGTGGAAGACCCCACAGTAGGACCGAAGTCGATAACTTTAGATGCTCAGGCAGCGAAGTTGCGCCAGTCACTTCTTTCTGTGTATTCCGACGTGACAGAACGTAAGGAACAAACCAACGAGAAATCTCGAATTTTGGAAGGAACATATGTTCCCCAGCCAAGCTCAACCAGACGCCTTGGGTGGCTCTTTCCCGTCATACCGTCCTTGTTGATTCTGTTGATCTGGCAGATAGTGGTCTTGGCGCGGCCATCACTAAAGTTTTTCCTCTCGGCACCAAGTGAGTGGATACCACAGGTCTTCACTGAGCTCGTTGGTGGAACGCTGCCGGAGGATATTCGAGTCACATTGCGGGAGACCATATTCGGCCTTGGCATCGGTCTCCCGCTTGGTGTTGCCGTTGGCTTTCTTGCTAGCCAGTCGCGACGCACTTCGGCTGCCATTCGCCCGTATCTGGTCGGACTTACTGCTGTACCGCTCTTCGTTTTGGCGCCGGCCTTTATACTGTGGTTCGGCATAGGAGAAGCGATGAAGGTGGCTATTGCTGCCCTCTCGTGCTTTCCCTTCGTTGGGTACCTTGTGCACGATGCTGCGCTGGAGGCAAAGGGCGCTTACTACCGCTACCTAGTCGTTGCTGGCGCAGAACGCAGCAGGCTATTCCTTCATCTAGTTTTACCGAGCACCTTTGAAGGCATCCTGAGGAGCATTCGACCCGCGGCAGTTGCCGCTCTAATCGGAGCATTTCTTGGGGAGTTCATCGCAGCCAACAAAGGACTCGGATACTACATCGTTTTCCAGGCTTCTCGGTACCGCGTGCCAGAAGTCTTCGTGGGAGTCTTCATCCTTTTCCTGGTGGCGATCGTAATAGATTCGTCTTCCCGGTGGTTGGCCAACAGGCGCACCAAAATCATCGCGTGGCTGGGGATCTAGTGAGGTAGCGGATGCTCGGCACGAGCGATGAGGGCTGCTAGGAGCAGTATCTGATGGCGGATAAAGCCCCAGCCCAAGGGAAGTACCCTCCATCCTATATCATGGCCCTCGTGTGTGATATCCGAGGCTTTACGGATCTCACGGCACGCGTTGACGAGTACGTTCAGAGTGTGCTTAACCCAGAAGCGACGTGCAAGCAGCTGGTTAAACATTACACGCTGTATATGATCGAGACTCAAAGGCTGGCGCGGGCCAAGATTATAGATCCACTCTTGCGACAATACAAAAACCTGTCTTATGCGGTGAAATCGACAGGAGATGGGTATCTGGTCGCCATTGAACTGGGGGCTATATACTACCATGTCCCTCGATCAGGCTTCGACGACAATTGGTTGCAGAAAGCGTTGCGGCTAACGAAGGGCTTGGTTGAACTCGTGAAAGAGGCTGAACCAAAGGCCGGTGGAGGAGAGTTTGGTATACTCACGTACGAGTTTCTCAAGAGATGGAGCGAAGAGATCGGTGTGGATATGGACTGGATCAATTCTAAGAGCCCACGGTTTGATGCCACGCAATCTCGCGTAGCTGGTGCACTTGCCATGGGCACTGGCTTTCTCTCGGGGAGGGCCATGAAGGACGAGGCCAAGGATAAGCCGAACCTAAGATATGCTGATGCGTTTGGTCACTCTGTGAACATGGCATTTCGACTATGCAATGCGGCTGGACGAAGGCGTGAGGAACGGCAGGGAGGTCGTGACGTCTCCCCGTTCATATTGATAGATCGACGCGTGGCGCGGCTGCTCCTCGCCGCGGAAAAGAGGTACGATTCGGAACTGGAGCAGGAATTGCGAGGATATGGACTCATTCCGTACAAGGACCCAATCGGTCTAAAGGGAATTGAGGAGAACTGGTGCTATGCTCTTGATTGATCGACACTTAGGTAGCAAGAATAGCTCCGCAGAGAAGCAAATCATCCAGGCGTTTATCGAGAGAGCGCGTGCGCGTGGGTGGAGACCACGACCACCCGAGGGCCTCGTTGTGCCGTACTTCAAATCGGAATTCAACCGATGCGTTGAGCACAGAGAGCTCAATCGGATAGTTGCCGCCCGTGCATCACGGGGAGGATCTCATGGATGGTTTCAAATTACTCCGGTATGCCGCTTGAATGATATGCGGAAGGTAGACTCGGGATGGTACTCGACTGTGTTCGAAATGCTGGTTTCTGTCGAATCCTTTCCGGTCGAGATGCTTCCAAAAACGCGAATGCAGCTTACGGAAGACATCATCGCCTTCCTCGCGACGGGCGTGGGTCTGGATGTAACTCGCCTCCGGGTGACATACTTCGGGGGTGGCGTAGTTATACCCGGGCTTTCTCTCAATCCTGACACGGCGTGGTGTGAGGAATGGCGACGGGCGGGCATTCTGGAAGAAAATCTAGTGCCCGTGCAGGGCCCAAAGAATTTCGTGCTTTTCGTCGGTGAGGGTGAAAGGTGTGGGCCCAAGTGTGAGATCCTTTACAGTTTCGAGGGGGCTGAGGGTCTTCGATGGATCGAAGTTGGTACGCTCATTCTGGATACCTCGCGGTTCCGGTCAGCGGGCCCACCAGGCATTTGGGCGCTTCGTCCTGCTCGCACCATTGTTGCTGGAGCCGCGTACGGGTTGGAACGACTTATTGTGGCGCAGACGGGTGCCCTTGACCTTGGTCAAACGGCCACATCAAATGATCTCGTTCGGATAGTAGCCGAGAGGGTGGGTCAGGATCGTGCAGCAGCCCAGCTATTACGAGGCGATGCGCTAATTTTAGTGGATCAGGTTCGAGCGGGTGTGTTTCTTCTGGCCGCAGGAGTGCTACCTGGACGCTCAGCACACGGAAAGAGCATGATGGTGATCCTCAGAAGGATTCGGCGAAAGCTTGCGATTCTCTGCATCGACAATTGGGCCGAACTCATCTCTGAATTAGAAGAGAAACTTCTGGACATATATTGTCCGAGGTATCCGCATTTGCGAAATGCCCGGGGTTCATTGTTAAGTTTCCTGGGCAGGATTCGGTGGCCTGAGGGCTGGAATCCTGAATCATACATACCCGCGTGACTTATGGATCTGCTTTACCACGATCGAACCGTTCTAATAACCGGTGGTGCCTCGGGAATCGGATTTGCCACGCTGCGATGTCTCGAAGAGGCTGGTGCGAGTGGCGTAATATGCGATCGTAGTGATCGAGATCGAGGGGATTCCCCAAGCTGTCATGTCTCGCGTTTTGACTACGTTCAGGGTGACATTCGGGACGAAGCTACCATTCAGCGGTGCCTTCAGGTTCTACCCGCTAGGGGCCTTGACGCCTTAATTTTATGCGCAGGTGTGGGTCCGCTAGGCCCAGATCCGACTGAGATCGTCCGGGTTAATTACAGCGCCACCGTTGGCTGCGTATTGGCCTGCCAGCCGGTGTTAGCAGAATGGAGCAGCATTGCACTCATCTCATCCACAGCGGCATACCGGGTTGAATGGGCGAGTAGATGGGAGAAGGTCCTCGAAGAGCCATACGGGGGACCGCCAGCCGGTGACTCGTGGGATGAAATTGCACGAATGCCAAGCAAGAAAGCATACGCGTTATCTAAGTGGGGTATTCTTCGCGCGACCCGGCGACTAGCGCATGAGTTAGCGCCACGGCGGGTTCGTGTCAATTGCGTTATCCCCGGACCAACAAAGACAGCCATGAGCCGTCCTCTCTGGCAGGATGACGAGCCTTCATGGGAG
>ORJL011346755.1_pt1 | contig 10583 bp, 6 predicted proteins | sample 1779941 | NCBI WGS metagenome assembly ORJL01 (sample SAMEA104232317, study PRJEB22302) | groundwater metagenome | biome: forest; feature: aquifer; material: groundwater | place: USA | collected 2011-08-07 | depth 5.8 m | reverse complement strand
CGCGGTCGTAACCGGAATGACCAGACCTGGGTCGGGAGGCATCGACGGCTTGGGGGTCTTGGACCTCCGTGGCGCTCCGTGGTCCTCCGCGTCCTCCGTGTGAACTATTTCGCAACGATCAACCGCTCGGACCGTTCCGATGTGACACCTACCGCCGGCCCAACACTATCGTTCCTCAGACAAAATGGGTCGGCACAAGTGGAGCATCACAGTTGCTGGCCGGCCCAAACAACCCCACCGGCTCAGCGCCAGGATCGGCGTACCGCGAACAGGCACCGCATCACCGCAACCACCGTCCGACGCCGCCTAGCCCGCGTCCGACTCCCCGTCACCCTCCGCCGACCCCTGCGCGATCTGCTGCTTGATCCCCGCCCAGGCCGCCACCAACGGCCCCAGCGACGCGTCCCCCGCATGCTCGGCCAGATGCCGCTCCAGCGCCGCCGCCTGTTCCAACGCGGCCACGATCTTCGCCGCATCCCCGGCCGAAACGGCGTCATTGAACGCCGCCACGAAGCCTTCCAGCATCCGCCGCGCCTCCGCCGCCGCCGGGGACGGAGCCGTCGCCGCCCGCTCCTGCATCACGGTTTGATACACCGTGTCCCCCAGGATCGCGCGCAGGGTCGGTTCCACCTCCGCCCCCCGCCCGGCCTGAACCAGCGCATCCCCCAGACGCTCGGCCACCGCCGCCAGATAGGGGCCAAACCGTTGCGGCAGAGCGTCGAAGCAGGTCCGGAACGCGGTCAGGCTGTCCGCATACGCCGTGACGGAAGCGCCCAGATCGCCGGCCGCCCGCGCCACATCCCCCATCGTCCACAGGCTTGTCGCGAGATCGGGGAGATAGGCCGCCGGGTTCGCCCGCGCCAGTTGCTCGTAAATCTCGATGGCGCGCCGAGCCGGTTCCAACGCCCCCGCGCGATCGCCGGTTTCGCTCAGGAAGGTGGCGAGGTTGTTGAGGCTGCTCGCGAGAACGGGGAGATAGGCCGCCGGGTTCGCCCGCGCCAGTTGCTCGCGGATTTCGACGGCGCGCCGCGCCGGTTCCAGCGCCCCCGCGCGATCGCCGGTTTCGCTCAGGCCGTTGGCGAGGGTGTTGAGGCTGCTCGCGAGATCGGGGAGATAGGCCGCCGGGTTCGCCCGCGCCAGTTGCTCGCGGATCTCGACGGCGCGCCGCGCCGGTTCCAGCGCCCCCGCGCGATCGCCGGTTTCGCTCAGGAAGGTGGCGAGGTTGTTGAGGCTGGTCGCGAGAACGGGGAGATAGGCCGCCGGGTTGGCCCGCGCCAGTTGCTCGTAAATTTCGACGGCGCGCCGAGCCGGTTCCAGCGCCCCCGCGCGATCGCCGGTTTCGCTCAGGCGGATGGCGAGGTTGTTGAGCGCGTTGGCCTGCTCGGCCGGGTCGGCAGCGGTGTCGGCGACCCGGCGCGCGACGGCCAGGGACAGGTCCAGCAGCGGCAGGGCGAAGCGCGGCAGGGCGGCATCCAGGCGCAGGATTTGGTCGCGCGGCAGGGTTGGGACCAACGTGGCGATGCGGGCGATCGCGGTTTCGGCGATCTGCTGAACGGTTGGGCCGTTCTTGCGGTACGGCGCGTCATGCTCCGGGCGCAAAGCGCGGACCAGGACGGTCAGGATCAGGCCGGGGTCCTGGGGATGCAGCTTCGGGCCGGTCAGGGCGGCGCGCATCGTGGCCTCGATCAGGTCCGTGTGAACGGTTTCGGCCACGCGCAGGGCGACATGCTCGCCCAGGATGTCGGGTTGGATCGGGTGCAGGAAGGTGCCCGGACCGGAGCCGGTGCCGTAAATCCGTTCCAGCGCGGCCAGGGCGGTCTCGCGGGCGGGGGCGCCGTGATCCTGGCCCATGCGCAAGGCCGCCAGGAGCGTGCCGGCGCCATCGGCCGTGGCGCCCTGCACCAGGGTGATCTGCGCGGCGGCCCCTTGCAGCAAGGCCAGGCTGCGATCGTTGTCGGGCACGTTGGGGCCGAGCGCGCGCTTCCACAGGGACTGCTCCTGGTGGAACATGTGGGAGAGGAGGCTTTGGTCCGGGTCCGCGACGATCCCGCGCGCGCCGAGGAAAGCCGCCATCGCCACCATCAGCGGCCGGTCGAAGTCGCGGCCGGACAGGTCGTAACGTTTGGCGCCGCCCGCGGGAGGGGCCTCCCCGGCGCTGGCCAGGGCCTGGGTGAAGGGGGTGGTGGCGCGGTCCAGCAGGTCGGTCCGGTCCTGGGGAGACAAGCGGTCCGCGATCGTTCGGTAGGGGGTGGGGGCGAACACGCGGGCCATGGCGTCTTCGCGGGACAGGCCGTCCCACCAGCCCTCCGGCGACCGGGCCAAGGCGAGCAGGCGGATGGGCACGGTGCTTTCGGTGCCATCGACCGCGACGGCGGCTTTTTTCAGCAGGTCGGCCTGGCTTTCGGCATAGTCGAACACCAGCAGCACGCCGCGCGCCGCTTCGTCCCGCAGCAGGTCGGGCAGGGCGCCGGACACCAGGTTTTCGGCGTTCTGGCGGGACAGAAAGCGGCATCGCCAGCCCTGGTCGCGCAGGGTTTCGGTCAGTTCCAGGGCGAGGCGGGTTTTCCCGAACCCGCCGGGCGCCACATACAGGCGGCCGGGGAACGTCGCCTCGTCCGTGTCGGTGGCCCAGGCGAGGGCCTCGGCCAGGATGCCGTCGCGGTCGAGGAACGGCACGATGCGATAGCGTGCGACCAGCATATTGGTCGGGCGTTGTCTGAAGGCTCGCCGAGCGCCGGAGGAGTTGGCAGGGACGGCCCCGCCATAGTCCTGGATTTCGAGCCAGGGGCGGAGGCTTCCATCGACGGCGGAGCGGAGATGTGTCAGCACGCCGCCGATGGAGGCGGTCAGGCCGTCTTTCAGATCGGTGGCGGCGGTCTCGAAAGCCGCATCGCCGTCGGATCGCAAAGCCGTCACGCTGGCCAGGATGGTTTCCAGCAGCACGCGCTGCGTATTCATCATGTCGACGTGGAAGGCGACGCGGGCCTGCGGATAGCGGGTCGGGTCCTTGATCAGTTCGGCGAAGGCGGCGAACACCAGTTCCCCGAAGTCACGCCTGGCCTTGCCGTCATGCGTGGGCAGGCCGTCTCGCGCGATCCGCCGAACGCTCGGCGGAATTTCCGCTTCCGGTCCGGTCAGCGCCGCCAGGGTCGGGATGAAGTCCCGGGTGAGCGGTTCGGCCACCGCGCCATGCGACCCCGGGGCGGCCAGTTCCGGCGTGCCGTGCAGAACGGTCCGGATATGGTTGTCGATCGGATTGCCGCCGGCGGTGTTGCGCCGGTCGAAGGCGTGGTCGCGTACGGCTTCAACAGTCCGCCTGATATCCGCGATCTTGCGGGCGATCCGGTCGAACTCGGCCCGGTTGCCGGTTTCGACGGTTTCGCGATCGGTTTCCTCGGCGGCGGCTTTCAGGACTTCCAACGCGGCCTCGACCCAGGCAATGCGGACGGCGCGGATCAGATCGTGGTTGCCGGCGAGGACCGCGAACGGATTGTGATCGGTGACCCGGGCCAGAACCTGGTTGCGGACACGGCTGGGGACCATGCGCGCGGCGGCGGGGCCGATGGCTCCGCACATCAGGTCGACGATCTTCCCGGCGAAGTCCACCGCTTCGGTCCTTGTTGTTCGGCACTGATACTTGCCCGCATCCGGTCGTCATTCAAGTGGAATGGCCGGTCACCCCACCCACTACCTCCCCAAAACCATCACAACCCAACGCTTGCGAACCGACGGACGAAAGCCTATGTGGGGCCGCCAAGGTCGCGGAAAGGTCTACCGCCCATGGCGCTCGATGTCCCTGCTCAATCCCTCACGGTTTCGGATCGGGGCGCACCGCGCCCGCTGTCCTCCAAGATCGAAGAAGCCTTCGCCTTCGATGACGTGCTGATCGTGCCCGCCTACTCGCAGATCCTGCCAGGCTCGACCCGCACCCAGACGCGGCTGACCCGCGTCATCTCCCTGAATATCCCCATCATTTCCGCCGCCATGGACACCGTCACCGAATCCGAGATGGCCATCGTCATGGCCCAGCTCGGCGGCATGGGCGTGATCCACAAGAACCTGACGCCGGAAGAACAGGCGGCCCAGGTTCGCAGGGTGAAAAAATTCGAATCCGGCATGGTGGTGAACCCGCTGACCATCCACCCCGACCAGACGCTCGCCGACGTGAAAGCGCTGATGGCGACCCACCGCATCAGCGGCATCCCGGTGGTGGAGCGGGACACCAACCGCCTGGTGGGCATCATCACCAACCGTGACGTCCGCTTCGCCACCGACCCGACGTTGAAAGTGTATGAGCTGATGACGCGGGAAAACCTCGTCACCGTCCACGGCGAGTGCGGCCCGGACGAAGCGCGGCGGCTGCTGCACAAGCACCGGATCGAGAAACTTCTGGTCGTTGACGAGGCCTATCGCTGCATCGGCCTGATCACTGTCAAGGACATGGACAAGGCGGAATCCCACCCGCTGGCCAACAAGGATGAGCTCGGCCGCCTGCGCGTCGCCGCCGCGACCGGCGTGGGGGAGGACGGGCAGGTCCGCGCCCGCGCCCTGATCGCCGCCGGAGTCGATGTGATCGTGGTGGACACCGCCCACGGCCACTCGCAAGGCGTGCTGGCGGCGGTGGAGGCGATCAAGAAAGCGTCCAACGCCGTACAGGTGATCGCCGGCAACGTGGCGACTCCGGAAGGCGCGCGGGCGCTGATCGAGGCCGGCGCGGATGCGGTGAAGATCGGCATCGGCCCGGGCAGCATCTGCACCACGCGGGTGGTCGCGGGCGTGGGCGTGCCTCAGTTCACCGCGGTGCTGGAAACCTCGGCCGCGTGCCGGGAACACGGCGTGCCGGCGATCGCCGATGGCGGCATGCGCACCAGCGGCGACATCGTGAAAGCAATCGCGGCGGGCGCGGATTCGGTGATGGTCGGCAGCCTGCTGGCCGGCACGGATGAAGCGCCGGGCGAGGTGTTCCTGTATCAGGGCCGCTCCTACAAGTCATATCGTGGCATGGGAAGTATTGGCGCCATGGCACGCGGTTCGGCAGATCGTTACTTCCAGCAGGAAATCAAGGACCAGTTGAAGCTGGTGCCGGAAGGGATCGAGGGGCGGGTCGGCTACAAGGGCCCCGCGTCCAACGTGATCCACCAACTGGTCGGCGGGCTGAAGGCCGGCATGGGCTACACCGGCAGCGCCAATATCGAGGATTTGCAGCAGAACACCCGCTTCCGCCGCATCACTGGCGCGGGCCTGCGTGAAAGCCATGTGCACGACGTGGCGATCGACCGGGAGGCTCCGAACTACCGTGCCGATTAGCGGGGTGACAGCGCCCCCAACCCACTCATGAACACCATCCGAGCGGTCATCTTCGACGCCTACGGGACCTTGTTGGATGTGCACGCCGCGATGGCGCGCCACGCGGACCGGATCGGGCCGCACTGGCGGGAGATCAGCGCGGATTGGCGGCTCAAGCAGATCGAATATACCTGGGTGCGCAGCCTGGCCGGCCCATCGCACCATCGCAATTTCTGGCGCCTGACCGAGGAAGCGTTGGCCTGGGCCGCCGCCCGCCACGGCTTGCGTGACCCCCAGGTCCTGGCCGAGGTCCTGACTGCCTACCACCACCTGGACGCCTACCCGGAAGTCATCGTGGTCCTGCGGCAGTTACGCGACATGGGCCTGCCGCGCGCGATCCTGTCGAACGGCGAGCCTACCATGCTGCGCGACGCCGTTCACCACGCCGGGATCGACCACGTGCTGGACGCGGTGCTCAGCGCCGAGGCCGTTGGTGTGTTCAAGCCCGACCCGCGCGTCTACCAGTTGGCCGGCCAGCATTTTGGTTTGGCCGGCAGCCAGATGGCCTTCGTGTCGTCAAACCCGTGGGACGCGTTCGGTGCGCATGCGTTCGGATTTCGGGTCTATTGGGTCAACCGGACGGGCCAGCCGCACGAATATGACGTGGGGACCACGGCGACGGAACTGACAGACCTCTCCGCCCTGCCGCTGGCCTTGCAGCGTCCGTTCGCGGGTCCCCCCGGCGTATGACCGTCCATTGCAGGCTCGGGCATTCGCGCATCTCGATCGTGGAGAAAGTCCTCCCCCTCCCCTTGCGGGAGGAGGCCGGGGGGAAGGGTGAGTTCGCACGGATATTGCGCAAAAACCCCTCCCCCCGCCCCCTCCCGCAAGGGGAGGGGGAGGACTTTCTCCCGGCGCTGAAATTTATGAATGCGCCATCCCCTTGCGGGAGGAAGAGAATTTTCTCCACGACCGAGATGTGCGCATACCATGACCCCCGCGGGCCACTCCGGCGCAGGCATCCTGGGCACATGACAGAATCTTGCAAGATCCCCGTTCTCAGGACGCAAACCGCGTGACACCCGCCGCCCGTGTGGCCGCCGCGATCGAGTTGCTCGACGCGATCGAGACGGCTCCCAACCGTCCCGCCGACGCCGTCGCCAATGATTTCTTCCGCGCGCGCCGCTTCATCGGCTCGGGCGACCGACGCGCGGTGTCGGATCGGGTATGGCGCGTGTTGCGCGCCCGCCGCCGCCTGGGCTGGTGGCTGAAGGGCAAGCAGACCGAGCCGCGCCTGCTGGTCGCCGCGTCCCTGCTGACCGAGGGCTGGACCCTGTCCGGCGTCGCCCAAGCCTATTCCGGCGGCCGGTTCGCGGCCGAGGGGCTGGAACGCGGCGAGCACATCGCATTGGCGAAAATCGAGGGCCACACGCTCGATCATCCGGACATGCCCGACGCGGTGCGGCTGGAAATACCCGATTGGCTGCTGCCTCGTCTGGCCGCGCGGTTCGGTGACCGCCTGCATGTCGAAATGACCGCGATGGAGGGCAACGCGCCGCTCGACCTGCGCGCCAATCCGCTGAAAGCGACGCGGGAGGAAGCCCGCGCGGCCCTGGCAGCCGAGGGCTGGGAGGCCAAACCCACTCCGTTCTCGCCCTGGGGCCTGCGCATCGAGGGACGGCGGCCGGTCACGTCCGGCCCCGCGTTCCAGACCGGCCTGGTGGAAATCCAGGACGAGGGCAGCCAGTTGGTTGCCGCCCTGGTCGATGCGCGTCCGGGCATGCGGGTGGCCGACTGGTGCGCCGGGGCCGGCGGCAAGACCCTGGCCTTGGCGGCGACCATGGAAAACCGCGGCCAGATCGTCGCCTGCGACGTGTCCGCGTCTCGTTTGGACGGTGCCGTGCGGCGGTTGCGACGCGCCGGCGTGCACAATGTCGAGCGTCATTTGATCGAGGCCGGCGACAAATGGATCAAGCGACGCGCCGGCAGCTTCGACCGGGTGTTGGTGGACGCGCCCTGCACCGGCACCGGCACGTGGCGCCGCAATCCGGACGCTCGCCTGCGCCTGACCGAGCGCGATCTGGCGGAATTGCTACCCAAGCAGGCCGCCATCCTCGACGTTGCGCAAAGTCTTGTTCGCAAGGGTGGCCGTTTGGTCTACGCTACCTGCTCCCTGCTTGAAGAGGAAAACGAGGCTCAGGTGTCTGCCTTCCTCGCCCGCCATACCGGCTTTGTCCTGGTGCCGCTGTCGCGGGCCTGGAATGTCCCGCCGCCGCCCTGCCCGGGCGACGTCCTGTCGCTGACTCCGGCGCAGCACGGCACCGATGGTTTCTTCGCCGCGGTGCTGGAGCGTGTGGCGTGATCACCATCCGCAAGGCCAGGCCGGCGGACGCGATCGCCATCGGCGCCGTGCATGTCGCGGCGTGGCGCAGCACCTATCCCGGCATTCTGCCCGACAATTACCTCGCCAGGATGTCGGTGTCGCGTCAGGCCGCGCATTACGACGCGGCCATCCGCAGCGGGATCGGGGTGCTGGTGGCGACCGCCTCGGGCCCGGATGTGCCATCGGGCAGCGGATCGCGGATCGTCGGCTTCACCACCGCCGGGCGGGCGCGCACGGGCGATCTCGGTGGCCGGCGTCTGGCGGAAGGCGAGATCGAGACCCTCTACGTGCTGGACGACTGGCGCGACCGTGGCGTTGGCCGGCGGTTGATCGGCGCCGCGGCCGCGCATCTGGTGGAAAGCGGGTGCAAGTCCGCCTTCCTGTGGGTGCTGCGCGACAATCCCAGCCGCTGGTTCTATGAGCGGCTGGGTGGGCGCGCGGTCGCGGAAGCGGCGATCCATGTGGCCGGCCAGAAAGTGACCCAGGTCGCCTTCGTCTGGGACCCGATCGAGCAGTTGCTGGCGGCCTCTCAACAGGCATCCTGAAACCGCGGCACCCTGAAATCCGACCGAACAGGCCATGCGGCATCGAGATGATGCGGATCGACATTGCGATTGGAAAATGAACACGGGTGGCCGCAAGTCCGACAGGCTGCCCGAGCCTGATCACGCCGAGCGAAATATAACGGCGTGGGAATCATGCAACAAAGCAAAGTACTGGAGCGGCTTGCCGTTTCCAGTCATGGTGAAACCGCTCTCGCGTACCTGGTTTCAGCCGGGACCAGGTGCGCCAGGCCGCGTTCGAGGTAGTATCGACCAAAGTGCGTTCGAAGGAGATAACGATGCAGGACCTACGTAGGGTGCGAATGCTACCCCGTGTTTGCAGGTTGGTGGTGGCGTTCGGCCTTGCAGCGGCGACGTTCGCCGCGGGAGCAGAGGCGATGCCGAGCTGCGAGGGGACTTACGCGGCGACGTTGCTTCAGCCGTTGCCCTCCGGGGTGGTTGTCGGCCTCGACCTGCACGACCGTTCGCCCGAGAACCAACATTTGGCCGAACGGTTCCTGTCCGGCATCAGCAGCGCGGGTGCCGTCGTTGGCGCGCAGCCCACCGTACTTTTGCATGTCAGCGTGTCCGTGCTGGGAGGAACAACCAACCGTTCGACCAGCCCGTCGGAACTGTCCTATCCGGGGATGTCCGGGTTCCAGGGAGGGTTGTACATCAGGCCACCAGCGATGCCTGACACCCGTCTGACAGCGCCACGCGGTGCGACCGCACGTCCAACCCTGTTCATCCGCATTGATGCCACGGAGGGGCAAGCGACCCGTATCTCCTGGGTGGCGTCTATCCAATGCCAGAGGACGGCGGCTGACGACGCGCAACTGGCCTATGAATTGGGCCGGGTCATTGGCAGCACTCTGGGCCAACGCATTGAACGCCGCGTGTTTTAGCGGCCTGGTGAAAGGCAGTGAGTCATGACCTTGATCCAGGTCAATGTCATGGCGGCCGATCGGGCCTGTTATAAGGGAGAGGGTTCCCCGGAGATTGGATAGATGCGCCTCGGTTGTGAAACGCTCGGCAACGCCTCCCTGGTGTTCCGCGAGGATGACCATGTGGTGCTTGCGACCGACCCGTGGCTGGTCGGCACTTGCTATTTTGGCAGTTGGGGCCTGGATCGGCCGCTGACACCGGACGAACTCACGACGATGCAGTCCAGCGACTATATCTGGATTTCCCACGGCCACCCGGACCATTTCCATGTGGCGTCCCTGGCATTGTTGCCAAAGGGTCAGAAAATCCTGCTGCCCGACCATTACCGGCACGATATCAAGACCTATCTCGAAGGCCGTGGTTTCGAAGTGGAGGTGCTGCGTTACCGCGAGTGGAAGCAGCTTTCCCCCTCGATCCGCGTGCTGTGCCTGGATAACGAGAACCAGGATGCGATCCTGCTGATCGAGGCTGGGGACAATCTGGTCGTCAACCTGAACGACTCGCCCTTGTGCGGGGACCGGAGCTTTATCCGCGAGATCGTCAGTCATTACGACCGCGCGCGGACCTACGCGGCGGCCCTATGCTCGAACGACGCGGACATGTTCAATCTGGTCGATGCGTCCGGGCGGCGGATCATTGACCCGCCGGAGCAGCGCAAGCCGGGCATGGTCTACTCGCTGGCCCGGATCGTCGATGGGCTGGGTGTCGGGTCCTATATGTGTTCGGCCTCGCAGCACATCTATGTGCGCGCCGATGCGACCTGGGCGAACCCCTATCGCGTGGCCTGGCCCGACGTGGTGCGCCACTGGACCCGCCCGGCAATCCGCACGATCGAGCCCTTCGTGGTGCTCGACCTCGATACCGGCGAATACCAGCGCAAACATCCGGAGCAGACGTCGGATGTCGGCCAGATCACGGACGCGACCGCTGACGACGACTGGTCGGTGGCGCTGAACGAGGCGGAGTGGGCGGAGGTGGAGGCGTTTTTCCGCTCGATCGAGATGCTGCGACCCTACATGGACTATATCGGGTTTACGGTCGGCGGACAGACGCGCCAGATCTGGTTCAACCCGGGCGCGGAGGGGCGCCCGAACGCAAGAGGTATCCTCTTTCACGCGCCGGCCCATTCGCTGCTGCGTTCGGTGCGGCTGGGATTTTTCGACACGATCCTGATCGGCAATTTCATGACGACCGAGTTGCGGAACATGACGCTGTATCCGCATTTCACGCCGACCGTGGCGAAGCTGGCGGGTGCGGCGGGTGTGCGGACGCGCGCGGAATGGCGGCGGTTCCGGTGGCGGTATTTCAGCCGGAACCCGCAGGGGTATCTGGAATGGCATCTGTCGGAATATGGTGGGCAACTACTTGATGTGGTGCGGGTCTGGGCGGAACGACTGCATGTCAAGGGGCCTTTGAAGACCATGTAT
>ORJL010588611.1_pt1 | contig 10585 bp, 10 predicted proteins | sample 1779941 | NCBI WGS metagenome assembly ORJL01 (sample SAMEA104232317, study PRJEB22302) | groundwater metagenome | biome: forest; feature: aquifer; material: groundwater | place: USA | collected 2011-08-07 | depth 5.8 m | reverse complement strand
TTCACGGTCGGAACACTATCGTGCTCCGGTTATTACGGACTGGCTGTTCACTTCCAGTTGCTCTCCACGGTCGCATCACTGCGCCGCAGTTACTTTCAGTCACCGACGGTCGAACTCCCGCCGGACGGGGACTCTCACCCCGCCATGTTGGCGTTTTCACAGGCGCACTAGCCGTGGACTTCAGTCCACGGTTTGGAGCGTTGAAAATGTCGTGCGTCGCGTAGCGATGCCTGCGAGTCTTTTGATCTCGGGTGGAGATGCGGGCGCGCAACGCCGCGCGCGTCCCGTGACCCCCTCCGCCCAGAATCTCCGCCTTGAGCCGGCCTGCGCCCCCTACCAACCTTTTACGTACCTACGACAAAGTTTGGTAGCCCCCCCGGCTGAGGCGGTTCGCCCACGACGGGGGCGGCGCAGGGGATCCGACGAGCAACCGGCCCAAGTCTTCACTGCCGAAGGGAGCCTGTGGCAGTCGGTCGCTGGCGACCTTGGTCCCCAGAAATGTCCAAACTCCAGGGCCGGGTCTCAGGCTCCGTGTGAAGTCATCGGCACGCGAAACTCCGTGTAAGGTGCGGGCCCTGAGGGCGCGCTCCGCCATTCGCCTCCCGCTGTTCGCCCCCGTCCAATCGAACCGATTCAACCCTCCTCCGCTTCCCAGCTCCGCTCCGCCAAGTTTTCGGGATTCTGTCCCAGCAAGTGATTATCTAATGAAGAGAATCGTACAAAGCTCAGGGCGTTGCCCCGGGCTGATGAGTTGCCGCGCCTTCGAAGCGGGGGTTTAGTGCGCCTAAAGCCCGGCCGCCTGACCCGGCGGTCCACGCTCTGCGATGTCGTTTCGCCGTGTGAGGGCACACGGCCTACAAGGACCCGGGCGGCACCACGTCCGCTGGGTTCCCTGACCGGTGGCCCCGCGCTGCAATGTCCCCCCGCCGTGTGAGGGCACACGGCCTAAACCGCCTGAGGCGGCTGGGGCTGTCCTGGCTCCGGCTGCAGGAACTCATGCTCGAGCTCGCGCACGATCAGAACGGGGCAGGGCGCATGGCGCACCACCCGCTCGGCGGTGCTGCCCATAAGCACATGCCTGAGCCCGGTATAACCATGGGTCCCCATGATGACCAGATCCGCGCCCATCGTTCGGGCGGCTTCGGTCATCTCATACCAGGGGCGGCCCAGGCGCAGATGGGCCTCGGCCGGAACCCCTGTGCGGACCACGGTCTCCAACAGGCTGTTGAGCTGCCGAGAGGCGTTCTCTCGAAGCTCGTTTTCAAGCAAAGGGACTTCAATCTCGCCGAGCCCGGTCCCCATGTAGTTCAGTTCCACCACGTGCATCAGAGCGATAGAGGCTTTGAACTGCTGCGCAAAGGCGATTGCATAGGCCAACGCCCTCCCGGAACATCCGGAGAAGTCCACCGGCACGAGGATGGTTCGGATCTGGATGCTCGGGCGACTGGCGCCTCCCTCCGGAGTGGCTGCAAGTGGCGTTGTCGAGTCCCGCTTGGGTGCCTGGGTTGATGGGTCGTCGTTCATCGTCTGGTCGTGTTTTCGCCCGCTACAAAAGCGCGCCGGCGCGGTTGACAGATATCGTTGGCTGACAACCTGAGCATAAGCCCGGACGAGGGTCGAGTGCAAGCACTCTGCTTCAACTCAGCGGGACCGCCTCGTCGATGAGCATGATAGGGATGGAATTGCGTATGAGGTAAACGAACTTGCCGTCCGCTCGAACCAGGCCACCCTCAATGCTCTCCTTCACCGCCTCGCCGTTACGCGAACGCAATTGCCCGGAGGCGATCTGGTGATTCAGCCTTTCCACAAACGCCGGTTCGAGCAGCTTGAGAGGCTGATGCGTTTCCGGACAGCAGAGGATGCTCAACAGCTCTGGATCGATCATGAGGGAGCGGGTTCGTTAAGGGCCTGAATGGTGGCTTGATAGACCGCCTTGAGAGGAACTCCGGCGCGAGTGGAGGCCTGACGGCAGGCTTCATACTCGGGAGCCGCCTGGACCCGTCGTCCATCGAGCAGGCCCAGTTTGACGGCGATGTCCCCGAAGGGGGTCTGGACGGTTTTGAACTCCCGGCGCAGCTTGCGGCGCTCAGCCAGCGTGCGGCGGATGCCAAAGGCGCTGGTCTCGCGCAGTAGGACCTCAGTGAACCGATCCGCGTCCCCGATGCCGCAAAGCACCGTCAGCAGGACGCCCGGACGGTTCTTCTTCATCTGGATGGGCGTGTGAAAAACGTCCAGCGCGCCCGCGGCCAGGATTTGCCCCACACAGTGGCCGAGGATCTCGGGGCTGATGTCATCCAGATTCGTTTCCAGCACAGCCACAGTGTCGGTCTCCCAGTCATGGGGGGTGGCCTGGGAAGAGTCGGGGGCCTCTCCGATCACGACGCGTAGAACATTCGGACGGCTGAGGTTATCGCGGCTGCCCAAGCCATAACCGATGCGGTCGGCCTGCAAATTCTCCATCGGGCCAAACCGTTCCACGAACTCGGCCAGCAGAGCCGCGCCAGTGGGGGTCACCAATTCATGAGGCTCGTCACACTGGGTAAGCGGGATTCCACGGCCGCCGAGAATCTCGAGAGTCGCCGGGGCTGGAATCGGGAAGCGGCCATGGGCGCACTGAATCCACCCGGACCCCTCCACCACGCGCGCGGCGAGCACCCTGGGTTTCCCGAGCAATTCCAAGGCAACGCAAGCGCCTACAATATCGACAATCGAATCGGTGGCGCCGACTTCATGGAAGTGGACCTCGTCCGGCGGGAGTCCGTGGATCTTGCCTTCGGCCTCGGCCACACGGCGAAAAACAGCAACGGACCTCTCCTTGACCCAGGGCGAAAGGGAACTGGTCTCGATCAGACGCCGTATCTGGCTGAAGTCCCGGTGCTCCCCATTGTCGTGCTGGTGCTCAAGAGGATGCTTGTGTGGGTGCGCGGGCCCATGGAGGGGGGCGTGCAGGAAGTCATAGGGATGGGAGTGAGGATGAGTGTGGCCCGGAAAGGGATCGAAGACTTTCGGGGAAGGAGCCTCGGGAGGGAGCGGAGCGGAGGCCGCGTGATTGTGCTCGGACGCCAGGTGCACGTCGAACTTCGTGCCCGCGATGCACGCCTTCTCCCCGCGGTGGGTGTGGAGGTGGTAATCTTTCAAGCCTAGCGTGGCCAGGGCCTCTTCCAATGCCGGGAAACTGACCCCCAGGTCCAGCAGGGCGCCAATGAACATGTCTCCGCTGATGCCGCTGAAGATGTCGAGATAGAGGGTCTTCATTTTGAGGCTAGGGCGTTGATCTGGCTGGCTGCATAGCCGGCGCCAAAGCCGTTGTCGATGTTTACCACCGTCACTCCGCTCCCACAGCTATTCAGCATCCCCAGGAGGGCGGCCACGCCACCGAAGCTGGCGCCGTAGCCCACGCTGGTGGGCACCGCGATCACGGGACAGGCCACCAGGCCAGCCACCACGCTCGGCAGGGCGCCCTCCATGCCGGCGGCGGCGATGATGACGTGGGCACTCTGGAGCAGGTCCATCCGGCCCAGCAGGCGGTGCAACCCGGCTACCCCCACATCATAAAGGCGTTCGACGCGGTTTCCCATAATATCCGCCGTGACGGCCGCCTCCTCGGCCACGGGCAGGTCGCTGGTGCCCGCGCAAAGGACGGCAATCAGGCCCGGCCGTTTGGGAAGGGCCTCTTCCTCCACCGTGAGGCAGCGGGCGGCCTCGTGATAGACGGAGTGCCGGAAAGCGCGGCGGAAGGCCCGGGCATGCTCCGGGGTGACGCGCGTGACTAGGAGTCGATGGTCGTGATCGTATATCTTGCGGGCGATCTGGACGACTTGGGTCGGAGTCTTGCCAGCCCCAAAGATCACCTCTGGAAACCCTTTCCGCAACGCGCGATGGGTATCCACCTGGGCAAAACCGAGCGAGGCCAATGGGGCGGATTGGAAGGCGCGAAGCACCTCGTCCCGATCGACCGTTCCGTCCCGGTATCGTTCCAGCAGGTCGATTGCCACAGCAGATGTCATGGCATGAGCTTGCCATGAAGCCGCCGGGCGGTCACGCGCGAAGTCATCAGTCATCAGTCATCGAGGGCCGCCAAGGCCTCCTTTGCCTCCGCGTTATCCTTGTCCAGTACGAGAAGTCTATTGAGGCTGGCGCGGGCAAGGTCAGGCTGGTCGGACAACCCGTAGAACAGGCCGCGAATCAGGAGCAGGTCGGCCATGGCCTCGCGGGAAGGCGCCGGGCCCAGGAGCTGCTCGGCGCGGAGGATCAGGGCCTCGACGGGGTTCAGCAAGAGCATGCCGACCTCGGACTTGAGAATCGCGGCAGCCACAGCCAGGGCGCAGCCGAAGTCGTTCGGAAAACGGCGCCGGGCGGCTTCGGCCTCAGCCATACAGCGATCGCTCTGGTCCAGATTGTCAAAGGCCTTGGCAAGAATGAGGCGATTGCGTGGAGTGTCCATCGCCTTCAAGCGGGTCTCGGCCAGGGCTTGAAGCTCGGGAAACCGGCGGTTGGTGGCCGTGATACCGATAAGCAGCTCCCAGGCGGTATCTCGAGATGGATCCAGCGTCACCGCCCGCCGCAGGTTGGCTTCGGCGCCGCTCAGGTCCTGGATCACCAAGGCCTGTATCGCACCGAGGACTTCCAGAGCGCCCGCCGCTTGGAGGTTGTCACCGCTCTGCCCCACTTCCTCGAGCCGACCCACGGCGGCACGAACCGACTGGCGGGTGGCATCCGGCATGTTCCTCCAGCCGGCCCCCCCGATCAGCGATCCGAGCTGGGGCACTCCATGCTCGACCTCCACGCAGAATACCTCGAACAGCGCCGCAGTGCCGATCGCCCGATGGTCCTTCGGACGCAGGCGGGCGACCTGCTGCAAATCAGGAAGCGCCTCCTTGCTGAAAGGAGCAGTCCCAAACCGGGCGGGATCGGACTCTTCACCGCTGGCAATCCGTATCGCGGCTTTCAGCATGGCACGGCCGGAGAGGCAGAGAGCCCGGCCCGCATAGACCTCCGGTTCGGACGGCGCCAAGCCCACGGCTTCGTTGAACTGCTCCACCGATTCTTCAGCCAATTCTCGCGCCTTCTCGACCCGAGCGGAAGAAGGCTTGCTTGCGAGCAGATTGGCGAGGGAGTTGGGCGCGGCAAACAGGCCGTCCGATTTGCCTTCCCCGCCGCACAGGACGCCGAAGGAGTAACGCATGAGGAACCGCCCAAACGCCACCCGGCACGTCCACTCCCGCGGAGACACCTTGATACCCTGGCGGAGCGTTCTTTCGGCTTCCGCAGTCTTGCCGGCGGCGTTCAGCGCCTCGCCAAGACCCGCCAGGAGTTTGCCATTGTCCGACTGCGCGGCGTCCTGCTGGCGGTAGAGCGCAATCGCGCGGTCCAACTCGCTGATGGCTCGGTTTCTGTCTCCCACTTCGGCGTAAAGACAGGCGAGCCTGAAATGCCGGGGCGCATCCGCGCCATTTCCCAGGAGTTCTTTCTTAATCTCCCCAATCTCCCGGTTGACATCGGTTTGCTGCGACATCATTTCGAAGCCATGGGTGGAGTCGAAATTCACGCCGATGCCCACCGACACCGTGGGAAGGTGGACCAAACGGCGCAGACGTTCCTTCCCGGCGGTCGGCGTTGCCGCTTGAAGCAGGCAAGCCAACCCGACGGAGATCGTCGCCATTTTCAGCCATCTGTTTCGCATCGCCAGTTTCCAGTCTCTCGAATCTACGGAATCGTCAGCCTGCCGCAGGGAAGGCGAAGATAGGGCTCGCTGTCCTCAGCGGGCCGCCCAGGCGCGCTAACTCCGATTCAGTGAGTCTAGAAGGTGTGCTCGATCCGTCAAGCGCGGGGAGGGTGGACAGTTGTCGCGAGCATTTCCCGAAAATGGTCATTGCATTCCGCCTGGCCAGCGTGCATTCTCCTATGCACATGGTTCGGGGCGTAGCGTAGCCCGGCTAGCGCGCTTGTTTCGGGTACAAGAGGTCGTGAGTTCAAATCTCACCGCCCCGACCATTTTCTCCCAACATTTCTCCAGAAAGTTGGTTTTCCTACTGCCGCGTCCCCCCCACGAGCAGACGCCGTCTGAACGCCGCCGGTGGTCCTACCCGAAGCTCACACGCGCGGGTGTCCCGGCAGGAATCTACTTTACGCCAAAGGAGAACACTCCAATCCGGCGCTCGATCCATCGGCCTTGCAGGACACAATTGAGGACACCATCGTCGCGAAGGTAAGAACCGAGTGCTCGAGAATCCGCCAACTGACTAGGATATGGACATGAACTAAGAGGACTCTGTTACCGGCCCTGACGAGGTCAAAGTATTCCAGGCTCTCGATGGCCCGCAATACACATGGCGCACTATAGGCGGTATCGCCCGCCAAACGGGTTTGTCTGAGGAGCGGGTCGCTCAGAAAGGGCTTCTTGGTCCAGTCGCTCCACCCGTTCCTTGAACTCATCGACCGGCATGAGCTGCGCTTCAACTTTCAACTAATTCAAGGAGATACTCGGCAAGGAACCCTAATATGTGGCCGAAGAGGCTGGAACATCACGGAACCCGGCTTCGCCCGTGAACTTCATCGACTCTGACGCTGGCGAAGGCGGGACGGAACCAGGTACCGCTTTGCGCCTTTCCGGCGGCGGATACCGCGCGATGGTCTTCCACCTGGGGCCGATCCTCCGGCTGAACGAGACCGGGCTGCTGCCAAAACTCAAGCGTATCTTCACGCGCGAGGAGGTTTTCCGGCGTGGTGGCTCGCTGTAAGGCTCCTTGGTCAAGGGTGTGTGATGCCTTTCCAGGTTTTGGTTCGAGGAGGTTCAGGCACGAAGTTTCCGGGCGATGGCCGCCACGTGACGGCCTTGGAAGCGGGCCTGGGCCAGTTCCTTGGCGCTGGGTTGGCGTGAGCCGTCCGCTCCGGCGATAGTCGCCGCGCCCCACGGAGAGCCGCCCTTCACCTCGCTGATGTCCGCGAGTTCAGGGCAGGCATACGGCAGGCCAACATAGATCATGCCGTGATGCATCAGCGTGGTGACAAAGCTGATGATGGTGCTCTCATTGCCACCGCCCGTGCCGGTGCTGGTGAAGACGCTGCCCACTTTGCCGACGAGCGCGCCTTTGACCCAAAGCCCGCCGGTCTGGTCGAGGAAGTTGCGCATTTGAGCGGCCATGTTGCCGAAGCGGGTTGGCGTGCCAAAAATGATGGCGTCGTAGTCGCCCAGTTCCTTGGGCGAGGCAACTGGGGCGGCTTCATCGAGCTTTGCGCCTAGTTGTTTGGCCGCGTCGGGAGGGATCGTCTCGGGTACGCGCTTTACCGTGACTTCAACGCCTTCGACAGAGCGTGCGCCGTCCGTGATGGCGCTGGCCAGCGTTTCGACGTGGCCGTACATGGAGTAATAGAGAACGAGGATTTTGGTCATGATGTGTTTGTTTGGTCTTCCTGTCTTAGTTAAGATCGAAAAGAATGGCTTCGGTCGGACGCGCCGCGGTGAGGGTCAATTTACCAGGTTGCTCGGCGCTTGCGCCGTCGCCCGTGCGCAGTTCGACGCCGTTGAAGGATAGAGCACCTTCGGCAACTTGCAGCCACGCACCCCGTCCAACATTGAGATCATGCGTGACGGTCTGCCCGGGTTTGAGGCGGATGCGATAGATGTCCGCCCCCTGATGGATTGTCGCAGAACCTTCACGAGCGTCAGATGAGATGACGAGCACCTTGGGCGATTCGGCGTGTTCCGGTCTGGGTAGCCACTCGGTGTAACTTGGTACGAGGCCGCGTTCGCGGGGTTGAATCCAGATTTGCAGGAAATGGAGCGGGGTGTCGGGCGAAGGGTTGAATTCGCTGTGTGTGACGCCCCTGCCCGCGCTCATGAGCTGAATCTGGCCCGGCTTGAGCACGCGGCCATTGCCCAAGCTGTCCTTATGTTCCAGCGCACCCTCCAGCACGTAACTGAAAATCTCCATGTCGCGATGCGGATGCGTGCCGAAGCCCCTGCCCGGCGCAACACGGTCGTCATTGATGACGCGCAGGCTGCGGAAACCCATTTGCGCAGGATCGTAGTAATCGGCGAAGGAAAAAGTGTGATTCGACTTCAACCAGCCATGATCGGCGTGGCCGCGTTCGTCTGCCCTTCGGATATTCAGCTCGGTCGTCTTCATGGGAACAGCATCGTCGCCTCGCGCGATTCCGCCTAATGCCAAGTTGTTTGCCTGAGCCTGCCTTTTGGTTATGCTAGGCGCGCATGGAATTCCGACAACTGCGTTACTTCGTGGCGGTGGCCGAGACCGGCAACATCAGCCGTGCCGCGAAAATGATTTTTCTGACACAGCCGGCATTGAGCCGCCAGATCAAGGCGCTGGAGGACGAGATCGGACAGTGCCTGCTGGAACGGCATGCGCATTCCGTCCATCTTACTCCCGTGGGTGAGGCCCTGCTGCGCGAGGCACGCGAGCTCCTTCAACATGCCGATCAGGTGCTCGAACAAATTCGGGCCGTGGGGCGAGGCGTGCGGTTACGAGTTGGCTACGCGCCGTCGCTTGCCAGCGGCATGCTGTCCGCCGCGGTGGAGAACTTCACCCAGGCGCACCCCGGCGCGCGGGTGGAGTTGTTCGATCTCTCGACCGCCGAGATGCTGGGCGGACTCGAGAGCAACAAGCTGGATCTTGCTCTCACGGCCTCGAGAGATGCCGAAACGCGTGGCTTGAAATGGACACCCCTCGTGCGCGCGCCCTGGAGGCTGGCGGTGAATCGCAAGCATCCTTTTGCCCGCCAGCATCGCGTCACGCCCGCTGAAGTGGCGCGCGAACCGCTGCTGGTTTTTTGCCAGCGCGATTATCCGGAGTATTGGGACATCATCACCGGCTGGCTCAGAAAAGAGGGGCAGCGAGTCGGAATCGCCGGTGAATTCGACGGCGTGGAAAGCCTCATGGCCGCTGTGGAGTCCGGCTTGGGGGTCGCGCTCGTCACGACCCGCACAGCACATCTGTTCCGAAGCCGCGCCGAATTGAAAATACTATCGCCCGGCCCGAAGCCATTGTGCATCGCCGCCGGATATCGCGCGGATCGGGCAGATCACAAGCCGCTCGCAGTGTTCGTTGAAGACCTGCGCATTGCCGCTCAAGCCTTCGCGTAAACCGCCTCGCCTTTTCTGAGGAAATCTTGCGGCTGCTTTTCTGCCGGATCGGCGCGCCCAGGGCAATAATACGCGCACCAGCGGGGGCCGAGAGATACTAGCGCGGGCCGCGTCAGCCCGGGATTGAGGCGAGGAAGCGTGGCGGTTTGCGCGCTTTGGCCGTCTGCTTGAATGCCAAATTTTCGATCTTTCACCGCATACACTTGAATCTGGTTCCCGGCGAGCCGGAAAAGCACCCGGTGGCTCCCGACGCGGAGGCGGTACTCAGATCCCGGGTTGGAAGAGAAAGTACATGTGGCCGATTTGGAGGCGGGGCAACTCAACACCCAGATCCAGCTTCACGCTTTTTGCGTCGGTCTTGCCGAAAAGGCGGAGGAGATTGGACAGCTCGAAAGGCTGTTCGTATTGGATAAGGCTCGCCTTGGTGAGGCTGGCCAGGCGTTTGGTGCGGTCCACAGCGGTCTTGAAGTTGCCCAACTCGTCCACAAAACCGAGGTTCCAGGCCTGCGTGCCCGAGAGGATGCGACCATCGGCATACTCTTCCCAATTCTCGGCCAGCTTGCGTCCGGAGCCGTCGTTCTTCTTGTCCGCCCGCCGGCGTCCCTCCGCCACGACATGTTTGAAGCGTCCGAACGTTTCTTCGATCAGTCCCTGAAGGATCCTTCGCTCCTCGGGGAGGATCTCCTCCTGAGCCTTGTCGGGGCTGAGCATGTCCTTGAACTTGCCGCTCTTGTAAATCTCGGGGCGCAATCCGAGTTTATCCATCAGGCCGCGGTAGTTGTAACCATGCATGATCACGCCGATGCTGCCGGTGATCGTCAGTTCGTTTGCCACGATCCAACGGCATGGGGCGGAGACGTAGTACCCCCCAGAGGCCGCCAGGCTGCCCATGGAGGCCACTACCGGCTTGCCCCGCCTGACCTGGAAATCGTCGATGATCCGGTAGATTTCGTCGGAGGCCAACACTTCGCCGCCCGGAGAGTTGACCCGCAGGATGACCGCCTTGACGTCACGGTCGCCTCCCGCCCGCTTTAGTTGATGGCGGATCAGGTCCACCATGCTGTAACCGCTGCCGTCCCCGAAGGAGCTGATGAGTCCGTCCACATCCAGGACGGCGATCTTGTCGTCCGTGCCCGCATCCTCGACGAGCATCTCCTGGAGCCGGGGGCCTGCGGCGCGTTCGGCGGGAGACGCGATGCTAACCAGGCTGCTTACAAAATGGCCCAAGTGGCCCACCAGGCTGAGCAGAAGCAAGACCAGCAATACCAAGGCGAAAATCTTCCAACCACGTCCGGGCCGAGGCGTCGCGCGCAGGGGGGGAAGTGGGCCTGGGGGGGGCGGGGGGGCCGGGGGGGGTGCGGGGGGGGGGGCCGCCGGCTCCGAGCTGGCTACATTCGATGGCTCCAGATTATCCATAAGGTTGTCAGAAGTTAGCGCAGCCGACGCAAAGGGGCAAGAAGGAAGGGGCGGCATACTGCCGTT
>ORJL011345004.1_pt1 | contig 10586 bp, 11 predicted proteins | sample 1779941 | NCBI WGS metagenome assembly ORJL01 (sample SAMEA104232317, study PRJEB22302) | groundwater metagenome | biome: forest; feature: aquifer; material: groundwater | place: USA | collected 2011-08-07 | depth 5.8 m | reverse complement strand
CTTCTTTTGGAACACCAATGATCATGAAGGTGTTTTACGTTTTAGTGTGTTTCTTGTCAATGTACCAGATCATGAAATCAATTTTTTTCTATTATTTCTTTTCTAAATGGAATAGCCCAAAGCAGTACAAGTATTACTAGGGGAGCGAAAAAAACTGTAGACCACTGCAACATTAAAACTCTAAATTCCATACGAAGTATACCCATGGTGATGAGTGTGGAAAGAAGAAATGAAAAGAAAAGACCAGCTGGAATTAAATAACCCTTTTTGTTGTTTTTCCACCATACATGTAGAAGAAACCCAGCGGGTAACATGAGATGAATAAATGTGGCCTTCCATGCAGTAGGAGAGCAAATGATCATAAGAGTCATAAGACACGAAATTTTTCCACAAAAGCGTATGTGATTGGGAATGGATTTGAAATAATAAATGAGAAGAGAAGTTGCCAAAAGAATGGATGATGTAAGGGCACTTAAAAAATAGCTGACAGAGTGTAGTTTTGAAAATTCCCAAGATGGAGAAAAAAACTGTGTCAGTCTTATATAAAAAGCAAAAATCGACTGGTTTCTATAAGTATAGGTGATCATGTTTGTGGCTTTTGTTGTCAGAGTTGTATGCCATGCCTTGAGGAAAAATAAATTCTCATTCCATCCTAAATGAACGGCTGGAAGTAGCAGAAGAAAAAAGCCAACAGCAATAAAACTTATGAGAGCTTTCCATTTTTTTTCTAAGAGAAGAAAAATAACGAATATTCCTAAGGGTGTTTTAATAAGAGTAAGGGCGGAAAGCAATGCGCCGCCAGAAACATCCTTTTTTTGATATAGGAGATAAAGGCTTACAAGTAAAAGTGCACATAATAATACATCCACTTGTCCCAGATGGAGAATGATAAGAAAAAAGCGGAGACAAAATAAAAGAAGAGCAGGATAAAAAAACCAAGGTAGTTCGGATGGGGTATTGATTGTTACAATCTTTCCGGCCATTTTTAAAGCTAACCAGAGCAAGAGATAAGAAAAAACAATCCAAACAAATACTTCAATGCGTTCATGGCCAATGATTCTTAAAATCCCCATAAGATAGGCAAAGTAAGGTGCATAGAGGTAAGGCATGTCATTAGCAAAATCGTTGGCATTATATATAAGTTCATGATTGAGGATTCGACTTCCTGCTCGCAAAATGTTTGTGAGGTCGGCAAAACCCTTCAATTTAAAAAAAACATTCCTTATCTGAACGATGAAAGATATGAGGACAACAGATATTAAAATAACGTAGCAAATAATTTCTTTATATTTATTTCTAATAAATTTGATCATTATTATGGCCCTATAATATGATTTTCATATTTTATAACGAATAAATGACTCAAGTGCAATTGTTCTGGCTGTGCTATACTGAACCTATTCATGCAAAGGGCTTGGATCGTAACACTCTTTTGCAGTACCATATTCATTTCCCAACTTGGGGCACAGAATGGCCCACTTCTTCGAGAAGATTTTCTCAATCTTGCGCATACTATAGATTCATCCAAAAAGAATTTTTCTTATCAAGAGCAGATTTTTTTAAAGGCAGTTTCTTTTTACAAGCAGAAAAAGTGGAATTTCTGTACTGCACTCCTTCACCCCCTCAAAGAAGATCAAACCTTTCTTTTGCGAGAGTATGTTTTATTTCTGCTTGGTAATAGCTACTATTACAAGGGATCTTATCAATTAGCTTACGAACATTTAAATTATCTTCAAAAAAAATATCCAAGTTTTGTTTTAAAAAATGAAATGACGGGTGTTTTGGCAGACTCTCTTTTTTATCTTAAACGATATCGAGAGTCTGCTATTCTTTTTTTAAAAGATTATAATCAAAAAAGCCCTGGGCCGTATAAGGAGGGGGCGCTGTTAGCAGCAGCCTTTTCTTATGATCAGGCTGGCAACGCACAAGAGGCGCTAGCGCTCTACAAAATGTTTTGGAAAAAAAATCCACAACATCTCTCCTCTGTTTTTGCACAAGGAAAAGTACAAAGTTTGGGTGGAGTGCTATCTCATGATGATTGGTACGCTCACCACCTACACTATTCTGATATTCATATGCGGTTAGAGAAACTACAGAAAATGTATAATGAATTGCCCGACCCTGGCTTTGGAAATTTAAAAACGCGAATTCTTTACCAAATAGGTAGAAGTTACGAACTCCTGGCGTCAGTGAATGATTTTTCAGTTTCACAAAAATCATTCACTGACTTCACAAATCCCAGAATTAACACAAATTTAAAACAGGCACAAAAAACCTACATTGCCCTTTATGAAAAATATCGAAGCCCTTATGCTCTTCATCGTTTAGCTCGTGTGGCTTATAAGAATGCACAGGTGGAAGTCGCCATTAACTACCATCTCAAAGTAGCACATGATTATCCACATACACGTGTGGCAGATGAAGCTTTGTATTTAGCTGCTTTTCTTAATCTTGAGGAAGCTAGACTTGAAACGAGTCGCAACCTTTTCTCTCAACACGCTAAAAAATATCCTTACTCAAAATACAAAGAATCAACTGTGTGGTATGTGGGTTGGACTTATTATTTAGAAAAGAATTATAGTGAAGCCCTTTTTATTTTTAACGATTTTCTTAAAAAACATAAAAAATCTGTTCATCGTGAAAAAGTTCTCTACTGGATTGGAAAAATATTAACTGAAAGCGGAAATAAAAATGGGAGTGCACAATACTTTCATGAACTTGTTAAAGAAAGTCCGTGGAATTACTACAGTCTGTTAGTTAAAAAAAATTCCCTTTTAGAGGAGGGGCCAGAGCTTGCTTCATTTTCACTCCCTGTGCCTCAAAAAAAAGAAATAGGAGCCACTGAAAATGCCATGAAAGGTATGGTTCTTAAAAAATTAGGACTTAGGGAATGGGCAAGTCATGAGTTTAATCGTGTTGTTTTAAGCAATGTGAGAAATAGGGAGCTCCTTATTCACTTAGCGCAATTATTTTTAAGTATTGAAGATTATTTTAGAGCGTATTCACTCGCAGAGATTTATTTTAGCAATATATTTAATAGTTCTAGAACCCATGAAAATCGGCTTGTGTGGGAATTAGCGTATCCTCTGGCCTATAAAGACAGGGTAGAGAAGGTAGCTGTCGAGTTTCGAGTAGATCCAAACATGATCTATGCTTTGATGAAAGCTGAAAGCAACTTTCGTTCCAACATCATTTCCTCGGCGAATGCCTATGGTCTTATGCAAATTATTCCGGCCACTGCCGCTACCATAGCACAAGAGCTTAAAACTCAGAATTATGCAGTTCAAAGCTTATTCGATCCCTTTTTAAATATTAAATTTGGATCGTGGTATTTTAAAAGTCTGCTTAATCAATTTGAGAACAATTCGCTTTTGGCTATTCCTAGTTATAATGCTGGTCCGCACAGAACTGTGGAATGGATGAAGAAATTTGATGCGTCAGATCGGGATAAATTTATTGAACAAATTCCTTTCAAAGAAACCCGCGACTATGTTAAGAAGGTACTTAAGTATTATTATATCTATCAAGAGTTATATAATAATACTTAAGGGGTTGTTGTGTTGTTGTTTGTTTTTAAACGGCTCTTAGCCGGCTTTGCTGTTTTGCTAGTTCTTATTAGTCTTACTTTTTTTGTTTTAAGATTTCTTCCTGGTGGCCCATTTGATACAGAAAAACGCTTGCCCCCCCAAGTTTTAGCAAATCTTGAAAAAAAATATAATCAGCACTTACCTGTACACAAACAGTATCTACTTTATTTAAAGGATATTATTTTTAAATTTGATTTTGGGCCCTCGTTTAAATATTACGATCGATCAGTTAATGAAATGATTAATGAGTCATTTCCCATTTCTTTGCAACTTGGAATTTTAGCGTTGCTGATAGCACTTGTGGTTGGCATACCTTGTGGGCTTCTCGCAGCCTATTATCACAATACAATATGGGATCGTATTTTAATGTTAACTTCTATTAGTGGCGTGAGCCTCCCCTCTTTTCTTCTGGGAAGTATTTTTATTCTTATTTTTTCAAAAATATTTTCTATTTTACCTGCTGCGCGGTGGGATGGAGTTGAATATATGATTTTGCCAGCACTGACGCTAGGGTTAAGGCCTGCTGCTATTATTGCAAGGCTTATGAGAAGTTCTGCTCTAGATGTTTTAGGGGCAGAGTATATAAAAGTAGCTCGAGCAAAAGGGCTTCCAGAGTTTCAAGTCGTAACTAAACATGTGTTGAAAAATTGTCTTTTACCGGTGGTTACTATTTTTGGTCCACTCGCTGCAAGTATTATTACAGGCTCTTTTATTGTTGAACTTATTTTTTCAATTCCTGGTATGGCAGACTACTTTGTTGATGCCGTTTTCAACCGTGATTACACGCTCGTTATGGGAGCCACAATCATTTATGCCTTTTTCTTAATTGGTGCCAATATTTTTGTTGATGTTTGTTATTCACTTCTTGATGCAAGGATTAAAACCTCATGAACTCATGGAAAAGATTTAAAAAAAATAAAATGGCTTGTGCGAGTTGCATGATCATCATTGTCCTTGTGCTCTCTTCTCTTTTTGCACCAGTTTTAAGCCCTTATTCATATGAAGAGCCAACCACCGGAGAGGCATTACGACAACCCTTTTCACAAGGGCATTTTTTAGGAACAGATAATCTTAAAAGAGATGTTTTCTCCCGACTTCTTTATGGTGGACGCATGTCTATGTTGCTCGCGTTTATGGTGGCTTTGGGTTCGCTTTTTTTTGGAACAGCGTTTGGTGCAGTTTCGGGGTATGCTGGCGGAAAATTAGATAATTTTATGATGAGAATTGTTGATATTTTTTATACTTTTCCAGCCATCGTGCTTATTATTCTTATGACACTGATTTTTGGAAGAGGTGTTTTAGGTATTCTCATAGCACTTGTATTAGTTGGGTGGGCAGATGTTTCTAGATTAGTGCGGGGTCAGGTTTTACAGATTAAGCAAGAGGTTTATATAGAAGCAGCCAATGCTATGGGAATAAGCCGGAGACGTTTATTGATGAAGTATTTCTTACCTAATTTATGGGGGCCTCTTATTGTGACTCTTACATTTCAAATACCATCAGCAGTTTTATATGAAAGTTTTTTAAGTTTTATTGGTTTGGGATTGCGCCCCCCTTATGCTAGTTGGGGCACTTTAGCTAACGATGCGTGGAAATTGGGTGCACATAAATCATTAGAGTATTCCTATTTGATATTGGTTCCTTCTTTAGCTATATTTTTTTCGATGTTGGCATTTAATCTTGCGGGAGATGGGCTTCGTGATGCATTAGATCCTAAGCTTAAAAATTCTCGCTGAATAAATAAAGGAGTGTCGTTGTGATGAAAAAAATCTTGTCGGTTTTGGGTGTGTTGTTTGTTGTTCTCCTGCTGTACTTAGTTATTCAGAATAATCATGAAGAAACAGAATCGGCACAAATATTCAGATACTCTATAGTGTCTGATCCGCCCACACTTGATTGGACGAGAGCTACAGATAATGTGTCTATAGATATTATTGAAAATATCATGACTGGATTAGTTCAGTATGATGAAAAACTGCAACCCATGCCAGCTATTGCCTCAACGTGGGATGTGTTAAATGGCGGAAAGCGCTATGTTTTTCATTTGAGAAAAGATGTAAAATGGACAGATGGGCAACCTGTACACGCTCAAGATTTTGAATACTCCTGGAAAAGATTATTAAACCCTGAAACAGCTGCTGAATATGCTTATTTTATTTTTGATGTGGTAGGTGCTGAAGATTATAATACGGGTAAAACAAAAGATGCAAGCGGTGTTGGAGTTCGAGCCCTAGATGATTTTACACTGGAAGTAAAACTTCGTGCCCCAGCGAGTTATTTTCTTCATATCCCTGCTTTGATGGTGACCTACCCTTTAAGAAAAGATGTTATTGAAAAATATAAGGATAATTGGACAAAGCCAGAAAATATTGTGACGTGTGGGCCTTTTAAACTTAAAGAGCTAAAACACAAAGACAAAATTGTACTTGTAGCAAACCCTTCCTACTTTGAGGGAGCGCCCAGTCTTCAAGAAGTTCATGCCTTGATTGTTAAAAATGATAACACGGCCGTTGATCTTTATGAAACGGGAAAGCTAGATATTTTGCGAAGATTGCCGGCCTTAACTATTGAAAAGTATAAAAATCATCCATCACATGTGAGTCTTCCATTTTTAAGGGGATATTATTATGGTTTTAATGTCACAAAACCTCCCTTTACCGATGTTCGTGTTCGAAAAGCCTTTGCTATGGCTATTGATAAAAGTGTTTTTCCAGAGCTTTTAAAGGGTGGTCAAATTCCAGTGTCTTCATGGGTTCCACCTGGCATGGCTGGGTATGAGCCTGATGTTGGCTTAAAATATAATCCAGAAAAAGCAAAAATACTTTTAGCTGAAGCTGGATATCCTGGTGGTAGAGGGTTATCTGATGTGTCGGCTTATTTTGACAGTCGTGATGATAATAAAATAATTGCTGAAAAACTTCAGCAGCTATGGAAACAAAACTTGAATGTTGATGTAAAATTAGAAAATCAAGAGTGGAAAGTTCATTTAAGACAAATTCATATTGATCCACCGCAAATGTTTCGTTTAGGATGGGGAGCCGACTTTCCAGACCCAGATAATTTTTTAAGACTCTTTACCTCTAACAGTGGCAATAACAATACGCGTTGGGGAAGTTCTGAATTTGATCAGCTTGTTTTAGGAGCTGCTGCAGAACCAGATCTTGCAAAAAGACTTAAACTTTATCGACGAGCTCAGAAAATTCTTCTAGAAGAAGGGGTTGCTATTGTTCCACTTTTTGTCGATAGCCTTAACTATCTTGTGAAGCCTCATGTGAAGGGATTGTGGATGAATTCGATGGAGAGGTTTGTTTTAAAGAAGATTTCTCTTGAAAAACCCTCGTAGTCTAGTAGTTCGCAAGGGATGGAAAAGATTTTTACAGTGGAAGTGAGCGAGGCTGGGGTGCGGCTTGATCAGTATTTGAGTCTTAAGTTTGAAGATGTCTCTCGTTCACAAATACAAAAGAAAATTTTAAACTTTGTTCTGCTCAACAATAAAAAAACAAAACCTGCACAAAAACTTAAAATCGGAGATGTTGTCACGGTCGGAGAATATTTTTTTGGAACTGCACTTATTGTACCTGAAAAATCTAGTTTAAATATTATCTATGAAGATGATGATCTTCTTATTTTAGATAAACCTGCCGGGCTGCTTGTTCACCCTACCGGACAAATAAAAAATGGAACGCTCGTTAATTTTCTTATAGAGAGATATAAAAACTTACCCACTCTGCAAGGTGAAGATCGGCCTGGTATTGTTCACCGTTTAGATAAAGATACTTCTGGGGTGCTTATAGTGACTAAAACTTTAAATGCTCAACAATCTCTTATAAATCAATTTAAAGGAAAAGAAGTTGATAAAAAATATGTGGCTTTGGTCTATGGAATTATGGATGCCCTAGAAGGATTTGTGGACAAATCTTTAAAGCGTGGAGCTCGAGAAAGATCAAAAGTAATTACAACACGCAAGGGTCGAGAATCTTTAACACATTGGAAGGTTTTGGAAGAGTTTCCTGAGGTTACACTTTTAGAAATTTGCCCAAAAACTGGGAGAACTCATCAGATTCGTGTTCACTTGCAAGACATTAACCATCCTGTTGTGGGTGAAAAACTCTATATTGAAGAAGATCGCAAACAAAGAATAGCAAGTTCAAAAATAAAACATGCACTATCGCAAGCAAAAAGGCAGATGCTTCATGCTTTAGAGCTTTCGTTCAACCACCCGGTAAGTGGCAAGGTTTTGAAATTTAGGGCACCCTTACCTCTCGACTTTCATACAGTGCTAAATCTGCTAGAATCGAAGTATGATAAAAAACTTTGATAATCTTCATGTTTATCAAGCACAAAACCTAAAACCATATCATAATGTTTCTCATGGCTTTGCTCCTTACTCTGAAGTTGTAACAAATCCTATTGATCTACACAGAAATAATATTGATGAGTTTAATATTTTTTGTGAAAAAACAAAAACTCTTCTCAGTAATGTATGTTTGGTAAAGCAAGTTCATAAGGATGGAATTTTAGTGCTCAAGAAAAATGAGGATTTACAGGGTTTTAGAGCTCAAGAATATGATGCCATGATTACAAGAGAGAAAAACGTCCTTTTAGGTATTACAACAGCAGATTGCATTCCCATACTTTTGTTTGATCCTAAAACCTCAACAATTGGAGCTATTCATGGTGGGTGGAAAAGTACGGCCTTAAGAATTGCAGAAAAAACTGTGAAGAAAATGAAAGAAGAGTTTGATGTGAATCCCCAAAATATATTTGCAGCTTTAGGGCCAGGTATTTGTCGCAGGTGTTTTGAAGTGGGTGATGATGTGGCATCCAGATTTCCAACGGAGTTTTTAGAACAAAAAGAAGACGGTAAGTTTAAATTAGATCTTGGTGACGTTCATAAGGCACATCTTCAAAGTGCCGGTGTGCTTTCTTCTAATATTGAGGCATTAAATCTTTGCACCTTTCATTATGAGACACGTTTTTTTTCCTATCGTCGCAACAAAACAGAAAAACGCCACTTAAACTTCATTATGTTAAAATAGTCAGTATTAAATAATTCAATTTGTGAGTAATAATTTTTCAAATGGACTTAACAAACTTCTGAAATGTGGACTTAATAAGATGAAGTGTGTGCAGTTTTATTCTATTTTTTTCGGCAGCGAACTCAGACGTTTTTTTAAGAGCCTGTTTTCTTCAATTTACTGGGTTGGATTTTGACAACTTTACCATCTTTCCAGACAACTAAAGGTAGGCCTGCTTTTTTGTTCTCTCTTACGACTTCCTTAACGGCTTCTTTAAGAGCTTTTTCAGCCATGGCCGGAAGAGATTGTTTTAAATGTCTTTTCGTCATACACAGTCAACCTACCACGCTCTTTCTTTGCAATCAAATGAGGTTTAATGTTGGAGTTATCAAATAAAGACCAAGACTCAACTAAGGGACCATAAATACTAAAAAAATTGTGAATACTTCTTGTGAGACGACGCTTCACATCACCAGCCGGAATATTGTGTCCTCCCTTAGTCACCCTCTCTTTGATACGCTCAAGAGCAAGACTAGCATTTGGAATCCAAAGAAAAAAAAGATGGAGTACGTATCCTTTTTTCTTTAGTTTCTTAAAAAGAGAAACATATGTTTTCCCAGAAAGTGTTGTTTCAAGCGCAAAATCCAGTTTTTTATTTGAATATTCTTGAATCTGTTCTAATAGAATTCGGCCGGCTTTAATAGCCACAACTTCAGGAGAAAAAGGAGATAGCCCTTGAGCAATCATATCTGCATTAATAAAGTTTGGGCATTTTGCGTATTGAGGTAGAAATTCTTTTGCAAAAGTTGTTTTTCCAGCACCGTTCGGCCCCGCAATAATATATAATTGAGGTCTATTCATTAGTTGCCATAAACAGCTTCTATATTGTTTCCATCAGGATCGAGGACGAAAGCTCCGTAGTAGTTTGGATGATAGATTTTCCTGATCCCTGGTTTTCCATTGTCTTTTCCTCCAGCACTTAGGGCAGCTTGATAGAATGAATCAACTTCTTTTTTAGATTGTGCCTTCCATGCAATGTGTGAAGGCCCACTCACAGGTTTAGCATTTGTAAACCACGTATCTGTTTTATTATTTTTTGAAAAACCAAGCACTTGAATGCCTTCAAACGTTTCATCACAGGTGAGTTTATAACCTAGAGGCTCAAGAGCCTTTGAATAAAATTCTTTTGTTTTTTTAATATTGCTAACCCTAAGTGTGATGTGATCGATCATATAATAAACCTACCACCGATCGTAGGCGGGGTGGCCGGGTTTAACGGCGACAAAAAGACCCGTGCAGGTTGCGCATACTTCGCTTTCCACTTCGAGCTTCGCTTCAACTGTCATTTTTCGGCCATCACATTCAACAACTTGTGCTAAAAGATGGATGGGTTTATCCGAAGGGGTTGGTTTTAAAAGTTTTACAGAGAAGTTTGCTGTGACGGTGGAGTTTGGTTTTTCTAATTTATTGTGTTGCATGTAGTACCAGGCAGCAGCCCAATTAGAATGGCAATCTAGCAGTGCGCCTATAATGCCACCATTAAGCATGCCGGGAAATGCTCTGTGGTGAATTTCTGCATTCCAGGTTGCAACAACGTCGTCTCCTTGTGGAAAGCTTCTAATACGAAGGCCTTTATCGTTTGCGGGTCCACATCCAAAACATATAGATTTCAGAGCATATTTTTCTTGCAAACTTAAATCCTGTTTCATAGTTGGTTTTTCTCAAAGACTTCAAATTTCGTCAAAGGGATTTTACAATCACCACCTCGTAGCTATCGTGGTTGAGCACAAGTTGCGATAGATAAGATTTTGTAAATTATAAGGATTTTAGAATTTATGTGAGGCTTTGGTGGCTTTTTTTCGGCGACTCTACTTGGAGCAAGAAAAAAATGCCAGCAAAGCAAGCACCAACTCTGAAAAGACTATAAATTACGGTATAAATCTCTCATTGCAACTTGTGCGAGGCCTCATGCGGAGAGGCT
>ORJL010664117.1_pt1 | contig 10587 bp, 13 predicted proteins | sample 1779941 | NCBI WGS metagenome assembly ORJL01 (sample SAMEA104232317, study PRJEB22302) | groundwater metagenome | biome: forest; feature: aquifer; material: groundwater | place: USA | collected 2011-08-07 | depth 5.8 m | reverse complement strand
GGTTCATACGACCGAGCACGCGTCGCAGATCCGGCAATTCATCACTGCCGCTGGGATCGCGCCCGACATTAAGGAGTGACACCCCCGGTTGGATTCGAACCAACGCCACGCGATTAGAGATCTGCGCCCCCATTTTGAGGTATCAGACAACGTCGGAATCTGAGGAAGGTCGAAGGCTGCGTACAGCACCAAACAATCGAAGCCGTCGATCGGTGGGCTGCCGCGCTGCGCGACGGAACTGCGGCGGACAGTCGTGATGAGCGAGAGGGTCGCGGGGCACGACGACGCCATGTGGCGAGAAGAGTTTCCGCTGATGGTCGCGTGGGCGTTTGGCGGCTCAGGTTCCGCACGCCGGTAAGTGAGAGGAGCGCGCGAATGGCAGCTGCCAACGACCTGACTGCGCAACGGCTCTACCATGGCACGAAGGCTGACCTAAAGCCCGGCTATCTTATCGAGCCCGGCTATAGCTCTAACTACGGCAGCATGAAGAAGGCCGCCTACGTTTACCTGACTGCCACCCTGGATGCGGCTACGTGGGGAGCCGAGCTGGCTCTCGGCGAAGGACCCGGCAGGATTTACATCGTGGAACCGACCGGCCCGATTGAAGATGACCCAAACCTGACGGACAAGAGGTTTCCAGGCAATCCGACGAAGTCATACCGGGCTCGGGACCCGCTTCGGGTCGTGGGAGAGGTTAGGGATTGGAAGGGCCACTCCCTCGACGAACTCAAGGCCATGCACGATCACCTTGAGCACCTTAAGCGACTTGGCATTGAGGCAATTGAGGAGTGAGTCGGCGCGTCCATCTGGCCGTGCGTTCCAGCGAGCAGGCTGACGACCGGATTGTACGAACGTGACCGCGAGACATCCAATCGAAGCTACCGATCGCTGCGTTGTCGTGTGATCGATGATTCTCGCCACCGCACTTCGTATCATCGCAGGCTTCAACAAAGCGCTCAGTCAACCACTGGACGCTGCTCGAGTCGGCGCGACATGACATCGAGCGACGGCCACGGTGGACCCGCGCGTAGGGCGCTGAGGAGTTCTCGCGCTGCTCGTTGCCCGTTCGGGAGCTGGTCGCCTGGATCCCAGCGCCACGCTGCGACCATCGCAAGCACGAGACCGCGGCACTCGGCGAGCAGTTCTTGGTCAGCGCCCGCATAGCGCTCGCTGACCTCTTCGGGCAAATGGGCGAGGTCGAATTCGACAGGCCCCCGGCAACACGTCTCGAGGTCGATGAACAGCAGCCCGTCCTTCGTGCTGAGCACGTTGCCCGGGTGCGGCTCGCCGTGCAGCAGTTGCTCGGCCGCGCCGCGGTCGCAGATCGTTTGTCTCAGGCTCCGTAACGTGTTGCTGAGTAGCTCGCGGTCCGCGTCGGCGAGCGCCGGAGTGAGGTCGCGGCTCGCAACGAGTTGTTGAGCCTCCGCGACGCGATCTGTGAAGTGTGGCGTCGTGACATCGAGCTTCCGCATGCCGGCATGCAGCCGCTCGAGCGCATTCGCGTAGTCGGCTGGCGAGACCTCTCCAGGCGCTGCAGGTTCGTAGTAGGTCCACAGCGTGATTACGAAGCCGTCAAGCTCGTAGACGCGCGGCTGTACTCGAGGCTCAAGGATGCCGACGGGGCTCTCGGTTTCGGCGAGCCGTTGCGCGAGCTCGACCTCGAACTGTGCGACCTCCTGCCCTACATCTTCGGCTTTGGCTCCGCAGCCTTCGCCGGCGCCGCGAGCTGTGGCAAGCGCGCCAGGATCGCCCCTTGTTCGATATGCGACTCGGGCAAGGACGTCACACGGCAGCAGGCGCACAGCGAGCTTGTTCGAGTTGCTGAGAACGATCGCGTTCGTCGACTTCAGGTCAAGCGCTGAGGCGGTCGACATGGCCGCAGCCACCGCACGCGTAACTTCTGATGCCTGCATGTTCGCCTTGCTCTCACCGTAGTTCGCTCAGTCTGAGAAGCTGGCACCCCCGGCAGGATTCGAACCTGCGACCGTCGGATTAGAAGGCTCGCCTGCGCTTCCTCATGTCCAACAGTCAACGCTGAATCTGGGCCAGGACGCTGGTCGCGCAACACAGCGACGAGTCCGATGGTCATGCCTGCGCGGCATCTGACCATGGGATTGTAAGTAGAGCGGTCAAGGCCGTCCAATCACCGTTTTCGATCGCACGGGTGCTGCGGAATCGGGATCCATCCGCGAGTGCTCGACGGGATTGGTGCCGCAGCAGGGGGAGCGGGCGGCGGTTCCGGCACGACCAACGGGCCCGCCGCGACCGAAGCACCCATTCCCGCCTCGGCAATCGTACCCGAAGCACGGCGATGCTAATCCGATGACTTCGGTGCGCGCATGAACGGCGGAGACCACGGATTGCCTGCCCGTCGGTCAGCCTAAGATGAGGAAGCTGGAGAACGTTGCCCGCTAGGCAAGCAGACTCAGGGGCTAGGGCAAACGTCTTGGCTTCGAGTTAGGCCTAGCCGCCACCGGATGGGGGTGACGGCGAACCTTGACACGATCACCAGTCCAAGCCAGCGGAGAAGGCTCGCAGGCGACTTCCTCGTCGGCCGGGCCGCAAGTCACGGGCGATGGGAACAGCGTGCAGTTCACCGTTTGCACCAATTGATCGGAGGCTTCTTCCTGGGGATGAATTCCCTATAGGTCGTACGTATGGTATCCGTTCGCTCTAATGGGCTTCCGGAGGAGGGCGTTGAGAGTTGAGAGCACGTGAAGAACTGACGAGCGCGGCCGCCGTAATATCAGTGGCGAACAAATACAGCGATTCGAAGGCTCTAAGGCGGGTGATCGAATTAGCGTATCGCAGCGGAGCCAGGGCAGTGGTCGTCCAAGAGCTACAGTCCGACGAACAATTCGATAGCGAGGTCAGAGACCTGCAGAAGAGGGGGGAGCCCGGCTACTCTAAGCCGGCGCGCCGTCTGGATTTTGTTCTCGAAAATGGAGCCAGTGCAGTTCACTTCGGCTACGCTATCATCAGGCCCGATGCTAGAGGAACGGTACTTCGTGCGGTGGTGCCTCCTCCTCCTGAGAACCCCGGTTCCTACTTGACCTGTTCGCACGATTGGGACTGCGACACTTCCGGGCTTGAGGATATGGTGATCGGGACATCGAAGATACATTCGTGTTCGTTCACTCAACAAGACGGCAACACCGGCGTGTGCGCGCACGCGTGTCTGCATTCCGTATCCCGCGCGCTCCATGCACGTTTCGACTCAGACATCTTGTCCTTCTCCCAAATCTCCGACTTTATGGAGCACGACGAACCACGAGACGGTCTCAGTTTTGGCGAGATGAAGCGGGTGCTTGAATCCTTGGGATGTGAAGTATTGGAGGTGCGGACCGGCACTGCCGCTGAACCCCAAGACGCGGATTCGGAGAGTGCTGAGAAGCTAGGAGGCGAACATAATGATGAGGATCGCGAACTTTCAAGGGCGCGGCGCGAACCATTCTTCGCCGATGAGTTGATCTACCACTATGTCGAGAGTGAGCTGCCGGTAATCGTCGGAATCGCGAGCGAGCCCTATCACCATACGTTCTTTGTCGTCGGCCACAGCTTCGATCGCGATGCGTGGTGGCCAGAGGCCGAATCTGACTATTATCCGAGCCTGTCGACTCGTCACCCGTACGTCATCAGCTCGTTATGGGCAACCTCTTACTACATTCAGGACGACAACTACGGGCCGTACATGAGTATGCCTCGAGATGTGGCCCGCGCGCGTGTTGACTGGATCTTGGTACCGTTGCCGAAGTCCATGAACTGCCGGTTGAAGGCCGAGGAGGTCGAGCCGTACGTCGCCTTCACGCTGTATGACGAGAAGATGATTGAGGTGGTAGAAGCCGATGCCAATACGTGTCCATGGAAATGGGAGCTTGCGGAGCGTCAGCGCGAGAGACGCGTGCTGCTTCGCACACTGATCGTGAAGGGCGAGAACCTGCGTGAGTCATTGACATCGGCCGCGTGCACGTATTCCGATGATATCAAGGAACGTTATCGCAAGCTGGAGATGCCCGGGTGGGTCTGGGTCGTCGAAGTGACTGCGGCCAGCTTCTACGCGGCGACGATGACCAAGTTAGGCGAGGTGATCCTTGACCCTGGCGCAGACAGGATCGATAACTTCTCGGCGGTCATCTCAATGCACCTGCCGGGCATGTTCTGGGAACGGCCCGGAGAGAACGACTACGAATACGTCGATGGAGACAACCCCAGCGTCTTGTATTCGCGAAAGAGCTTCAGCGAGCACGCGAAAATATAGTTGTCCAGTGAGCTCTGAGCAACGAAATAGGCAGGCTGCGTAATGCATCCTGCCTATAGGGGGTGTCGCGGTTGCTTCGCCTAGCGGACGCGAATCTTGCCTGAGTGCGGAACCTTTCGCTGCGCTTCGACGCGCTTGATGAAAGGCTTCACAACTTTCTCAACTCCCTTCTGTACTGAGTTTCGAACAGCGTCGGCACTCGGCGCCGGCGCTGGTGCTCGAGTCTTGTCCAAATCGTCCTCCCTCCTGATGAACAACGCACGACCTCTTACCGACCCGTTGCCGCTGCTATTGTCTCTCTATAGCGACACAGGTCAAGTGCCAAAATAGGCGACAACTCACCCGTCCGAAGTAGATCTCGGCGGGTGATTGCGACTCCGTAGGGCCGGCGGGGGTGCGACACAATTATGTGCACTCGTATACATTCTGTCAAGTAACATCTCGCGCTACTTGACGCCTGTATTGGTCGCCGACGGCGCCGGTTCATCCTTGTCGCCTTCAGGTGTTCCGGTGACAGGAGTCTCCAGCGAGTCCTGGCCAACGGCACTCACCTGCAATTGCTCATCAAGGGTCTTGAGCAACTCCGCACGCTCTCGCAGGCTGCGCGACGTGCGAAGCTGAACCCTAAACCGCTGTAGTGAAGTTCGGTTGAACGGTGGTGGGTTAGTCATGGCTGTCGCCGCCTAACTGAGATTCCATTCGCTCCATCATACTCTGTTCCACGGATTCCAGGCGCTGCTTCACTTGGGCTTGTAGCAGTTGCGCAGCGCCTAGACCGGCGACGATGCTCGATATGAAGGGTGCCCAAAACCCTGCAGGCGCGTAAGCCGTCTGAAAATGGGCCGTCGAAGCAGACGCTCCGAGCAATACCAGCGCAGCGGCTGGTCCGAGCGCGAGATCGCCAACGAATCCGGGTACGATGACGATCTGCCCACTGTTCTTCAGCCGCAGAATATACGGCAACTCGATGCGCGAGCTGAGCAATGATCTGCATACGCCACCAATGACTCCTCCCAATATGAGAGACCACCACACTACAGGTTGCATGTCATCTCGCTAACTTGGCAGCACTAGTCTATCAACCCAGACGACTAGGGTGGCGGTCGCCGACCGCAGCACTCGTTGCGGATACGTTAATTCGTGGCGGCGCTAAGGTAAAGCCAAGCGCACCGGAGAGGCGAGTGTGTGGACATCGGCATCGGCGCTGCTGCGGGCGTCCCCCACGGTGGCCAATTTCAGATTCAAAAGAGAGGTCTGGTACCCCCGGCTGGATTCGAACCAGCGACCCATCGGATTAGAAGGCTCGGTAGCGAGTTTCTGTGTCCGGCGGTCACGCCTGAATCTGGGCAAGGACGCTGTTCGCGCAACGCTGCGACGAGTCCGATGGTCATGCCTGCGCGGCATCTGACCATGAGATTGTATTGCGGCTGGGCAACTTCAGTCCAATAGAAGGTGTCGATCACGTCAGAGATGTGCCGCGAGAGGGCATTGTGTTCCGGCAAGTCTGGTAGTGCGAAACGAGGGGTTGTGACCTGCCATGTCCCTTGGGTAGAGCCAACGCTTCAGCGCCTTCAGTGGCTCTATCCAACAACGTGTCGTCGCATGGGTGAATGAGGAGTCCCATCGTCAAGAAAGACCGGCCCGCTAACAGCAAAGTCAAATTCCCGGTAGAAGTCTACGACGTATGACTGCGCATCCAACACCAACGGACGGTCGCCGAACGCTGCCACAGCCGCTGAGACAAGCACGCGCGACAAGCCTTTACGACGATGTTCTCGCTTAGTGCAGACACGCCCGATCCTACGCTCGTGACCCTCGGTAGAAACGCGGAGGCAGGAAACGACTTCGGCGCCATCCATTAACCAGAGGTGATGCGTGGAAGGGAGCAAGTCGAGGCCGTCAAGGTCTGGGTAAGCGATGTGCTGCTCTACAACGAAGACCCCGACCCGTAGACAGAGTAGGGAATACAACTCCTCCACCGATAGCTCAGATCCAACTCTCACTGTCGGCAGGGTATCCATGTCTCATTCAACCCTTTGCGATGCTCGCGTTCCAAGATGTCTTCATGAATTCCTTGGCCGAGCTACTGGCGATATCAGCTAGATACTCCTTGAGCGGCTTTGCGAGGGCTAAATATCTCTCCCAATGCAGCCGAATCTGTCGAATCCGCGTCTCGTCGTAGTCGATCTCCCCACCCAGTGAGTTCGACGACAGCAAATTGTCAAAGCACACTCCCCTTATGAGGCTTAACCCACCACCTGAAAAAGCCGCCGCGAAGAAGCCCTTCCCAAAAAGCCGCACATGTTCGTCGATTATCGACTCCTTAGGGAGGGCGTAGGACACGGTGTTCTTGAACGCGGTATCGTTTGCGCAGTAGAGCGATAGTCTGCGCACTAGTTCGCGACCGGCTTCCTCGATCGGCTCCCTGGTGAGAAGCGTTCGCATCTCCTTGTCAAATGCCCACAGCCTTCGTGTGGGAATGCCGCCCCGATCCACGCGCTTCAAGGTCTCGAACCATTTCGCTTCGTAAATGTCGCTATCGTCCCACTCATTGTCCAGAACGAACGATAGTGCCCAAATGCCACCGTTGTAGCCCTGGCCCGCGATTTCACCGCTGGCTTTGTCACCTTCGATTCGTGATGCCAGGTTCTCAAGAACTCCGTAGTACTCCATCAAATTCAACGCACCAGATCGCTTGTCATCGATACAGTTACTGAGCCGGCGCAGAAAAAAATCGAGACTACTCTGGTATTGGTTTTTGATCTCGTCGCTTTGCCTGAAGATCTTGACGTAGGTCTCACCGAGTCCTGCGATGCTCTCCATCTCTTCGAGAGTTCGGGAGATCTGGCTCTTAATGTCCTGCAATTCACGGCTGATCTTGTCGATTTCGGCCGTTTGGTCGACGAAGAATCCCCTTATCGCAAACTGGAGGCTGACTACGAGCGCGGCAATGGTTCCCGTTGAAAGCGCAAATCGTTTTCCTATGCCTAGGTCAAGTAATCCAGCCAGAAGGAGCCCTACAGATAGGGCTAGCTGGACCGCCAAGGCAATGATCACGACCTTATCCTTCTGGGACTGACGGGCCCAGAAGCCATTGTGATCTTGCCTGGAAGCACTCACGGTGTTCGTGTGTTCCTGAGTCACCGGATCGACCTAGTTAGGGGCTATTGCTCAGTCGTTAGAACGGAGCTTGCGCTTGCTTTGAGTGATCAATGACACCAGGGACTGGATGGTGTCATCCATCGAGATTCCCTGCAACTGCAACGCCTCCAGCATATACGCGAGGTAACTGCTTGTGATGCCTCCATCAACAGCAAGGACAGAGCCATTCTGAAAGGGCGCGCCAATAAGGTAATGCACGGCCGCGACCACATCCTCTGGCCGGCCTGCAACAAGTGACGGCGTGAGTGCGTTGGCGAGCGCCACGATGCCCTCCTCGGCTACGTCGCTGCTGGGAGGTATCCAACCAGGGGCGATGCTATTGACTCTGATACCTTTCGATGGCCCGAGGCCATTGGCGAGCGACCTGGTGAGACTGTCAACCGCAGCTTTGCTGGCGTTGTAGGAAATAGTGGCAAACGCACCCTCTTGGGCAGCACTGCTCGTCAGGTTGATGATGGCGCCACCGGGCTTTATGTGGGCCTTCAGCCCGATGCAGATAGCCGCCACTGCTGTGACGTTGTACTGAAGGACGCGATTGAACTCGGAGAAGTCAAATTCGTGGAATTCGTTGCGCAGGCTTCCACTTGGCGTTGATGCAAGAGTCGCGCCGCAGTTCACGAGCACGTCATATGTACGACTGGACAATCGTGAAATAAGTGCCGACAGGCCTTCTTCGGAGCTGAGGTCGCCTAATTCAAAGGTAACCGGAGGAAGTTCGGCATTTGCGTCGTCGAATTGGATCCGTTCTTTCGTGCCCGTCTGGTACTGGCCTTCGGAGGTGGCGATTACTTCGTAGCCTGATTCGAGCAGACTAACGCAAATGCCCCTGGCGATTGTGTTTGTGTCTATTCCGGTGACAAGGGCAGTCTTCGGAGGAGATGTCATTTTTCACATTATATCACGGCGGTTAGTTGGTGTTGCCGTGTTGACGGGAACGGTCAGTCTTCGCCGAACAGATGTCGATTGAGATCAGCCGGTCGTGAACTCTCGGGACATGACGGCGTATAGAAGTTCATCGCAGCGACCACACGCAGCGCGCCATCAACTGACAAGGGCGCCACGTAGTGAGAGTGATGTCGCGCGTCGAAGAAGATGAGATGCCCCGCTACAGGGTGTACGCGTGTCGCATCCTCGTCCACCTTCTCGCACGTCGGAACATCGCCAACGTTTGAGAAGACAGTCTCTCCGCCCGTTCCCGCCGGATGGTCCGTCACGTAAAGAAGGCCCTCAACCGGGTTGGAGTCGACGTGGCATTCGTAGCGCATCCCACGCCCACGCTGCACGTTAAGGTTGATCCCGTACCGTGGATTGTCGGCGGGCGAAACGGGCTCCTGTGTGATCTCTTGGGCCAGCTCTCGGAATCGGCCTTTGTATAGCGTTTCTAACCACGGAAGTTGCTGCCGGAGGGTTAGCCCCCCAACTGTTAGGACCGGGATCCGGACATCCGAACCACCTGCTTCACGACTTGTAACCGATGTCGGAACGAGTTCGCGAGGCTTGGCGAATGTCTCAACCACCGCGAGGATCTCGTCGCGCCAGCCAGCCTTCAACTCAGATCGAAGATCGTAGGACCACCAGTGAAACGGGATTCGATTCATCGTGCATATAGTCTAACCTGAGTTGTCAACCCTCTGTTGGATAAGGCTGGCAAATAGTGCACCTCTAGACCTAACGCGACTTCGGGTCGCGGCGTCCTTTAGGCGACTTAAGGCCTCGAAGACGCGCGGTTCTGGAACCGTATCCGCGACCTTCCGATAGAAGCCGAGGCTGTGAGGATCCCCGAGTTGTTCCACCATGTGGTTGGCTAACCACTCCCGTTTGGCTCTCTCCAAAGCCGATAGGAAGCGCTTCCCTCCCCTTCTCCCCGTAAAGGCCTTAACCCCGTTAACGGTTTTGTCTGTTTCTGATTTTTCTGATTCTTCATCTAGGGGGCGGACATCTGTGTCCGGGGTACCCCGGACATTTGTGTCCGGACCGATAGCAATTGTGGATAAGTACGCCTCACTCTCCTTCTCTGACGGCTCCTCGATCCACAAGAGGCTCGGTTGACCTACGCGTTGCTCGCGTCGCAGCAAGCCGGCTACTTCGAGCGCGGCCAGATGACGACGCAGCGTGCGCTCGTCGAGCCCACGGCGTCGCGCGAGGGTGCGCAGGGACGGGTAGGCATAGCCTTTGCGCAGCCCTTCCCCATCGCTCCAGTCGAAACTGTCGATCGCCTGGTAGGTCAGCTTCTCGCTGTCAGTGAGCTGCTGGTAGCCGAAGATGATGACGTTCGAGACGGTCGTGTAGTGCTTCTTGAGCCGGTCACGCCGGCGGATGTCTACTTGGTCCATTTCTTCCATCTTCTCACCGTTGTCTACAACCATCCTCCCGCGGTTGCATGGGTGGGTGGTCGCGTTGTTGGGTGGACGTAGCGGTGGGTGGACGGAATGTTGGACGGGTGGGTGGACGCAACCGTGCAACTATGGGTACATGGGAGCACGGAACCGTAACGGCTATTTCTTCAAGCGAGTGACGGTCTTGGAAAGGGGATTGGTGTCGGGGTTGCGGTCGCAGGCTTCGCGAAGTTCGCGCAAGGCAATTCGGAGAATGGTGTTCTGTGAGACCTTGGCACCGGCTTGCTCCGACAGGTCGAAGGAACGTTTGCGCAGCCAACGCAGCTCATCGTCGGTGAAGCGATAGTTCTGGCTGATGTAGGGCGTGGCGTTGATGTCTTCGGCTGGCTCCGGCGTCGGGCCTTTAGCGCTGGCCGGCGGTCGTTTCGGTAGGCGCGGCGGTTTCGATGGCGTTGTTGGTAACGGGGCAGTCTCAGCTATTTCCATGAGCTTGGAGAAGGTGCCATCGTTTTCGTTCATGCAGCCCTCCTTCTCGTTGCTGACGGCTCGGCCTCTGGCGTTGCGCGGAGTTCTTCGGCGGCCGCTCTGATCAATGGCTCCTCGATGGTCTTGGCCTCCTGAACGAACGCCTTGGTCAGGGCGGTGTTGCAAATGGTGCAGATCATGCGGGGGAGCCCGGTTGAGAATCGATAGACAGCGTCGTACGCAGTCTTGGACAAGGGCGGATCTTCGCCACCGGAGACGCGATAGCGGAAGCGGATCATGCTTTCCGTGTCGTCGCGCGAGAGTGAGGTGAGGGCGCCAAAGATCGTCACGCGACTCTTGAGCTCG
>ORJL011610019.1_pt1 | contig 10588 bp, 11 predicted proteins | sample 1779941 | NCBI WGS metagenome assembly ORJL01 (sample SAMEA104232317, study PRJEB22302) | groundwater metagenome | biome: forest; feature: aquifer; material: groundwater | place: USA | collected 2011-08-07 | depth 5.8 m | reverse complement strand
GCGTCTTCGACGACAGGCTGAAGATCGTAGAGACACTCTAAGACCCGCGCCGCGATACCGTCTGGGTCTCCGTGCTTCTCTACGTATTTTCGAACCTGCGTCTTTTCATATGGGCTCCAGTGGACGAACGGCATTACCCCATATGCATCGAAGATCTTTCGAGCATTGGCCAGAAATGCTCGCCATCCATCACCGTCCCCGTCGGGTCCGACGGAGGCGAGGGCGGCGGAATAGGACTGTGGCTTCTCCCCGAAGACTTTAAGACCCCACAAATATGTCTTTTCGGAGTGCTCAAGATGCGGGGGAATGCCTTCGACATCGAACATCACGAGATTGGGCGCTCGCTTCACGGAAGGCAGCTGGAGCTTAATCATGGCGCCCGATTGGAATACGCGGGCATGGTTAAGAATTCGCGTTGCGGCATTTCCCACACGACGCGGCTTGCCGCCAATCTCCTTCTTTACATCGGCAAGACTTGTCTCGTCATAGCGCTGAAGAAGCTCATCGTATGTCGTCACGCCGAGTGATCGCAGTGCTCTAGCGAGCGATCGGTCCACACCCGGCAAAAGCGCGACGTCATGATGCTCCGTTGCTGCGGCCCAGCAGGTTTCGCGGAACCCGCAGTCGAGGCACTTTGACCAGCCGATTGGGTCGAACGGCTTCTCGCTGAGCGCCTTTAACTCGTTGATAAAGACGAGGACTTCCAGTGCGCGTGCCGATTGATACGGCGCGATCTGCAACTGCCCATCACCCATATATGCTTCGAGCCGAACTGGGGGCACTCCGAACGTCTGTTCGTACAGCCAGCCATAGAGCTCAAGTTGCCTGAAGATCTCAGGATGATGCTCTTCGCGAAAGCGCCGTGACAGTTTACAGTCGCGAATGACGTACTCGTTTCCATCACGAATGAAGAAGTCGGGGATTCCAGCCACTTCACCATATTCCTGGTGAGAGACCCTCATCGCTGGTTGATAGATGACCGATTCGCCGCGGTTCAGTGCCTTCGTGGTCTGCTCTAGGTCGCCTGCCGCGTCGAAATATGAACCGAGACTGTCGAGATGGCGCTTCTCGTGACGGCGCCCGAGCTTCTCCAACAGCCTGTGGTAATCGTCAGGTTCCGCTGCTTTGTGTCCTTGAGCTCGTAGGTACACGCGAAGCGAGCACGGTTTCAGCTGGTAATAGGAATGAAACTCGCTCGCAACAAACGCCATGAGCCACCTCGTGTCTTGTCGTCGTCAGCGGCCACAACACTTAGGTAGTAATGCCGCAGCCTAAGGCGACGGCTGCTTAGACACAAGGCGCTTCTGAGCCGGCGGCGGCGCATCCGGTCAGCGAATCACGTAGTGATCGGACAGTCCGTTGACAAATCCTGCCCACCCGCTACGAATGGGACGCTATGCCAAAAGGACATAAGGGACTGTCTCGCTCTGCAAGCGGCCATAACCGGGCACTCGCGGGCCGGGTCAACCGGCTCGAAGCCCGTCTTGACCTGGTCGCGGATCACGTCTCCGCCCACGATCGGCTGCTTCACGACCACGAGTCGCGGATCACGCGGCTTGAGCGTCGTGCCCGTCGGCGTTCGCGCTCTCGCGCTTAAGCTCCCACGCGGCGACAACCGCCACCGCGAGCGCATCAAACATGTTCAGCCAGTACCGTTCGCTCCTCACCGTCTGATTGGTACGGTATCTCGCGAGTTCAGGAAACCGCTGGATGAGGACGCGCGCCACCATCTGCTTTGTGACGTACGCATCCGCACAGAGCTGCTGCCGCACGTAGAGCGGCGAGTATCCCGCCACTCTTAATCCGGCTGCCATTCCGAGCCGGCCGATTTCGTGTTCCTGATCGACGAGAAGGTGAGAGCTTGCCTGCTGGACGTAGAAGGTCTTCTCATAGGCGATGACGTCGGGACGGAACCGTTCAATGAGATCGCGGATCACTTCGCCCGTCGCTCGCTTTAGTTGAAATGCGGGGCGCATGCGTCGAAGTTCTTTGACCGCGTAGTAGAGGAGATCGTCGCCTTCAAGGACCGCGACACCCATGAGGCGTGTCCCGGGATCGATCCCGAGCACTCGCGGCTCCCCTCCCGCATGGGACGGCCGCGGCGAGCGCCACGAGACGAGGGCGCCGGCTGCCGACTTATCCACAGGTTGTTCTGATTTAGTAATAATCATTTTTGTTAGTAACGTTTCGTACCTCTCGCGCTGAATGCGAGTTCGCCGCACTACACCTCGCGTTTCCAGATTTTTGATCGAGTCTCCCGCGCCATTCTTGGCGTACGCCTCGCCATCTCTGGCGCGACCCAGGTCACTTCTGGCGCGCGGCGAGCGACTTCCAGCGTTTGATGCGGATGGTGAGTACCGGTGCTTTCACCACAACATCGATGTAGTCGTGTCGTTCGAGGCGCGAGAGCCAGCGCTGAACCGTGCGTCGCGGCATGTGCATCCGCGCGGCAATGGTCGCGAGACGCTGTGTCACAAGGCCCGTCGGGCGCCGGGCGTGCGTGATGAGATAGAGCAAGAGCCAGATCGCCGTGCCGAGGCGCCGGATGTGTTTTCCCTCGGCGTCAACCACGAGCCCAGGCCAAATCGGCGCCCACCAGTTGTTCCGCAGCTGCGGCATGGCGCAATCAACTTGCGGTGCTCCGACAGCCCCGCGCGGAGCGTCGTTCCTCCTTCTCGCGGATCGAGTCCCGGAGCCGGAGGTAGAGGTCCTGGTAGAGAAACGCGACCGGGACCCGGTAGATGATCTCGAGCTTTAACGCCATCAAGAGACTCGGCAGCCGCTCGCCGTGCTCGAAGCGCGAGATCTCGCTTGGCGTTAAGTAGCCGGCGAGCTCGGCGACGTGCCGTTGGCTGAAGCCCATGCGGCGGCGATAGCGCCAGAGGCGACTTGGGAAGTGCGCGCGGCGATACCGCGCTTTCGTACATCGTTGCATAGCTCCACGGTAGCGAAGAGAAGGGCACGCGACGAGACTGGTAGATTTGCCGCGCGCGGCAAAGTGCCTCACCGAAGTGTGAGGAAGATGTGGACGAGAGTCGCCGATGCGGCGACCGCGACTACTCTTCCGCTTTGTCGTATGTCAGAAACTTTTCATGGGCCGCTTTGGCGGCACGGCGATCGAGGCCCAGGTAGTAGCGGCAGGGGGGGTCGAGCCGTTCGTGGCCGAGCAGCTCCTTGATGTGCCCGATGGGGCAGCCGTTGAAAAGAAGCGCTGTCGCCATCGTGTGCCGCAGGATGTGCGGCGTTACCGGCTTCGTGATTCCCGCACGGCGCGCGGCGGCATAGAGCAGGCGCTTAATGAGGTCGCCCGTCATCCGCTTCGGCGAGTCGCCCTGGGTCACGAAGATCGCCTCCGCGTCATCGCGGCGCCGGGAAAGATAGCGCTCGACCCAGAGGAGTGACTCGGCGGTAAAGAAGATGATTCGCTCCTTGTTTCCCTTCCCGACGATCTTCGCTTCGCGTCGCTCGAAGTCAATCGAGGTACGGTCGAGGGCCAGCGCTTCCGAGATTCTGGCGCCAGTCCCGAGAAGTACCTCAATCAACGCGCGCAGGCGAAGTTGAAGAAAGCGCGACTGCTGCCAGTCCTCGCGCGCCGGGAGGATCGCCTCGCGGAGCGCCCGCACTTCGTCGGGAGTGAGGTAGATCACATCGCGCTTCGGCATCCGCGGGACGCGGACATCGCGAGGATCGAGACAATTGATCCGTCCGACGTCGCGCGCGAACTTAAGGAACGACCGGAGTGCGTTTAACACGCCGGCAGTCCGGGCCTCCCCGCAGCCGCGTCCCTCCATCCGGGCGCGGAGCCGGAGAAGGTGCCCGCGATGGAGGGATGTGATCTCGAGGTCACCGAGGTCGCGGACCACCCAGCGAAGCGAGTCCTGGTAGCGGGTAATTGTCGCCGGGGCACGGCGCATCTCGTAGCGCGCCCACTCGAGGAAAACGGGTGCTAAGGCCGAGATCGTGAGCCCGGCCTGCCAGGGCTCCGGCCCTGTCGGGATTCCTGAAACGGGAGTGCTCCTATGAACATTGACGGGACTTAGAGACTGTGGTGAAAACTGAGACATGAAAAGGCGCCTCCGCAACAATGCGCGAGGCGCCTTTTCACTTCCTGAAATGATTCCAACTGCTCCGACCGCAGGGGATCACTCCCCTACATTGTCTCGGTGTATCGTGTTTCGATAAGCGTTTTACCGCTTACCTACGCCCTTGCGAGCGCTCCGAGACCAATCACGTTTTTTGAATCAAAGAATGAATTCATTCCTTCGATTCACCCATAACTATGAGCGTTATGAGCCGACCTTCTAGGGTTAATCGCCTCCCGAATTACCAGGACACGATCAATTGCTTTTCGCAATTTTTTCCTAAAAAGAAATTGTTGAAGCAGTGGAACGAACAGGTTCAGATAAAACGCCTCGACGAACGTTACGAAGGCACATTATTGAATGAATGAATTAACGTTCGACGAAGCCATTTTATTGTTCCCACCAATTTCGTCAATACTCGGACGCGATGTTTTATCGCCCTACCGATGCTCCGTCCGTTTTCTCGGTTCCCTCTTCGTACCCCAGATATTTCTCGTGTGCTGCCTTCGCTTCTTTGTCGGAGATGATCCCGAGGTAGTAGCGGCAGGTGGTCTGAAGTTGCCGGTGACCAAGTAAGGTTCGGATGTGTCCAATCGGGCAACCGTTCGCAAGCAGCGTGGTCGCCATCGTATGCCGGAGCATGTGCGGTGAGATCCGCTTGGCGAGTCCTGCGCGGATACCGTATCCCCTGAACTTCTGCCAGACATCAGCCGGCGAGAGTCGTCCTGGTTCGGGACCTTGGGTAGCAAATAGCGCCGGGTGATCGTCGGTGCGGTGGCGGAGGTACTCCGACAGTCGCTCGAGTGCACCTTCACTGAAATAGATCCGGCGCTCCTTATTCCCCTTCCCGATGATCCGAGCTTCTTTAGCTTCCCAGTCAAGATCGATCCGATTGATGGAGGTGGCCTCCGAGATCCGCATCCCGGTGGCAAAGAGGATCTCGGCGAGGGCTCGGTCACGCATCCCGGCCAGCGACCTGGTAGGGATAGCATCAAGGAAACGCCGGACTTCTACCTTGTTAAGGTACGCGACCTCCCGAACCGGAACTCGTGGACGCTTGATCTTCTCGGGGTCATAGGTCTGCCAGCCTTTTACGGCTCGTAGGTATCGAAAGAAAGACCGGACACTTGAGATGATCGTAGCGATTCCGGCGGCGGAGAGACCTCGGTCAGTGAGCTGCCTCTTATGTAGAGAGAGCTTTTCGCTCGTGATCTCATCGGCCCGGCAGTCGCCGATAGCCGCGGCAAAGCGGGTCAGGTTGCCCTTGTATCGCTCGATGGTGCCCGGAGCGCTGCGTTCTTCAGTTCGAAGATGCTCGAGAAACTCGGGGATGAGCTCCGAGATACGTGGCCGGAGCATTGGCTGCGGTTGTTGATCCATGCTGCGTTGAGACGGTGCATGGTCACATTAGAAGATTCGGCCAGAAGTGGAAGGCGGGGAGATTTGCCACTCACGGCAACTCGCCAATAACGGCGGTGGGAGATTTGTGACTACGGTACAGACCATTCACTTCTCTGGTTCAGCATAGATCTCATCCATCGCCTTCCCGAGAAGCCCGGGCCGGGTATTCTCAAGATCGCCTTCGAAACCCTTCCAGCCAATCGCCTGGCTATTTCGCTGGGCCTCCACATACATCGAGACGACATCAGACACGGTGAGTTCATGAATGAAGATGCGCATTGCCGCGTAGAAGATGTCGCTCATGCGATAGCTGTCGATGGAGTACTTGCTTAGGATGTCGTCCTTTGCCATACGCCGAAGATAGGTATCGGCCCCTGCGAGCAGTTCCGCGATCGTTGGGTCCTTGACCAGGTCGTCGCGCTCAAGGAACCGCGCATCGCTGTTGAGCGCCGCCAGCACGTTCTCGACAAAAGCGCTTCGCTTGTTGGTCTGATGCTCGAGCGTGCTGTAGAGAAAGTCTGCGAGCGTTTTCGCGCTATCGACGACAAGCTTCGCGTGGTGGCGCTCCGGTCGCGCAGTCGGCCGATGGCGATCACCCATCTTGTTGCTAAGCGTGTCGATGCTCTGGATGACTCCATTGAAGCCGCGGATCACTCCCTTAAGCCAGTCATGGATCTGTTGATCCTCGGAGAGATTCAGCAAGTCTTTTACCTTCCGGTAATCCGCGAGTAAGTCGCCTGATGACGGTAGCCGCTCGCCAGTGCAACGGGAGTAGATCTCCCCCAGGACGCCCTCGACTAACGACCGAGAGCTCGTGATTGCGCCATCGAGATCCCCGCTCGCCAGCTTTGCGTCGCACTTCCGAAGTTGTTCACGGACAAAGTCCGCGGTGATGCGCTGCTCATTGTCGATTGTGATCGGCGCCGATATGAGCCGTGCGGCAAAGACCGGCCGAGCGGAGATCCGCCGCGACTCATAGATTTCGTAACCGTCGGCGGCGAGATGTTCGTTGAAAAGCTTCTGAAGACGCTCGACTTCGGCGGTATCGGTTCGCACCACTGGGTGGATCGTCTCGCAAAGGAATCGAAGGAAGACCTCATCGTCTCCGTCCAGGAGTCCGAGGCGCTCATCGTCAAAGACCCAGTCGTCGGGCCAGTCCGAGTTGTTCACGCGGTGCTGGAAGATGTCAGCTGCCATTGTCTTGAAACGCCCATCATTCGACGGCAACGCATTCAGATCGAAAAGGCGCGAGAGGAAGACGACCTCCTCGAGTCGGCCGTGCCAAGTGATCCCAGACACCCGGACTTCGTCAACGATGTTTCGACGGGTGATCTCAGTAATCTGCATAGCTTCTAGTGTGGCGACCGCCGCTCGATTCGGCAACTTCAGCGCCGATCACGCCTGGCAAAACTGCAAGTGACTGCCCAGAGTCCAAGGTTATCCACACCCGGGCATTGGTGGACGAAGTTCGAACCTTTTTCCTCGAGCATCAATCCGAGGCACAGGAGACGGTCGAACGACTGCGGCCGTTCCTCGCGTGGTTCAAAGACTCTGACGGTTCTTCTGAGAATCAGTCTAATGAATCAACGACGGCGTAACGAGGTCGGGAGATCTTACCGACGCGGCAAGTTCCGGCCGGCAATATGGATGGTTCGTTGTGATCGAAAGGCCTCACGTTAAACCGGATCGAATCTCGCGCTCATATGGTCGATCACGTTCCTTACGTGCTTGTAGTATTCGGTGATCCGCGACATTGTGACGCCTGCGTAACGCCCGTGCGAGATTGTATTTCTAAGATCTATCACGCTGTCTACCGCAGCCTTGCGCTCGTCCACCAGATAGATCTCTAGATCGATTCGCCAGTCAGGATCGAAGCTACCAACCAAATCCAGGAGCCGTTGGGCGTTCGCATTTGTGAATCCGCGGATCCTGGATGCAACATACCGTTGAACCGCTGGCGACGCCGTCCTTCGCGCGTATTCGAGAACGAGCTCTTGAACAGACTGCTCTAAGAATCCGGAGACCAAGATACAAAGATAGCGCGCGAAGTCAGAGAGCAATTCCGCGTCCCCCTGAAGGCCAGTCGCACGTCGGAATGTGGCGTCAAGTATCTGTTCGAGTCGCTTTACCTCGGCTCTGCCCGTCATGAGACGGAGGCGAAAGCCTCCGTCGCGAGAGTCAAGCGCCTCTCAACATTGGCTTCCTGCGATGTCCCTGTCTCAGTCGAAGACCTGTACGTCTCCGATGCCAAGAGGCGCTCATAAGCATCCCGCACCTCTTCGGTTCGCTCCACAGGGCCGCGCGAAAGACGCAGCGCGAGACCGGTCATTACGGAATCCACCACGGCCGCGTTCACCGCTCGCTGCGGACGGAACGCGCGTGCGCCGATTGCGGCTTCCAGAAGAGCCGTGGTCGCAGTGAAGATGTCCTTGATCTCGCGCTCGCTTTGACGCTCCAAGTTCCGGTTGCTCGCCATGTACCGGTTGAGAAAGTCCTTCATCGGGCTGCGATATGCGCTCGCATGATAGAGGAACGCGAGGAAGCGGAGAATCATCTCCATATCTTTCAGCCGCTTGGATTTAGCTCCATACAAATGGCGCCACCCTGGTTGCTCATTGAGATCCCGCAATACTCGAACAAACTCCCCGTGATACAGCGCGACACGGATCTCTTGTGGCTGAAGGTTCACGCCGCCAGTATTCAGACGCTCAAAGATTACGTAGATACTGCTCTGATCCTCGCTTGGCTCGTCCTGTCGAACGACAGTCGCATGAATGATACTGTCGTCAACTCGGCGGCGATCCTCAACATCGAGATCCTTGTAGCGCTTACCCGAGAATCGCTTTTGGACGTCCTTAAGTCGATATTCCTCGCCATGGATGACGCCACCATAAAAGCTCTGGAGCGTAAAGAGCCTCTGATGTCCATCAAGGACGAGGAAACGGCCGCTCTGTTCCTTTACTAAAAATATCCCTGGCACAGGCAGGCCGAGGAGAAGGGATTCTATGAATCTGTCGGCCTTTCTACGCGGCCAGACATACTCTCTCTGGAAACCTACGATCTCCGAGGCTTCGTCCGCATCCCAACTAAATCGGGGAACGATGATGTCGCCCGCTTCGATCCGCTTTACTAGTCCATCGACAGGATAGTCGGCGCCGTACGCGGTAATCGCGTACGTAAACGGTATGATCTCAGATGCTTCATCGAGGTCGTCAACGACTTCGTCGGTGCGTTCCGGGTCAACAAGCTTAGGACCAGGCCTCGATGCCGCCATTTGGACTTCTCCATTCCGCCTTATGCTCCGGGGTAAGAAATCCCCTATACAGTACGCATCCTGAACTAAGAACGAAAGATACAAACATCGCGCGAGTCAGAAACGGGCGCCGCCGACAGGTTTGATGATCGACGCGGCCGTGTATTCCAGCGAACCAACTTGGCACTGTAGAGATTCCGGGATGCGGGTCTTCATGGAGTTCGCGCACCCTCTCCTCCGGCGACCTACGGTTTCCGGACGAGTTCGGATTGCGGCCACAGCCCCAGCCCTCGGTGTTCGCAATGCGGTCGTCGAATTCGAGCTAACTGCGATTCTTGATCGCACGAGACCACAACAGCCGCGCGAAGAAAAGACGGGGAGATTTGCCGCGTGAGGCTAGTGCTGAAGACGATGCTCCACTGGCCAACGCCGGCTATCCGCGCCTATCGATGGAAGTTTCTGACATCAATCTAGAAATGCCAGATCGCGATAACCGCGCTGTTAGAGTCGAAGTGGCTCGATCGAATCCGTCCATCCACGAGAATGCGAGGTGCCGGATGGCTCGACGCGACAAGTCCGAGGACGTCAAGAGCCAAGCGAAGCAGGCCGAGGAACACGCCAAGAAGCAGCAGGAAGATCTGAAGCGAAATGACGAGCGGGCGTACGAGACCCATGGCAAGCACGCTCGGAAAGCTGTCTTCGAAGCTTGGAAAGATAAGGGGTGGACCCCGCCGAGCTCGGGAGGCGGACCACATATCGCCCGAGGTCGATAACGCGCTAATGGTTGGGCGAGGGTCGATCGAGCCGATCCAAACTCGCCTCAAGATGCGGAGTCATCTCCTCAAGAACGTCCCGTAGATGTGACGTCCCGCGGACGCGGATCTCAACAAGGATTCGTTGAACTTCCTCGCCGCTGATCGTGTCGGACGTCAGGCTCCGAACTTCACTCGATAGCGTGTTGGCCTCGTCGACCAACTCTTCGAGATAGATTGCTAATTGAGTGTCGCTCGGCTCTACGGCGCCGTGTGCGCTGAGAGCGCGCTGTAGTGTAGAGATATCGACCATACGTTTCTAATACTAGGGCCCACTAACGGTCCTGTCGATTGCGGGAGGCGAAACTAATCCAACCAAGGAGGGAATCAAGCCCTTCGAAGCTCATCAGTGCAGCGAGCGAACGGTGTTGCTCGTCTCCCAGGCTGCTTTCGGGCTGCGGGCGCTCTGGGACGACGTGCGAACCTTCTTCGAAACGCTCGTCGATAGCAGGACGTTATCGAACGAGACTTCTAATTTGCTGAACTGACCCACGTATATTCGCGGTGACTGTCGCAGGCGTCAGGTCTTGCGGCCGAGTACCGCGAAATTGTCCCCAGGGAGCACAAAGATCGGGCATCGCGAGATGTCCCGCCATGCCTTTCGGCGCACGTTCTCGCTTTGATCCCCTCCATCCGTACTGCGTCGCTGGCCGCACCGGTGCTCTCCTCTTCACCTCCGCTATGCCGCCGGCCGCTTCACGGCTGTGAAGAGTGAGCCGACCTCCAAGATTGCAGCAACGCAAGACAACCGCGCCGACAACAAGGCAGCGGCTATCGTTTGACGGTCCACGTATCGTGATGCGGCTAGGTGCTCCGAAAACCAACCGCGCGCGTGGGTGCTTCCGGCGTAACACTCCCGAGGCGCTCGACCAACAGCATGCCCCTCGGCTCGATCCGCGCGCCGCAGGTCGGTCCCATCGTCTTTACCAGCCAGACCAGGCCTTCGAGTTCCAGGATGTCGAGTTGTCGGTGGATCTCGCCGACCTCCTGCTGCGTTGCGCGCGCGAGCTCCTTGTCGCTCTTGAACTCCGGAGACCCGG
>ORJL010275106.1_pt1 | contig 10591 bp, 11 predicted proteins | sample 1779941 | NCBI WGS metagenome assembly ORJL01 (sample SAMEA104232317, study PRJEB22302) | groundwater metagenome | biome: forest; feature: aquifer; material: groundwater | place: USA | collected 2011-08-07 | depth 5.8 m | reverse complement strand
GTACAGGCTGGAGTGACGATCTTCGCGGTGGTGTTCATGCTAACGAACCTGCTCATAGACTTGATTTACGGATGGCTGGATCCCCGCATCAGCTACGCCTGATGGGATCTCGGCTGGTGGCTAGGAGGACTACATGCTAGCGCAACAGGCAACTAGACGTTCTTTGACCGTGGCGACTCTGGGCCAACGCGCCGCCAGACTGGGGCACAACTCGCTCAAGTTCGTCCGAACACAACCCCTGGGAACCCTGGGCGTGGTCATCATCGTGATAACCTTAGTGTTCGGCCTTTTTGGCCCTTTGTTGGACCGCTACGACCCCGAGCATGCCGTTCCTGCGGTGCGGCTGCAAGGGCCCACTGGAGCTCACTGGTTCGGCACCGACCATCTGGGCCGCGATATCTACGCCCGCATTGTTGCTGGAACGCGCGTTTCGTTGCAGGTCGCCTTCTTTTCTATCGTAGTCGGCACCACTGCCGGATATATGCTTGGTATATTAAGCGGCTATGTAGGTGGGAAGCTAGACGACGTCCTCGAGAGGCTGGTTGACGCTTTGCTGGCCTTCCCGCCTATCTTATTAGCCTTGATCCTGGTGTCCGTGTTGGGGGCCGGATTGGACAAGGTTATCATCGCCATCAGTTTCACTCTGGCTCCCCGGGCGGCGCGCATAAGCCGCGGCGTAGTCCTATCGGTGAAGGAAAACGTGTATATAGATGCCTCTAGAGTCATAGGGGCCAACGACATCCGTATCATGCTGCGGCACATACTTCCTAACACCATGGCGCCATACCTTATCCTGGCATCAGTTGCCTTGGGCGGCGCCATACTAACAGAGGCATCGTTGAGCTTCCTGGGACTGGGCGTGCCTCCTCCGCACCCTTCCTGGGGGCGTGAGCTTTCCGGCAATACCGCCAACTATACCCTGGTGAACCCATGGATGGCGATCTTCCCCGGAGCCGCCATAATGCTTTTGGTCCTGGCCTTCAACCTCTTCGGAGACGCCTTGAGGGACATCTGGGATCCCAGGCTACGCGGTCGCTGACAGACCATCCCAACTCTTTTTCTCCAAGGCTGATCTTCCATGCCTCGGCCCATTCTGGCCAGATAAGCCACATTAGGCCCCTCATCGATAGTCAGCGGTCATGCGCCCAATAGCGTCGCATTACGTCGTCCAATAGGGGCCTGGGATGGCCTTGACAATTACTAAGCAATCGGCTAGGCTGGAATCGGCTTTTACACGTTTGCTTCATTCCGGGTGCCCGTCCGTGAAGCAGACAGGATACCCTCGGACCAAGGTCATGAGTGAGTGTGGAGGTTAGTGTTATGGAACGGTCCGTGATCTTCCCCAGTAGGCTGTCTTCCTGGCTAGCCATAGCCGTTTCTCTCCTGGTCTTTGCTTTGGCCTGCGGCCCAGGCGCAGAGCCGACGCCCACAGCGACTCCCACTAAGGCACCAACGCAAGCTACCCCAACGCCGACCAGGCCCGCAGCCGTCGCTACGCCTACGCCCACCACTGCGGCTGCTCCCACTCCTGTAGCCACGCCCAGCACACAGGCCAAGAAAGGTGGTACCCTACACTTCGTAGTGGGCACCTTCACACCCAACTTTGATCCGCAACTCCTGTCGGTTACGCCCGAGTACTACACCACAAACGGCAAGTTGTACCTCAACCTTTTCGTCAACTATGAGGGCCAGAACGTTGAGTGCGAGATTTGCTCGGACAAGGGCTGGCACTTGGAGAACGGCGGCAAAACCATGGTCTTTGACATCCGGCCAGGGATCAAGTTCCACAACGGCCAGGAGCTTACCTCCGCCGACATCGCATACTCCATGAAGATGGTGATGGGTGAAATAGATGGCGTGGTGTCGCCGCGCGCCGGTGTTTTCAAGGAGTACGTGCAGTCTATTGAAACACCCAGCAAGTACGTGCTGCGCCTCAATCTCATCCGGCCATCTGTCTTTGTACCCAAGATTCTGGCCCTTAGCTCCGCGTCCATATATCGTGACGGAACTACTCGCGAAGACCTCAAGAAGGCAGATTCCGGAGCAGGCCCCTTTATCGTCAAACAAGTCGTAACGGGATCCACCTGGGACCTGGTCCGCTATCCTGACTATTTCAAGGCGGGTCAACCCTACCTGGACGCTGTGAACATTACTTATGTGGCTGACGCCAATACGCGGGTAGCCGCCTTCCTCACCCAGAAGGTCGAGTGGACGAGCAACAAGCAGGAGCAGTACCGCTCTCAGCTCCTCAAGCTTAAGGAGGCAAGAACGATCAATTGGATGCCAGAACTGGGAGGCTGCGGCCCTCACTTCGCCAAAATGAACGTCACCAAACCTCCGTTCAACGACATCCGCATGCGAAAGGCGGTTAACTTGGCTGTTGACCGTGTCAGAATAGCCAAGGCGATGTACGGCGACGACTGGTCAGAGCAACTGCTCTACTTTGACCAGGGGCAAGACTATGCAACGCCCAAGGAACAGATATGGAACATAGTCCCAGGATGGGGCACCGGCGCCAAAAAGCAGCAGGAAATAGAAGAGGCAAAGCAGTTGGTGAAGGACGCCGGCTATCCCACAGGGCTAGATATAGACCAGATGGCCAGGGGACCCTTTACCGGCACCGGCTACACCAACGGGCACGAGGTGTTGCAGCAATCGCTAAAAGAGATAGGAATCCGTACCACTCTGTCGGTGGTGGACCCAACCAAGCACGCTGAACGCATGGCCAACCTGGATTACCTTATCCAGTGGTACATCTGGTGTATGACTACAAGAGATGCCGACGAAGTGATTGGCCAGTACTGGATTACGGGCGGGGCACGAAACACCACCGGCTACAGCAATCCAGAGGTTGACAAGCTCTATGTCCAGATGTCTTCCGAGCTAGATTTGGCCAAACGGAAGCAGCTATTCTTCCAAATCCAGGACATCATCGTACTTAAAGACGTGGCCTATGCACCTACCCCACAGCAAGATGCTGATTTCTGGATATGGCCAAAGGTTCAGGGTTTCATGATCCCCATGACCACACACTCCGGCTCGGGATTCCACAGGGCAGACCGCATATGGTTCAAGGACTAGTCAGAGCCGAAACGTAGGTTTGATCGCGGAAGCTGGCAGTAGACTGGTTTCCGCGATCAAGGACCTGTCTGGACAGCATACTCGCCACAGGCCATTGGCCAAGAGACCGCCCAAGCGAGGCTGAAACATTGAGCAAATACATCGTGCGGCGACTGTTCCTTATGATCCCTACGCTTTTGGTTGTCACTCTGCTAGTGTTTGGCATACTGAGAGTCCTTCCGGGCGACGTGGCCCAATTGATCCTTAGCGGTGACACCGGAGCAATGAGCATATCTGCTCATTCCCTGGACTCGCTGCGAGAGAAACTAGGCCTTGACCACCCTCTATATGTTCAATACCTCCTCTGGATTTGGGATGCGGTCAGGGGAAACTTGGGGGAGTCCCTGTATTCAGGACAATCTGTCGCAGGGGAAATCCTGCACCGATTACCGGTAACCTTCGAGATTGCTTTGTTGGCCCAGTTGCTCTCTCTGACCATTGGCATCCCCGTAGGCGTGATATCGGCCGTCAAGCAGAACTCCTGGGTTGACCTGACCCTGCGGTTCTGGAGCATACTCTTCCTGGCTGCGCCGTCTTTCTGGCTGGGTTTGATGGTGATCTTGGCCGGGGCGTTCTGGTTCAACTGGATACCACCTATGGGCTATCATGCTCTATGGGAAGACCCCAAAGGCAACTTCTTGCAGCTAATCTGGCCTGCCGTGATTTTGGCCCATGGCGGCCTTGCTGTTACCGCCAGGATGACACGCTCTACCATGCTGGAGGTTATGCGAGAAGACTACATCCGCACCGCCAGGGCCAAAGGGCTTAGAGAGCAGATGGTAATCATCCGCCACGCCATGAAGAACGCGCTCATACCAGTGATCACCCTCTCAGGCCTTTCCTTCGGCAGCCTGCTGGGCGGTACGGTGATCCTGGAAGCCATATTCGGAATCCCTGGAATGGGCCAGTACCTCATCAGCGCCATCAATGTCCAGGACTACCCTATCGTCCAGGGCACTGTGGTTGTGTTTGCGGTGATGTTCATGTTCATAAACCTGAGCATAGACCTGGTGTATGGGTGGCTGGACCCCCGTATCAGCTACAGCTAGAGGGCAATCGGCATAGAGGTGAGGGAAACCGGCATGCTTCAAGAACGGGCGGTTGAGCGGGTCTCCTTGGGGCCTGGCATAAACCAGCGACTGCAGAGCTGGGGCCAGGGGTTGGGCAGGTTCGCCCGCAGGCAGCCTCTGGGCGCGTTTGGTCTAGCAATCTGCATAATAACCATCGTGATAGGAGTATTCGCGCCTTGGATTACGCCCTCGGATCCCAACTTTGGAGACGCTCTAGAGCGTCTCCAATCACCCAGCACCACCCACTGGTTTGGAACTGACCAACTAGGCCGCGACCAGTGGAGCCGCATTGCATACGGCACTCGTATCTCCTTGTATGTGGCCTTCTTCTCCATTGTCATAGGCACCGCCGTGGGATACCTGATGGGTGTTGTCGGCGGTTACTTGGGAGGTAGGGTAGACGACATCGTCCAGCGCCTGGTAGACGCCTTGCTAGCCTTTCCATCTATCCTGCTAGCGCTGGCGTTGGTGTCCGTACTGGGCGCAGGACTAGACAAAGTCATATTCGCGATTGCTGTTACACTGGCTCCCAGAGCTGCACGCGTCGCCCGGGGAGTGGTCCTGTCAGTGAAAGAGAACGTCTACGTGGATGCCGCCAGGGTGGTAGGGGCTTCTCCCTTACGTATCATGCTGCGCCACGTCCTCCCCAACTCCATGGCCGCGTTTCTTATATTGGCATCACTGGCCCTTGGAGGAGCCATTCTGACAGAGGCGTCGTTGAGCTTCCTGGGCCTTGGTGTTCCCCCACCCCACCCCTCGTGGGGCAGGATGCTGTCTGGAGCTGCTCAGCAACTCGCGCTGTCAGCTCCTTATCTTATGATCTTCCCAGGTGCTGCCATCATGCTGGTGGTCCTGGCCTTCAACCTCTTCGGCGACGCCTTGAGAGACCTCTGGGACCCCAAGCTACGCGGAAGGTAACTTAAGTACAGGCCAGCCGCCTTCTCTACGGATCAAGAAGGTCGCGCCCGTAGCAGGATCGAAGGTGCCAGTACAACTGACAGTCAGAGATCACCACTCAGGACTTGACTATATGTGGAAGGGCCAAGATGTAGAGAATCCCCAAGAGAGCGACCAGCGCACCCTGTGCCTCGTTATCAATAGCCGCGTAGAACACCACCCCAACAGTCGCCACGATCGCAATGAGAGCATTGATTAGCCTGAGGTTCTTCACGGGCACCCCCCTTTGCTAGGTTGCCATAACCCGCCAAGTAGCCACTCTATTACCAGTGCTGAAGCACAACTACCAGTGCTGAAGCACAACCCTATACTTCGGTAACCGACCAGTCTTCAACTGGCGAGATACTATACTTCGCCTCTCGTTACGTCAAGTGGCTGTAGGGCCGTTTCTCATGGGTTTCCTGGCCTAAGTTAAGAGTTTGCCTTCGCCAAACCGCCAGCCTATACTGAGAAGGAAAAGAGAGCGCGGAGGTGCACAATGCCGGAGCTTGAAATAGGCACGGTCTCCGACTTCTTCGCAAGGCCCGTAGTCGCGGGAGTGGAGTTACGAGGCTCTCTGAAAGTGGGCGACACCATCCACGTCGTGGGACACACCACAGACCTAACGATGGTGGTGGAGTCCATGCAGATCAACAACGTCAACGTCCAGGAAGCCAAGGCAGGCGATGCCACAGGTATCAAAATGACCGGCCGCGTGCGACGTGGAGACAGGGTCTACAAGGTCATCCCCTGATCTGGAGTTACCCTTCTGTCTCCTGCGGCTTCCCAGGCTCACGTCCTTCATCCGCCGCCAACGCCGTCTCCATGGCGTGAATGGCCACCTCTATCTGCGAATCATCCGGCTTGCGGGTTGTCAGGGCCTGAAGCATCAGGCTGGGAGCAACCACCAGCCTCACCACGGGGTTACTTTGATGAGCCCCGCTGAAACGGATTACTTCATATGCTACGCCGGCAATGACAGGCACAAGAATGATGCGGGACAGAATCCGCCAGACAATTTCAGGCCGGCCCAGGAAAGCAAAGACCAGGATGGCAACCACCATGACCACCAATAGGAACGCCGTACCGCAGCGTGGGTGGGCTGTAGTGTGCTTCCGGACATGGTCTACATCCAGCGGCTCGTTGGCTTCAAAGGCCTTGACGGCCATGTGCTCGGCGCCGTGGTAGGCAAAGACGCGCCGAATATCTCGCATGAACCCTATTCCCCACACGTAAGCCAGGAACAGGCCAAGGCGCACTACCCCCTCCACCAGATTGCTCATTATATCCCCAGCCGCGCCAGCCTGGAACACGTTGTCCAATAAACGGACAAACAGCAACGGCAGCATAAAGAAGACGACTATAGTGAAAGCCAGAGACGCGGCGACCATGAGGCCGGTAGACCATCTCCCCATCTCGCCGCCCTCTTGCTCCAGGGCGACGTTTGCGGAGTACATGAGTGACTTGGTGCCCAGCACCAACGTCTCCACCAGCACTATAAGGCCACGCACCAGAGGGATCCGGCGGACCGGGCCGGTGTATGCAGCGCTGAGAGGCTCGACATTAGTGGCAATCTGGCCATCTGGACGCCGCACGGCCACGCACGCGAAGCGCTGCCCCCTTATCATGACCCCTTCCATTACGGCCTGCCCGCCGTAGAAGAAGCGCCTTCCGGAGGTCCTGGCGCCGCCAGTATTCTTTTGCTGTTCTGCAGCCACCTAGCAACTCCCACAGGTCATGTGCCGGCTCTCCCACCACGTGGACTGGACGCATAAAGGGGCGGACTTATCCGCCCCTTTATGCCTTTCGCTCTGGTCAAGAGGACTACTTGAGACCGTACCGACGCTTCAGGCGCTCCACCCGTCCTTCGGTGTCCATGATGCGCTGCTCACCCGTGAAGAAGGGATGGCACGCGCTGCAAACCTCAACACGCAGCATGGGCTTGGTAGCCCCTGTGGTAAAGGTGTTGCCGCAGGAGCAAATGACTTGCGCCTGTGGATAGTATTCGGGATGAATCTTAGCCTTCACTGTTGACTCCTGCAAGGATAGGGTCCACGTTGGCCCGGCGTCTTTCCTTGCTGGCGTGATCGAACCTAATGTGGCCGTCCACCAGCGCAAACAGGGTGTGGTCACGTCCCACGCCAACGTTCTGGCCTGGGGTGATACGCGTACCCCTCTGCCGTACGATAATGGTGCCAGCCGTCACCAACTGCCCGCCATAGCGCTTGACACCCAGCCGCTGGCTGTTGCTATCCCGCCCGTTGCGGCTGCTGCCTCCACCTTTCTTATGCGCCATCCTTGGGTTCCTCCGTAGCTTTCCAATGCTGCCTGCCGAGGGCCTTAGGCCCGCTTCAGGCCACGATTTCCTTTATCCGCAAACGAGTCAAAGACTGCCGATGACCGGTCTTCTTGCCCTGGCGAGTCTTGTTCTTGAACCTGAACACAACGATCTTCTCGCCCCTCTTCTGCTCGTCCACCTCACTAACGACCTTCGCGCCAGGAACCAACGGCGAACCCGCCGTGATGTTTCCATCACGTGACAGCAGCAGCACTTCGGATAGCTCTACTAGCTCTCCCTGTGCTCCCTGAAGCTTTTCTACTTCTATTACGTCGCCAGGGCTGACCCTGTATTGTTTGCCGCCCGTGCGAACAACTGCATAATCCATCTTTACACCTCAAGCCTATAGATTCTACTGGTGGCAAAGGAATCCGTCAAGCAAGGATTTGTGATGGCTGTCACAAATCCTCCTTTCGTGTATACTGGAAAACTCGCCTCGCGCAAAACCACACAAAGGAGTAGCCATGCTCTTCCGGTGGGGAGTCCTTGCCGTACGCCTACGCTGGCTCATCATCGCCCTCTGGATAGTGGCGCTATTGGTTGCCGCACTCTTCGCACCACGGGTCACGTCAAAGCTAACCGTCGGATTCGGACAGGCGGACACCGAGTCCGAGAGGGCTGTGACCTTGCTGAAGGAGCAGATGCACCAGCCCGAGGCTGTATTCGCCGTGGTCTTCTCCCATCCAACGTTGCAGGCTGCCGACCCTCAATACCGGCAGGCGGTGGAAAGCACGCTGACCCCACTGGTAGGCTATCCAGGAGTACTGCAGGTATCGACTCTGTACTCTAGTGAAAACTCATCGCTTGTCTCTAAGGATGGACATACCTCTTACGCCGTAGTGGTGCTGGAAGGCACCGTTGACCATGCTATGAGCCTGTACCCAGCCCTGCGGGAACAGATCAAGCCTCCACAAGGCTTCCAGATGTGGACCACTGGCGGCATACCCATCTTCTCGGACCTGAATACCGTATCTGAAACAGACCTGCGCCGCGCAGAGATGGTGAGCTTCCCACTGGTGCTGGTGGCCTTGGCCATCGTCTTCGGCACGCTGGTAGCAGCGGCCCTACCCATCGCCATGGCCATCCTGACCATCGCCATCACCATGGCGTTTACCTACTTCCTGGCCCAGACGACCGACGTATCCATCTTCGTCTTGAACATCGCCAGCTTCTTGGGCATAGGCATCTCCATAGATTACACCCTCCTGGTGGTGAACAGGTTCAGGGAAGAGCTGCCGCAGCGTCCTCTCGCCGAGGCCGTGGGCATGACCATGGCCACAGCGGGACGCACCATCCTCTTCTCCGGCCTCACCACCGCAGTAGGGCTATCGGGCATGCTCCTCATACCCTATACGTTCTTCCGCTCCCTGGGCATCGGCGGCGTGACGGTCGTCATCGTGTCAGTGCTAACAGTGCTCACGCTGGTGCCTGCTGTTCTGGGAGTCCTGGGCCCTAGAGTAAACAGCCTACGTGTGTTGCCCGCGTCGCGAAACCGCCAGGGCCAGGGCATGTGGCGGCGGCTGGCCTACGGGGTAATGCGCCATCCCATTCTGGTGGCTTTGCCGGTAACGCTCCTCCTGCTGGTGCTGGCCGTGCCCTTCCTGAATGTGAATATCGGAACGCCTTGGGCCAGCGTCCTGCCTGCAAACTCCGAGGCACGCCAGGGATGGGAGAAGGTGGAGACGGCCCTGGGCCCTGGGACACTGACGCCCGTGGTAATGGTGGTTCGCGCCCCGGCAGGCGTGCTCAAGCCAGAGACCGTTGGCGCACTCTACGACTTCACTCACAAGCTGGCCCAGGATTCTAGGGTGGAACACATCGATAGCATCGTTACGCTGAACCCCTCCATAACCAAAGAACAGTACCAGCAGATGTACGCCATGCCGGAGATGATACCTGTGCCGGCGGTGAAGAAGGCCCTGGCCGAAATGGCAACGGCCGACCTCACGGTGGTACGCATATACCCGGCCTATCCCATCGCCTCGCGGGAAGCCAAAACTCTCTTGAAAGACATCCGCTCTCAGACCCTGGGGCCGAGGATCACAACGCTGGTCACAGGCGCCACCGCGGAGCTAGAAGATGCCGCAGACCTGATGTACCGCTACTTCCCTCTGACCATCCTATACGTCGTGGTCACGACCTACCTGGTGCTGCTGGTACTATTCCGCTCCGTGGTGCTCCCTTTGAAGGCCGTGATAATGAACGCCCTGAGCATCCTGGCCAGCTACGGTGCCCTGGTATACATCTTCCAACAAGGGCACTTCCAGAACTTGTTGGGGTTCCATAGCCAGGGCTACACCGAGACCACTATACCCATAGTTATGTTCAGCGTCCTCTTCGGCCTGAGCATGGACTACGAGGTGTTCCTGCTTAGCCGCATCAAGGAAGTCTACGACGAGACTCATGACAACACCGAGAGCGTAGCCCTGGGCCTGGAGCGCACCGGCCGCATCATCACCAGCGCCGCATTGATCCTGGTGCTGGTGTCCGCCGCCTTCTCCACCAGCCAGGTCATCGTGGTGAAGGGCGTGGGCGTAGGAATGGCCATCGCCATATTCCTGGACGCCACCCTGGTAAGGGCGCTGCTGGTGCCTGCGCTGATGCGCGTCCTGGGCGACTGGAACTGGTGGGCACCCAGATGGCTGCTGCGCATCTTGCCCCAGCAACGAATCGCGGCGTGACCGAGACGCACCAGATTGACAGCCACGATATCACCAGATACAATCCGCCGAACGGCAACGGGTATAAACCCACTGCCATCCTGACTAGATATTAGGAGATACCTACTGATATGAGCCTGTCCGACTTTCTGCGTCCTCACTTTCGCCGTATCCACGACAGCCTGAACAAATCATGCGAAGGCCTCAGCCTGGAGCAATTCCACTGGTGTCCGGCGGATGGCTCCAACCACATCGCCTTTTGCTACTGGCACTACGCCCGTTCAGAGGACAACCTGGTGCGCTGGGTGTTCCAGGACCACAGGCCCACCGTCTGGCTGGAAGAGGGATGGCATGAGCGCTTCGGGCTGGACAAGATCAACCAGGGCACCGGCATGCCGTACGAGCAGGCTCGCGCTATCCGGTTTCCCTCCATTGAGGAAATCATGACCTACGCCAGCCACTCCTGG
>ORJL011498902.1_pt1 | contig 10592 bp, 11 predicted proteins | sample 1779941 | NCBI WGS metagenome assembly ORJL01 (sample SAMEA104232317, study PRJEB22302) | groundwater metagenome | biome: forest; feature: aquifer; material: groundwater | place: USA | collected 2011-08-07 | depth 5.8 m | reverse complement strand
TTGGTCATTAGTGATGAGCCTTCCAAAGAAATATGTCAAGAGATTTTGGGTATTTCGGAGATTATTAATGCACTATCCCATACTTATCCTTTAAATGAGGTAGGAATCAGGGAGAGCGATCTTGAAATAATTCAAGTGCAAAACGAAGTTGCTGCAACTTCAACGGCTTTGGATGCAGGGTCGGTTGGGACTTATAAGCAGACTTTTTCCGAAATCGCCAAAGACTCAGGTTCAACCTTAGTTCAACAGAGATTAAAAGCTACTAATACTCAGGCGCTTCAAGTAGTCTCATCGGGTACAGCGTCGACAGGTGCGACTGGGACGGCTTCTGAGGAAGGGAATACTCAAGTACATACGATTAGAGTCGAGACTTCTAGGATGGACAATCTCATCAATCTAGTTGGAGAAATGGTAATCACTAGGACGCGCTTGGTTCAAATTGGCTTAGATCTCAAAGGACAACACCGAATGGATCCACTCGTTAGTAACTTGAATGAAACTAATGTATATCTTGGCCGATTAATGAACGATCTCCAAGAGAGTGTCATGCGTTTACGTATGGTACCCATTGGAACAGTGTTTAGTCGATTCCCTCGTTTAGTTCGTGATCTTTCGCGCAAGACCGGGAAAGAGATGGAACTCGTCTTAAAAGGAGAAGATACTGAACTTGATAAAACAGTCGTTGAGGTTATTGGGGATCCTCTTATGCATCTGATTCGTAACTCGGTGGACCATGGTATTGAGGTACCCCAAGTGCGGCGTGAGGCGGGGAAACCAGAGCTGGGAAAAATCACTCTAGATGCCTATCATGAAGGAAATCATATCGCAATTTTAGTGTCTGATGATGGGGCGGGTTTGCCCTTAGATAAGATACGTCAAAAGGCTATCGAAAAAGGTTTAATAGGGGAACGTGAGGAATTATCTGAGCGAGATACAGCTAATCTGATCTTTTTACCGGGTTTTAGTACGGCAGAAAAAGTTACGGATATTTCTGGTCGGGGCGTAGGTATGGACGTAGTTAAAAAGGCCTTGAATAATTTAGGGGGTATGGTTGATATTGATACACGCAGTGGTCAAGGGACTACCTTTACGATTCGACTTCCGTTGACGTTGGCTATTATTCAAGCGTTGTTAGTTGAAGTTGGCGATGAAGTTTATGCGGTTCCTCTTTCTTCTGTATTAGAGACCTTATTAGTTAATCGTAAGGATATTAAAACAGTTGGCGGGCTTCCTATGGTTCAACTGAGGGGTAATACTCTTCCCCTAATTTCTTTACAAGAAAAATTTGAGCTTCCTTCAGCCGAAATACCTGTAGATGAGGTTTTTGTAGTTGTTGTTGGTCTGGGAGATAAAACATTAGGGCTTATTGTGGATGGGTTGCGTGGTCAACAAGAGATTGTAATTAAGTCGCTCGGAGATGTATTGAATAATCTACCTGGCATAGCTGGAGCTACAATCCTCGGAGACGGCAAGGTAACCCTAATTCTTGATATTGGATCTCTCATTCAGGATGTGCTAGTTACACGAAAGAATTAAATTCATAATTCATAATTCATAATGCACAATTCATAATTCATAATTACTGTGGGGAGAGTTCATTCAGGGTGTTCGAACCTCGACATCTAACATCGAATATCGAACATCGCTTTCGCCCTGTCATTATTAAATACGCTAACTCAGGTTTTTTTCAGAGGGTAACAAAAAAAACTCTTAAGTTTTTATTAATTCGTGCATCGACATCGTGCATCGTACATCGAGCATCGAATAAAGGGAGGGTATTAAAGATGGCGGAAGAACAACTTGTAACTTTTGGCCTTGGATCTGAAGAATTCGGTCTAGACATAATGCGGGTTCAAGAGATTATTCGTATTCCTCCAATTACTCGAGTTCCAAAGGCACCAAATTATGTTGATGGTGTCATTAATCTTCGTGGTAATGTGATTCCGGTGGTAAGTTTGCGTACGCGTTTTGGGATGGGAAAAGTTTCTGAAACTGACCTGAGTAGAATTATCGTTCTACAAGTCCAAAAAAAAGTTTTTGGGATTCGTGTGGATGCTGTTACTGAAGTCTTACGTTTAGATGATTCGGCGATCGAACCTCCACCGCCAGTTGCTTTAGGCATGGATGCCCTGTTTATTCGTGGCGTAGGTAAAATTGGTGAGCGATTACTAATCCTCTTGGATCTCAATCATATTATGGGTGAGGAGATGCATCATGAGTTTGGCTCCTAATTCTGCGATTAGCGTTTTAGTGGTTGACGATTCTCCCTTTATGCGTCTTACGATTCAAAAGGTTTTAGGACAAGATTCTGGGATAAAGATTATTGATACGGCACGTGATGGGCGTGAAGGCATTGAAAAACTTAAGGCTCTACGTCCACAAGTTGTCACTATGGATGTTGAAATGCCAGTGATCAATGGTCTTCAGGCCCTAGATGAGATTATGCGTTGGCAGCCGACACCAGTCATTGTTTTGAGTTCTTTAACAACGGAAGGGGCTGAGGCAACCTTAAAAGCTTTAGACCTTGGGGCTTTTGATGTTGTTGCTAAGCCTACTGGACCAGATCTTCAGAATCTAGCTAGGGAATTATCTGAAAAAATTAAAGCAGCGGCTAATGTGAATCTCGCACGTTTGGGAAGAAGAAGTTCAAGTGGTGTTGGTGCCCTAGCAAAGGATGCAGTTCTAAATGGGTCGATGAAAAAAACTGAAACGTTGAACTCTGGGGTTGCGTCTAAAAGTGTGGCCCAGGTTGGGCAGGTAGTTCCAACTGGAAATGTTTCGTATGAACGAACTTCTACATATTTACCTAAACATCCTATTGAAATCGTGGCAATTGGTACATCTACGGGAGGGCCGTCGGCGTTGCAAACGGTCTTGCCGCGGTTACCAGCCAATTTTCCTGTACCTGTGATCGTTGCCCAACACATGCCACCTGGGTTTACTGGACCGTTAGCGCAACGTTTAAATGGGGTTTGTGCTTTAACTGTTTGTGAAGGGACCTCGGGTGAAGTATTAAAGGCAGGGTCAATTTATATTGCTCCAGCAGGTAAGCAAATGCAGGTTCATCGAAGAGGGGGGCAACTTGTACTTCAGATTGGGGATGAGTCTCCGATAACTACTCTTTACCATCCTTCAGTCGATGTGTTGTTTATGTCCTTGGCTAAAGAGGTTGGCAAAGGGACACTGGGTGTTGTCATGACTGGGATGGGGAATGATGGAGCAAGAGGTATGAAAGAGATTAAGGCCTTGGAAGGCTTTGCAATTGCTGAGTCTGAAGAGACTTGTGTAGTTTATGGAATGCCAAGGGCCTTAGTTGATGCGGGTTTGGCTGATCGAGTGGTACCCTTGGGGGATATTGGCCGGACATTAGTGGAATGTGTACTAAGGAGGTAGTTTTTAATGGGCCTTTTCGGAGCAATTGATACTAGTGCTTCAGGTTTGACTGCTCAACGCCTTAGATTGGATCTGATTGCCAATAATATTGCTAATATTAATTCGAACCGAACCGCGGAGACTACTCCCGGAGGAAATCCTATTCCCTATCGCCGTCAGATGGCTGTTTTTGTTCCTCGACCGCCAGAGAAAAGCTTTGCATCACTTTTTGGTAAAACCCTACAGGAACAGAGCGTCGGGAAGGGTGTTCAAGTCAGCTCTGTGACACAGGATCAAACACCTTTTCGACTAGAATATAATCCGGATTCCCCAGATGCTGTTAAGGTGGCTGAACCGGGAATCCCCGTAGGCTATGTTCGACAACCTAATGTAAATATCACTACCGAGATGGTTGATATGATTTCGGCTTCTAGAGCTTATGAAGCTAATGTCACTGCCTTAAATGCCAGTAAGTCAATGGCTATGAAGGCTCTTGAAATAGGAAAGGGGTAATTGATAAATGAGTTTAATTCCTGGAATTGCGCCAATCATGCCTTTAACACCTATTAATCAAGCTTTTAAACTAGATTCTGTTTCCAATAATGCTGATCTTAACATAAAGGATGGAGCTCAAAAGGCAGGAACGGATTTTGCGAAATTTCTAAATAATGCCATACAGCAAGTGGATGCTTTACAGCAAAATGCTGATGCTGCAAGTATCGGTATAGCGACAGGTCAGACTCAAGATCTGCATACTGCCATGATTGCTTTAGAAAAAGCGAGCCTTTCGTTATCTTTAACTGTTGAAGTTCGTAACAAGGTGCTGGATGCTTATAATCAAATAATGCGGATGCAGATTTAATAGTTTGTTGAAGAGTTGAATTGCCATTAAAGGTGAAAGGGGGAACATGATGAATCTTTCTTGGGCAGAGGTAACAAAATCTTTGCTGCAATATTGGACCCAATTATCTCGTCCACAGAAAATCATTACTGTTGTAGCTCCTCTTGTGGTCGCTTCAACTTTGATTATTTTTATTGTTTGGGCTAGTCGTCCTCAATACGTTTCTATTTTTACTAATCAGAGTGATACTGAGGCTGGTGCGATCACAACTAAATTAACAGAGTTAAAGGTGGATTATCGGCTGGCAGATAATGGTGCCAGTATTCAAGTACCTCAACAACAAGCCGCTGCAGTTCGTCTTCAACTAGCTAATGCGGGTTTGCCTCAAAGCAGTAAATTCAGCTTTGATAATTTAAATCAGATGCGCCTCGGTGAAACAGATGCTGATAAGAAATTACGTTATGTCTTAGGCTTACAAAATGAACTTGAAACTACTCTTAAAACCTTGACTGGAGTTTCTGATGCTAGGGTTCATATCGTGATGCCTGAGCCTTCTCTCTTTGTAGAAAAAAAATTGACGACTGCCGGGGTTACGCTTAAACTAGTTCCCGGAACAAAGATTACAGAAGATCAAGTGAGAGCCATTGCTAATCTATTAGCTTCCTCAATTGAAGGGTTAACACCCGAGAATGTGACGATTGTCGATACGAACGGTAACATTTTATCAGACATTCTTAGTAAGAGTACGAAACAAGAGCATTTGACTGGAACGCAGATTCAACAGCAACAAACGATCGAAGAAAATATTCAAAAATCCGTTCAAAGTATGATGGATAAAGTGTTGCCTGGTAAAACGGTTGTGCGGGCTAATGTTGTGTTAGACTTTGATCAGATAAAGATAACCGAACAAAGGAATGGTCCAGGTGCTGTTGTAAGTAGACAAAATTCTACGGAAACTTCGACAAACGGTGCGCCAGCAGGTGCTGTGCCTGGAACGACAACTAATGTTCCTGGTTATTCGACACCTAGTTCAGTCACAACTTCATCATCCAATAAAGCTAATAATACGGAAAATTTCCAAGTAGATACTAGGCAAGAGGAACGAGTGGTCAGTCCAGGTACAATCAAACGACTCTCTGTCTCAGTTATAGCCGATGCTACTTCTGTTACCCAGGCTCAGGTTGATCAGATTCAGACCATTGTTTCTTCCGCAGTGGGCATAGATCAAGCTCGGGGAGATCAAATTCAAGTTGCAGCTATTCCTTTTGATAAAACGGGTTTACAAGAGGAAAAGAATGCTTTTGCTCAGGCTGAACTTAGAAGACAAATGGTGTTGTATGTAGAGTATGGAGCCGTGGCTTTCTTTGGACTTATTTTTCTGTTTATCGTTTGGCGTTTACGGGTTAGACATAGAAGATCTAAGTTGGCTTTTGAGACAGAGCTTCAAGCCCTACCCCTTACTCAAACAGAGGAATTCTTATTAGCTCAGGAGGAGGAGACCAAGCATCAAGTGAAGAAGACGGTTAAGACTGCTCAGGAAATTGAACGCCGAAGAATTAAAGAAGCTGTGGAACAGTATACCCGCAAAAGTTCTAATGAGGCAGCACGCTTACTTAATGCCTGGTTGACGGAGGATAAATAAGATGGGGCAAATCTTAACGGGGCTTCAGAAGGCAGCGATACTGATGATTGCGTTGGGTCCTGAGCAATCAGCACTCGTGGTACAACATTTAGCTGAAGCGGAGATTGATGCACTCACGTTAGAAATGGCCAACTTACGAAGGATTGCACCCGAAGAACAAGACAACGTGCTTATGGAGTTCCACCAGATGTGTATGGCGAGTGATTATATCGCTCAAGGAGGAATCGAATATGCTCGTGATGTCCTAGAACGGGCCCTTGGGGAGCAAAGGGCTTTTGACATAATATCTAGACTTTCCGCGTCATTAAAGATGCGTCCCTTTGATGTAGTGAGAAGAACTGACCCGAAACAATTATTATCGTTTATCCAAGGTGAACATCCCCAAACTATTGCACTTATAATGACTCATTTAACAGCAGAAAAGGCGGCAGTTTTAATTTCTGGTTTAACGCCTGAACGTCAAGCTGATGTAGCAAAACGAATGGCTCTTATGGGGCGTACTAGCCCAGATGTTCTTAAAGAAATCGAAAAGGTTTTAGAACGAAAGATCTCTAGTTTATCACCCACGGATTATTCGAGTTCTGGTGGTATCCAAAGTGTGGTAGATATGTTGAATAGGGCTGATCCAGGAACCACAAAAATTGTTATGGATGCCCTGGAAATGGACGATCCTGATCTAGCAGAGCAAATCAAGCGACAAATGTTTGTTTTCGAGGATATTGTTATGCTTGATGATCGTGGAGTACAGCTCGTCTTAAGAGAGGTAGAAACCAAGGATCTAGCTTTGGCTTTAAAAGGATCCAACCCAGAGGTTGCTACAAAGATTCAAGCAAATATGTCGGCAAGAGCGGCTCAGATGCTCAAAGAGGATGTGGAATTTATGGGTCCTGTAAGGTTGCGAGATGTCGAAGACGCTCAGCAGCGGGTTGTTAAAGTGATTCGTAAACTTGAAGAAAGTGGAGCTATTGTTATCTCTAGAGGTGGTAGCGATGAAATCATATACTAAGGGGCGTGTGTTCAAAAGTTATGTTGTTGAAGTATCAACTCCACGTTTACTGCAAGGTAGTTCAGAGAGATTTGAAAGACTTAGTGTTAATTTAGCTGTTATAAGCACCGATTCGGATCATGGTGCGAATATTAGTTTAAGCGATCAGGCACAAGTCTTAACCATGAAATATCCTCATACTTTAACTGCGACCGAGACTATTGCTGCTGAGAAAATAAATGAAGCTGAGGTTCAGGCAGCAAAAATTCTTCGAGATGCGGAAACTAAAGCTAGTGAGATCCTTCGACGAAGTGAAATTGAGGCCAATGAAATTATTCAACGTGTCAAAGCAGAAGAAAATCAGTTCAAGGAAGCTTGGGCTGAAACGGTAAGGTTGGAAATTGGGCCTCTAGCCCATTCCGAAGGTTACCAAGCTGGCTTGCAGAAGGCGGAAATTGAAGGTCAAGGAATAAAGGAGCAAGCTAAAGCCCTTTTTGTTTTAGCTCAACGAGCTTTTAATGAGGAATATGCAAAAGTTGATGAAGCATTACTCAAATTAGCAATGCGTATAGCTGAACGTTTAGCAAGAACTTCTTTAAGTTTAAGACCGCAGCAACTCATCGAGATCACTAGATCACTGATGCTCTTACCTCAAGATAGGGAAGGCTGGCGTCTACATGTTGCACCCGAAGACGCTCAGTGGATTGCTGTACTCCCTCAGGTTGACCAACCACCTTGCACCTTGGTAAAGAATGAAAATCTTAGTCAAGGGGATTGTTTCTTGGAATGCCAAGAAGGAATTTTTGATGCCAGGCTTGAAGCCCAGCTAGAAAGATTGGAAAAAGTTCTACGGGAGGAACTAAAGTATGGGGAACTGGAATCGTCTGGCACAGAAGGTCAGCTTGATTGATCCTATATCAGCCCAAGGTTTGGTCTCTAAAATAGTTGGGCTTTTGATAGAGGCTGCAGGGCCGCGTTGTAGCGTAGGAGAGTTTTGCCATATTGTAGCGCGTGATGGGCGAGTAATACCCGCTGAGGTGGTTGGTTTTCGTGGTTCAACGACGTTGTTAATGCCTTTGGCAGAACTAGAAGGGATTTCCCCTGGGGATAGGGTCATTCCCCAACTAAATAAGCTCATGGTAAATACAGGAGCTAAGTTGCTCGGAAGGGTTTTGGATGGGCTGGGTCGTCCTTTAGATGGACGACCATTATTGACAGAGACGGTCTATCCGTTGCAAAATTCTCCACCCAGCGCTTTTTCGCGACCGAGGATTCGCGAAAGCTTGAATGTTGGGGTTCGGGCTATAGACGGATTATTATCTATTGGTCGCGGACAAAGGATGGGAATTTTCGCTGGTTCTGGGGTTGGGAAAAGCACGTTATTAGGGATGATGGCACGTAATACTGACGCAGATGTCAATGTCATTGCACTAGTAGGGGAACGGGGTCGCGAACTTAGGGATTTTATTGATAAGGATTTAGGACAGATTGGCCTTGCGCGCTCAGTGATTATCGTGGCAACTTCAGATCAACCTGCACTTATTCGTTTAAAGGCGGCCTTCACGGCTACAGCAATTGCGGAGTATTTTCGTGATCTCGGTCAAAATGTATTATTAATGATGGATTCAGTAACACGTTTTGCCATGGCTCAACGTGAAATCGGCCTAACAGTCGGTGAGCCACCAGCTACTCGTGGATATCCCCCCTCAGTTTTTTCGATTTTACCTAAACTTCTAGAACGATCGGGAATGGCGGAGAAGGGCAGCATTACTGGGATTTACACGGTCTTAGTTGACGGTGATGATCATAACGAACCTATCGCCGATGCTGTACGAGGGATTTTAGACGGACATATTGTGTTAACCAGAGAACTCGCTACCCAGAATCATTATCCATCGATAGATATACTGCAATCAGTGAGCAGAGTTATGGGAGATGTCATTCAACCAGAACATCAAACACTGACCAACCAGGTTCGTACACATTTAGCAATTTATCATGAAGCAAAGGATCTGATTGATATTGGAGCCTATGTTCATGGAAGCAATCCCCACATTGACGCAGCGATAACCTATCGAGAGAAAATTACTCGTTTTGTTTGTCAAGAGATCGATGAAAAGGTAAGTCATGATGTTATGCTAAAACAGCTAGAGTCTATATTTGCATAACAGAAGGTATAAATTTGGGTTTTTCTTATAGGAGGGTACTCTGATGCCTAGCTTTAGCTTTAGGCTCAAAACAAGCCTGCGTCTGGCTGAACAAAAACTTGATGAGATAAAAATAAAATTGGCAAAAGAACTCGCCATTATGCAGGAGCGAACGATTACTAGGGATCAGCAAAAGAGTTCTTGGATTACAGCCTTGGAAGGCCAACGAAAGGCAGGGTTAAGTTGTCCTAGTGATCTAGGGATCTGGCAGACCTTCACAGCTAGACAATTAATATTATTACGCCAATTTGAGCAAGAGTTAATTTTACAAAAAGAATCGGTAGAGAAGATTCGTTTAGAACTTATAGAAGCAAAGCGCGACTGCGAAAAACTAATTAGATTAAGAGAGAAACAAGCCACTGTTTTTCAGCTGGAACTAGAACGTAGAGAACAAGGGCTTTTAGATGAAGTAGGGCAAATTCAATTCATAATGCATAATTCATAATTAACAATAACAATTCACGATTCATAATTAGTAATTAGTAATTTAATTCAGTATTAAACACTAAAATAATGCACATTGCATAGTGCACAATTCACAATTATGCATTATGCATTATGCATTATGCATTATGCATTATGCATTAGTATCCAGGGGGATTTATAAAATGATTAAGGTAACCCGTTTGAATGGCAAAGAGTTTGTTCTTAATGTTGATCTTATCGAAACAATGGAAGAAACCCCGGATACGGTGATAACCTTAACGGGTGGAAATAAATATCTGGTTAGAGAGCCCATTGAAGTACTTATACAAAGCGTTATAGAGTTTCGTAGACTTTGTCACCCACTATATTCTGATACTGAGGGGAGAGTAGAGTGATGGGTAAAAAAAGTATAGTCGTGATGTTAATTTCACTTGTTTTAGGGGTTGGGTTAGGCGTTGGAGGTACTATTGCTGCCCAGATGTTTATTTTTAAAGGTACGCCAACCACAAGTAAAGTGGCGATTACAAAAGATACAAAGGACAAAGTTACACCGTCTAAGGGACTGGTGGATAATGGTGGTCCTCTAGTGCCCATTGGTGATTTTACGATGAACTTACAAGGGGGGTCTTATTTAAAGACGGCGATTACCGTTGAAGGAATAGATGCTAAAGCAGAGACTTTTTTGAAGTCAAAAGGAGCGTTCCTAAAAGATACGGTTAATGGAGTACTTTCAGATAAAGCATTAGCGGATGTTCAAACCTCAGTGGCAAGGGAAAAACTTCGTATAGAACTCCTGTCGAAATTAAATGAAGTCGCACAGAATAAGGTAGTTAATGTACTATTTGAATCTTTTGTTTATCAGTGATAGTAAGTAAATCACTATTGCCCGTTCCCATGCGCTACATTTGCTATTCTCTTGACTATAAGGCTACACTCCAAAACCTCTGGGTATTTCTGCAAGTAAACAATTGTCGTGCTTAACGCCTTATAATCTACGTTCATTGACGCAAATTCGCTAAATGGTCACTAAGCAATATTGATTTACGGGCTGGGTACGGGGAAGCAGATTGCGTTTATTCTGTAGGGCTTAACGCTTTAGCGTCTGCACTCGCTTACGCA
>ORJL011128911.1_pt1 | contig 10594 bp, 10 predicted proteins | sample 1779941 | NCBI WGS metagenome assembly ORJL01 (sample SAMEA104232317, study PRJEB22302) | groundwater metagenome | biome: forest; feature: aquifer; material: groundwater | place: USA | collected 2011-08-07 | depth 5.8 m | reverse complement strand
CGCTGTTCTTCGTCAGGCAGCAGATCCGGTCCCCCCTTCCGATCCCCCGATCCTTCAAGGCGTGCGCCAGCCGGCACGAACGCCGGACCAGCTCCCCGTACGAGTACCGGCTCCCCGAGTCGGCATCGACGACGGCGGTGTCGGAGGGATGGAGCGACGCCCTTCTTTCCAGCAGGTAGGCGAAGTTTTGCTGCAGCATCATGTCCTCTTCCCGCTCCCGCCGCTACTTCAACCGGAAGAAGAGCGCCTGGCGGCTCTCGTCGAACTTCGAGATCGTGACGCCGTGTCCGATGCCGATCGGGCCGGGCGCCCCCGGCATCATCCCGAAGACGTTGCATCCGTTCTCCAGCTTCACCAGGACGCTCACGTATTCCCCCAGCTCCTTCAGATTCTCCGGCGGATAGATCACGGGAACGAAATCCAGGATCTTCCCGTCCGGCGTCGTTTCCAGGGAGGTCATCCCCGCATGCCCGCACCGGGGGCAAAGGGGTTTGCGGCCCGCGGCGCTGTAGCCGCAGCTCTCGCACCGGCAGCATGCCGGCATCGCCGGCCGGGTTTCCGTCATGGCTCCCCTCACCCCTCCCTGCGCAGGATGGTCACGACGACGGCGGTCCCGGTCCCGCCGACGCAGACCGAGAGGCCGGTCGCGGGATTCTTTACGCTCCGGCCCTGGAAATCGCCCCGCAACATCTGCGTGATCTCGCAGAGCTGGTAGGCGCCGGTCGCACCCACCGGGTGCCCGCGCGACTTGAGGCCGCCGGAAACGTTGACGGGGATCTCCCCGTCGAAGTACGTCCTCTTCTCCGCGGCGGAATGAATCCCTTCCCCTTCCTTGAAAAATCCCAGGCCTTCCAGGCACATCACCTCGTGGATGTTCACGCAGTCATGGACTTCGGCGACGTCGACGTCGCCGGGTCCGATGCCGGCCTGCCGGAAGGCTTCCTTCGCCGCCGCCGCCAGCGCCGGGCTCGAGGACAGGTCGGCCCGATCGGCGACGGTGAACGGCCCGGAGGCCTGGCCGGAGCCCGCGACCCAGATCGGCTTCGGGCATCGCCTGGCGACTTCCTCCGAGGCGAGGACCAGCGCCGCCGCCCCGTCGGAAAAGGGGCAGCAGTCCATGATCTTTATCGGGGAGGCGGCCACGGGGCTGCTCAACACCTCTTCCACGGTCGTTTCCTTCTGGAACTGCGCGATCCTGTTGGCCGCTCCGTGGTAGTGGTTCTTGACCGTGATGTGGGCGAGCAGCTCCTGGAGGCGCGCCTCGCTCAGGCCGTGCTTCCGGGCATAGGCCTTGGCCACGTAGGCCCAGTAGACGGCGAACGTCAGGCCGGCGTTGCGCTCGCTCAGGTCCATCGAGGTGGCCATCGCCTGCTGGACGGCGGTCCCGGGGATCGCCCGCAGGCGCTCCGTCCCGCCGACCAGGACGACGTCGTACATTCCGCTCAGGATGCCGAGATACCCCTGCCGGAAGGCGACGCCGCCGCTCGCGCAGGCGGTCTCGTACCGGGCGGACGGGATGTTGTTCCGGATCCCGATCGACGACAGGGCCAGCGGAGCGATATTGGTCTGGTTTTCGGTGAACGCGCTGTACACGTTCCCCAGGTGCAACGCCTGGATCCGCGACGGATCCAGGTCGGCCTCCCTGATCGCGGTCAGCGCCGGATCGACGAAAAGCTCCCAGGAAGGCACACGGCTTTTCGCGGCGGGAGCCATCGCCGCGCCGACGATCGCCACCTTTCTCGCCACTGGAGATCCTCCGATCCGGTCAGACGTTCACGTCGATGGTGCCCGGTAGCCAGGTGGCTATTTCCGGGATGGCGCATGTGAACAACAGCACGAGAATCATTATAAGTACGTATGGAACGATCGACTTGTAGATATCCAGCATGGTGACGTCCGGCGTCGTTATCCCTTTCATGTAGAAAAGGTTCATCCCGAACGGCGGGGGGAGGTACCCGATGACGACGTTGATCGTGAACAGGATCCCGAACCAGAGGGGATCGATGCCCGCGTCCATGACCGCGGGAAAGAAGATCGGCATCGTCAGCACGGTGATGGCGGCCCCGTCGATGAACATGCCCATGAAGAAAACGATCGCCATCATGACGCTCATCAGGCCGAAACTCCCGTACCCCTCGTGAATGTAGGTCAGCACCTGGGTGATGGAATCGGTGACCTGCAAGGCGTTGAGGAGGCCGGCGAACAGGTCCCCGCCGATCAGGAGCCACATCACCATGCAGGTGACCTTGATGAAGGTCTTGCTCGCCGCGTAGATCTCCCTGAAGGTCAGCCGGCGATTCAGCGCGGCGCAGATCATGGCGCCGAACGCGCCCAGGGAAGCGCCCTCGGTGGGCGTGCAGATCCCCGAATAGATGCTCCCCATGATGGCGCCGATCAGGAACATGGGGGCGACGACGGCCTTCAGGGACGTCAGCTTTTCCCCCCATGTGAACCTTACATCGGAGGCGAGCGCCGGTCCCATGCCCGGGCGGAAGTGGCAGAGAATGACGATGTAAATGATGAAGCCGGCGGAGCAGAGAAGGCCCGGGAAAAGCCCCCCGGCGAAGAGCTTCCCGACGGAGAGTCCGGTATACCCGGAGATGATGATCATGATCACGGAGGGAGGAATCAGCGGCCCCAGCGCCGACCCGGCGGCGATCGCGCCGAGGGCGATCTGCTTGCTGTATTTCCGCTTCATCATCTCCGGGAGGGCGATGGGGCCGATGGTCACGATCCCGCTGGCGCCCAGGCCGGAGATGGCGTCCATGATGGTGCACATCAGCACGCTGGTGATCCCCAGCGAGCCGCGTAGACGGCCGATCCACTTGTCGAACATCTTGTAGAGATTCTCCGCGATCCCGGACGCCTCCAGCATGGAAGCCAGGAAGACGAACATGGGGATCGCCAGGTAGATATCCTTGGTGCTCTGGTCCCAGACGGTCGCGGCGCTCATGTAAAGCGCCTCCGGGCTCCAGAAGAGGAGCGTGCAGAGGATCGACGTGGAGATGAGGCAGAAGGCGACCGGAAGGCCGATGATCAGCAGGAAGAAAAACATCGACAATACGATCGCCGTCGTGAAGCCTGTATCCATCACCGGGTCTCCGACGAGAGGTTCATGAAGGAACGGATATCCCTCACGAAAAGGACGACCCCCTCCAGCCACAGGAGGACGATCCCGAAAAAGATGCAGATCTTCAGGGGGTACACCGCCATCCCCAGCAGGGTCGATGTCCTCTCCCCGATCTCCACCGACCGCCAGGCGAAGATGGCCGCCTGCCACACCATGATCCCGATGGCGAAGATGAAGAACAGGTACGCGATCAGATTAAGAACCAGTCGGGTTTTCCGCGACAGGCGCGTGACCAACACGTCCATGACGACGTGCCCTCCTTTCAGGAGGGTGTTGCCGGCGCCGAAAACGACGATCAGGGCGAACAGGTGCACGGCGACGTCCCATACCCACGTCGTGGGGCGGTTCAACACGTAGCGCTTGAACACTTCGTAGGTCGAGATCACCGCCAGGGGTGCGAACAGGAGGCAGGCGGCATTGCTCGCCGTTTCGTTGATCTTGTCGATCGCCCGCATTATCTTTTCCATGCGTTCCGCCCCGCCACGTGAAATTCGCCCTGAACCGCCGGACTATTCGCTCACGCGCTTGATATGCTTGGTGTACGGCAGGTTTTCGATCGCATGCGCCTTCAGGTAGCCCGGCTTCCGGTGGGCGTACGGCGGGCACCCGGCGATATACCGCGGCTTGACGCCGCCCGCTTCGCACGCCTTGTCGATCTTTCCCTTGTACCGGATCGCGCAGTTTCCCAGGACGAGGACTTCATCCTCCTCGAACTTGTCGGGGATGTGCGGATCGATGCCCGTCAGCAGCGCGTACTTCTTCTTCTCGTCGATTTCGTGGGGATAGGGGGTGTACTGCATCCAGAGGCCGCACCCCCAGCACGCCCCGCCGGCGTATTCGTTGACGTTGGGAGAGGCGTTGAGCCAGTAATCGCCCGGGGACACCTTGACGTACCGCTCCACCTCCTTGATCCCCTTCCCCCGCACCTCGATCTTGTCGATGTCCATCGTCCCCTGGCCGTTTTTCGCCGCGATCGGGAGGACCATCTGCTCGTACGGCTCATGTCCGATGGCCAGCATGGTCACCGTTTCGGTCGCCACCGGGTCCTTCCCCATGATGATGACCCCCCAATCCACCGGCGTGCCGAAGCGGGGGCCCAACCCCTCCTGGATCACCAGGCCGTCCATGATCGTGAACGTCGGCGGCAACACCCGGAACAGGTCGACCAGGAAGTAGAAATGCTCGGGGATCCGGTGCCACGGCAGCCGCTCGTCTTCGGGGACCAGGCCGAACATGTTCTTGTACCCCAGGGTGAACTTGCCGACACGGGTCGGCTTGACCTTGGGGACGTTCACGATCACATCGGCATCCAGGCAGATCCGGGGGAGCCACTGCTCCCGGATCGTCCTGCCGCCCGGGACCTTCCTCAGCAGGTACTCCTCATCGTCCAGGGAACAGACTTCGCCGCCCACCTTCTCGACCGCCGCCTTGATCCCCGTCGATTCGAACATGTGTTCGCCGGTGATCCCGTGGGCCGGCCCGTCCGCCGTGATGACCCGCTTGGCCCCGGCTTCCAGGAACAGCTCCGTCAGGGCCGCCAGCACCATGTAGTCGGTGACGCACGTCCACGACGGCGCCCCCTCCGGGGGGGGGTACCCCATGTTCGGTTTCAGGATGACCGTGTCCCCCTTTTTCGCCACCGTGCGGATCCCGCCGAGGAGATCGAACCCTTCGGCCAGGACCTTTTTCGCTTCCCAGCGACCACCCTTGGTGATCGCCACCGCCGATCGATCGCCACCCTTTCCTTTCGCCATTTCCATCACTCCTCGATTCATTGTTTGTGCGCCAACGGCGGACAAGCGACGCTATTCCCGCAACTTCTCCGCCTTGGTGATATTGAAAAGAAGCCGGAGTTCATCGTCCCCGGTGTTGACGAACTCGTTTTCGATGCCGTGAGGCAGGTAGAGGGCGTCCCCGGCCGAAAAATCGAGCGAGCGGACTTCACCTCCGTCCGTTTTCCAGGAGATGGTCCCTTGCCCGGTCAAGACGTAATACGTTTCCTCCACATCTTCCGTATGCTTATGCCAGGTTTCCCCGCTGCCGGGCTTTGCGATTCCGATCCCGGTCATGAATTTGCTGCCGCTGGCGATGAACTTATACTTGACCCCGCCGGCAAGATCCTTCCATTCCAGTTCGTATGCCTTCGTGAGCCGGATGTCGGCCAATTATTCGGACCTGCCCAGGTATTTCAGGGTCGCCTTCACGGCTTCCACGGCCTTTTTGCTGTCCGGGGATTTGGAGGCGAGGTTCTCCCAGATGGGCATGGACAGCTGTATGGCCTTCTTCTGATCCTCAGGACTCAGCGTATTGAACTTCACCTTGTACTTCTTGCGGGACACGTCCATCGAATTTTCAACGGTCGCGGAATAGAGCGCGGAGATCTGCACCGCCGCCATGGGAGCGCATGTCTCGATGACATGTTTCAGATCCGCCGGAAGCGCGTCCCAGGACTTCTTGTTCACGGCGACCACGAAGCCGATGCTGTTCATCGTGGGCAACACGAAATGGTGGATCACCTCGCCCAGTTTCTGGGTTTCCAGGGCGCCGGCCGAAGCGAGATACCCGTCGACCGTCCCCATCTTGAGGGCCATGTACAGCTCGCCGTACGGAATGGAAACCGGCACGCCTCCAAGCGCCTTGACGTAATCGGCGTAGACGCCGACGGCCCGGATCTTCTTGCCCTTCAGGTCGGAAAGTTTTTTGACCGGCTTCACCGTTCCGATGTTGTAGACGTCGCCCATGGTGTAGTGGGCGATCAGCTGCAGGTTATGCGACGCGTACACTTTTTTCATGATGTCGAAGAGTCCGAACTGGAAGAGGGAAACGGTGTGCGCTTTCGCGTCCGACCATCCCCAGGGAAGTCCCTGCTCCACGTTGCCTTCCACCATGACCCCGGTATAGAAGCCGGGATAGAGCGCCGCGGCGTCGAAGACCCCGCGACTGAGAGCGTCGTAGGTGTCGTTCACGGACGCAAGGGCGCCCGGTTCGTACCGCGTGACCTTGATCCGGCCGTTCGACACCTGCTCGATCCACTTGATGAACGGCTTGTTCAGGTAGTTTGCCGGCCCCGAGCTTCCGGGATAGGTATCCTGGAACTTCCATTGGATGACCTTCGGGTCCGCGGCACTGCCCGACGATGCGACACCGAACACCAACGCCAAACCCAAGGCGATCCCGACGATTCCGCTCCGATTCCTCATGTGGCTCCCCTTTCGTCTCGATATGTGCGCTTCAGCCTCTCTCCGACTCGAAGGTTTCTCTCCTCTCCCCGTACTCGCCAACCCGGCACCTCCCTTCATCGGGTCGTTTCCTTGAGACCCGGACGGCGAACCCGTCCGGGGACCTTTCAGACGATCGAATGACCGCCGTCGATACTGATGTCGGCGCCCGTGAGGAAGGGAGGGCATGTCGCCAGGTAGATCGCCGTCGACTTGATCTCGTCCGGATTTCCCGCCCGCTTCATCGGGATCTTGTTCGCCATGAATTTTTTCCCCGCTTCCATATCCAGAAAGCCGCGTGAAAGATCGGTCACGAAATATCCCGGGGAGATCGCGTTGACCTGAATGTTGTCGTGCATCAGTTCCAGCGCCATGACGCGGGTCAACTGGAGGATGGCGGCCTTGCTGGCGCAGTACCCCGCCATGTTCCGGGCGGCGACCTTGCCGAGGATGGAGCATATGTTGATGATCTTCCCGCTCTTCCTCCTGACCATCACCCGCCCCACCGACCTCGAGACGAAGAACGTCCCGAAGAAATCGACACCCATCACTTCCGTCATGTCTTCGTCGGTCATGCTCAATACGGGTTTTTCGCACCCGGCGATGCCCGCGCTGTTCACGAGGATGTCGATCTTTCCGAACTCGTCGACGATTTCCTTTAGGACGGCATCGATCCGTTCAACGTTTTTCACGTTCATTTCCTTGCCGACCGCCTTGACCCCGTACCGGCCCGACAGCTCGGCCGCGGCCGCCCGGCAACCGTTCAGGTCCCTGGCCGTCACGACCAGGTCCGCCCCCGCCGCCGCGTAGGCATCGGCGATCGCTCTTCCGATCCCCCTGTTCCCGCCCGTGATCAAGGCTGTTTTCCCCTTCAGGGAAAAGAGCTCCTCAAGCAGGTCCCCTTTGCGGGCGACGATCTCTCCGGTCGGGTTCATTCCGCCACCATCCACTTGGGATATTCCACCACGGTATTTGAAGAGCACGGATCGTGCCATTTCGGTACTCGGGATACCGCAATATAATCTGCTGAAATACAATGTATTTCAATTAACAACTTGCGTTTCAAATTCTCAATGGGACATACTTGTACCGTTATGGGACATCGGGTGTCCCCTTATGGGACGGATCGCCTCTTTCCGTCCCACATTCGAACAACCCCGTTTCGGACGGAAACGTCCCATCCGACTCGAACGACACGCCGGGCGCCGCCCCGGCAGCGAACTTTGGGAGGGGACTTCCAGTGGATTACAGGGAGAAATATTATTCCATCAAGCAGGAATGGAGCAGGTTCATCGGCGGTGAAGCATCCCCTCACGACTCCATCGTAAGGGAGATGATCCTTACCTCATGGAATCGTTGCAGATCGATGAGGGTCGATCCTTATCTGACGTCGATCCGGCATGTGCTGCCGGGAGATGATCTGAAGATATTGTTGAAAAAGAATGAATCCCTGATCAACGTGTGCCTTCCCTTCATGAGAACCATCTACGACCTGGTGTACGGCTCCGGATTCATCGTCGTCCTCGCCAACCCGGAGGGATATATCCTGGAAATCGTGGGCGACCTCAATATCGTACTGAGCGTGCAACGGGGGAATTTCGTCCCCGGAGCCTGCTGGAGCGAAGAAAAGGCCGGTACCAACGGCCTTGGCACCGTAATCCACACGGGAAAATCGTTGCAGGTCTTCGCCTGCGAACACTTCTGCCGCGTGGCGCACCGGTGGACCTGCTCGGGTTCCCCCATTTTCGATCCCGCCGGAAAGCTGGCCGGAGTCATCGACATGACGGGGCCGTACGACAAGGCGCACCCGCATACCTTGGGGATGGTCGTCGCGGCGGCGCGCGCCATCGAGAACGAACTGCGCGCCCGGCAAGCCCTCGCCGACAGCGACATGGCGGATAAATTCAAGAAAACGGTGATCTCTTCCATCCCGGAGGCGCTGATCACCATCGACAACCAGGGCTGCATCTCCCTGATCAACGAAAACGCGAAGAAAATGTTCAAAGTCCGGTCTCCCGATGTCATCGGGAAGAACCTGGGCGAGATATTTCCGGATTCGAACGATTCCATGATAAACGTCATTCACTCCAACGAATCCCTTATCGATTCCGAAATAGCCATAAAGCAGGACGGAAACACGATATCTTATACATTGTCCATCAACCCGATTTTGTCGTCGAACGATCAGGTCACCGGGAAGATCCTCATCTTCAACGAGTTGAAAAGAGCCAAGAACCTCGTCACCAGCATGATCGGAGCAAAGGCCAATTTCACGTTTGCGGACGTCATCGGAAACCATCCGAAATTCATCGAAACGGTCGAGCAGGCCCATATGGCCTCCCTCGTCAATTCGAATGTCCTCCTGCTGGGGGAAAGCGGTACGGGCAAGGACGTTCTGGCGCAATCCATCCACAATAACGGCAGCCGGAGGAGCGGCCCCTATATCGCGATCAATTGCGCCGCCATCCCCAGGGACCTGATCGCCAGCGAGCTCTTCGGGTATTCGGAAGGGGCCTTCACCGGTTCGCGAAGGGGGGGAAATCCGGGAAAGTTCGAGCTTGCCGACGGCGGAACCATTTTCCTGGATGAAATCGGCGAGACCCCGCTGGAATTGCAGGCAAGCCTGCTGAGGGTCATAGAAGATAAAACGATCATGCGCATCGGTGGAAAGCATGCCACCCGCGTGGACGTTCGAATCATCGCCGCAACCAACAAGAACCTCAAGGAAGAAGTTAAGAGGGGGATGTTCCGGGACGATTTATATTATCGGCTGAACGTATTCACGATCAACATGGTCCCGCTGAGAGAGAGAAAGGAGGATATAAAAATCCTTCTTGAATATTTCATCAATAAAAACGGCAACGGCATGGGGAAAAAGATATCAGGCGTGGACGAACTCGTTTTGAGGAAATTCCTTGAGTACAATTGGCCCGGGAACATCAGGGAGCTGCAGAACGTGATCGAAAGGATGATGAACATGGCTCCCTCGAACGTCCTCACCGTCGCCCTGGTCCCGCCGGAAATCATGGAAAACCGGCACCCGGTTTTCCATGCGCAGGAGATCGTTTCTCCGAAGGATCACGAACGTGAGCTGATCGAAAGGATGGTCCGGTCCGGGATGCCGAAGAGGGAGATCGCGACGAAATTGAAGATCGCGCGGAGCACCCTTTACCGGAAACTGGAACGGTACGGCATCCCGTAGGATCCGCGGCGCTACACGAAGTGGCACGCGGCGAAGCGGCCGGGGGCGACCTCGCGCAGGAGCGGGCAGACCTCCGCGCACTTCTTCTGCGCCATGAAGCAGCGGGTGTGGAAGCGGCAGCCGGGCGGCGGAGCGATCGGGGAGGGGATCTCCCCCGAAAGGACGATCCGTTCCGACGGCGCGTCCCCCAGCATCGGGACGGCCGACAGCAGCGAGCGTGTATACGGGTGGAGCGGCTCCCGGAACAGATCCCGCGACGGCCCCGTCTCCATCACCTTTCCAAGGTACATCACCGCCACGGCGTCGCTCACGTGCCGGATCACCCGCAGATCGTGGGAGACGAAGAAATACGCCATCCCGTACTCCTCCTGGATGTCCTTGAGGAGGTTCAGGATCTGCGCCTGCACGGAGACGTCGAGGGCGGACACCGGCTCGTCGGCCACCCCCAGCTTCGGGGAGAGCGCGATCGCCCGGGCGATCCCGATCCGCTGGCGCTGCCCGCCGGAGAACTCGTGGGGGTACTTCCCGCCCGCCTCCGCCGGCATACCGACCCGGACGAGCAACCGCTCGGCCCGCTCCCGCAGCTCCTTGCCCCTGGCCAGCCCGTGGACGAGCCATCCCTCCCCTACGATGTCGCGAATCTTCATCCGCGGGTTGAGGGAGGAGTACGGGTCCTGGAAGACGATCTGCATCTGGCGCCGCGTCGTCCGCAGCGCCTCGCCTCCCATGCGCGTGATGTCGTCCCCGTCGAACCGGATCGATCCGGCATCGGGGTCCAGCAGCCGGATCGCGAGGCGGGCGAGCGTCGTCTTCCCGCCCCCCGACTCCCCCACCAGCCCGAGCGTCTTTCCGGGAGGGACCGTGAGGGAGACGCCGTCCACGGCGTGCACGCGTAGCTCCTCCCGGGAGAAGAACGACTTCCGCACCGGGAACGTCTTGTAGACGTTGACCATCGAGAGAAGCGCGCCCTCCGTTTCCGGCCGGTAGATCCCGCCGGTCATGGCTTCCCTCCTCCCCGCACCGCCCGCTGGTGGTGGCACGCGG
>ORJL010995221.1_pt1 | contig 10595 bp, 7 predicted proteins | sample 1779941 | NCBI WGS metagenome assembly ORJL01 (sample SAMEA104232317, study PRJEB22302) | groundwater metagenome | biome: forest; feature: aquifer; material: groundwater | place: USA | collected 2011-08-07 | depth 5.8 m | reverse complement strand
CCACCTCCTCCCCGAAATTTTTTCTTATCAGCTTAAGGGCCCCCGGCGAGCGTTCAGCTACATCGTGCAAAAGCCCCGCCGCGATGGTGGCGGGGTCTAGTTTCAATTCGAATAATTTCAGCGAGACCGCGACGGGATGGATGAAAAAGGATTCTCCGGAAAGGCGCAGTTCGCCTTCGTGAATTTTTTCCGCAAATTGGAAAACCGGTTCTAACAAAGCTATGTCTTTGGAGCTTAGATATGAGTTCGAAAGTTTCTGGGCGTATTCTCGCCAAGTCATTTTCTTAATCTACCCCCACGCCAACTTTTAATCAAATAAGCCCTTATACAGGCAGGGCGCACAAATAAAAATTGGTGTGGGGCCTACTCTGCCTCGCCTGGAGTTTCAACTTCCTTTATTTCTTTGCCCGCGAAATCACATGATTTGGAAGAGCATTTGACGCCGTTTTTTATGAGCACCAAGGGAGAGGAACACTTCGGGCAAAGTTCGCCTGTGGGGCGCTGCCAGGAGGCAAAATCGCATTTCGGATATAGGGAGCAGCCGTAAAACATCCGTCCGCGGCGCGTTCGGCGCTCCACAATTTCCCCTTCTTTGCATTTGGGGCAGGGGATATTGAGCGAGACCGGCGGTAGTTTTTTGATGTTTTTACATTCCGGATAGCCCGAGCAGCCCAAGAAAGATCCAAACCGGCCGAACTTAACGACCATAGGCTTGCCGCACTTGTCACAAATCTGGCCGGAATTTTCTTCAACCAATTTTTGTTCTTCCGGCATGGGGCGTTTGTATTTACATTCCGGATAATTGGAACAGGCAATGAACTTACCGAATCGGCCGAATTTGACTTGCAGGGAATGGCCTGATTCCGGACATTTTTCTTCCAGTAGCTGAATGTGCTTTTCAACTTCTTTTTCCTTAGCTTTCAAGTTTTTATGGAAAGGGCCATAAAATTCCCGGATGACAGGGACCCATTCCTTTTTGCCTTCGGCTATTTCATCGAGTTGGCCTTCCATGCGCGCCGTAAACTCAAGGTCAACAACTTTGGGGAAATGCTCGACCAGCAAATCATTGACGATGAATCCAATTTCCGTCGGATGGAATCGTTTATCGATTTTATTGACGTAGCCGCGTTCCTGAATGGTGGAGATGGTCGGGGCGTAAGTTGAGGGGCGGCCAATGCCCGCTTCTTCCAAAGTTTTAATCAGCGTAGCGTCGGTAAAGCGGGGCGGGGGCTGGGTAAAATGCTGTTTGGGCAGAATTTTTAGGACTTTTGGTTTGTCGCCTTGTTTCAGCTCCGGCAGTAGCCCTTCCTGTTCTTCCGCTTCCAGCTCTTCATCTGTTCCTTCCAGATAAACTTTCATAAACCCGTCGAACTTTATGGTCTGTCCGGTGGAGCGGAACACGTATTTTTTGGAATCACCTGTAATTTGGGTATCAACGCTTGTGGCATCGAAAACCGCTTCCGGCATCTGGGTTGCAATGCTGCGCTTCCAAATCAGGTCATACAGTCGGTACTGGTTTTTGTCCAGATGCTCTTTAATGCTTTCCGGGTCGCGGTTAAAATCAGTGGGGCGGATGGCTTCATGGGCTTCCTGCGCGTTCTTGGATTTGGAAGTATAGCGTCTGGGCTCGGTCAACAGGTAATCTTTTCCGAATTTTTGGGTGACGGCGTCTTTTGCTGAAGCCAGAGCGAATTCCGAAAGATTGGTGGAGTCCGTGCGCATGTAAGTGATAAGCCCAGTCGAGTCTTTTTCTCCAACCTCAACGCCTTCGTATAGCTGTTGGGCGTACATCATGGTCTGCTTGGCGCTGAAACCTAATTTGCGCGCGGCTTCCTGCTGCATGGTCGAGGTTGTAAAGGCCGCGGAGGGCGTGCGCCGTACTTCTTTTTTTGTGACTTCGATTATTTCGGCCGGCCGGTTTCTTAAATCAGAAATGATTTTTTGCGCTGATTCTTCTTTTTTAATTTCAAGTTTATCCAGGCTCTCGCCGTTGATTTTCGCAAGCCTGCCGGTGAAATTCGCATCCTTGTTAAAGACAGCTTCGATGCTCCAATATTCCTGGGGTTTAAATTTTTGAATTTCTCGTTCCCGTTCCACAATTAATCGCACAGCCACTGATTGAACTCTTCCGGCGGAGAGGCCGAATCTGACTTTTTTCCAAAGAAAAGGGGAAAGTTCATATCCAACTAAACGATCCAAAACACGGCGGGCCTGTTGAGCGTCTACTAAATGTAAATCCAAGGCGCGCGGGCGTTCTAAAGCTTCGGCAATTGCGGTTTTGGTAATTTCGTGGAAAGCAATGCGTTTGATATCTTTTTTCTTTAAGTCCAATGCTGAAATTAAATGCCAGGCAATGGCTTCGCCTTCACGGTCTTCGTCAGTTGCCAGAATAATTTCTGGCGCATCTTTGGCCAGTTTTTTTAATTCAGCCACGCGCTTTTTGGATTTGGGAGGAATCATATAAGTCGGTTCAAAATCATGTTCAATATCAATGCCCATTTTGCTTGATGGCAAATCCCGGACATGGCCAAAAGACGCTTCCACTTTGTACTTGCCGTCGAGGAAGCGTGAAATTGTTTTGGCTTTGGTTGGGCTTTCAACTATTACTAACTTCATAAATTTTTCCGCCACACTCCGCCTGCGGATTTTATTATATTTTTAAGTTCAAGCTCCATTAATTTTTGGCTGACCGCTTGCGGTTTTAATTTCGTTTCTAAAATAATCTCATCTGCGCTTTTGGGCGAATTCAGACATTGAAGGATAGATTCGGCGATTTCATCAAGTTTGTCAAGTTGGGGGGCTCTGCTCTCGGGCTCGATTCCGATTAAATACAGGGCGTCCTCGGCGTTTAAAATAGGATGCGCTCCTTCGCGCATGAGCCGGTTCGAGCCGAGGAAATTCGCGCGCGAAACGTCGCCCGGCACCACTCCCACTTCGCGGCCCGCTTCGAGGGCGAGGCGCGCCGTAATTAAAGCGCCTGATTTCTCGGGCGCCTCGATTACTATTATAAGTTGCGAAAGGCCGGCCACGATGCGGTTTCGTTCCGGGAAGGTATGTTTTCGCGCCTGCAAATCTTTGGGATATTCCGAAATTAAAGCTCCCCCCTCCGATACAATTTTTTCCGCAAGCCCGGTGTGCGCCTTCGGGTAAATATTATTCAAGCCCGCGCCCAAAACCGCCCAGGTAACGCCCCCGCCCGCGAGCGCTCCTTCATGTGCGGCGGCGTCAATTCCAAGCGCGAGCCCGCTTACAATCGTAATGCCCGCGCGCGCGAGAGTTTCCGCGATTTTAAAAGCGACCTCTCTCCCGTACGAAGTGCATCGCCTCGTGCCGACAATCGCGACTCTCGGCTCATTCTCCGTCAGATTTCCTTTTATATATAGCCCCTTGGGCGGCCAGGGGGTTTGGAGGAGTTCTTGGGGAAAGTTTTTGTCTTTTGAGGAGATGAAAGAAATTTCCCCCTTCATTTCTTTTTCGGACGGCATTCTTTAATGGTATCGCTCGCTCTGTTCTCTTTGCAAACTTTCTTGTGAGTGGCGCTTTACTTTTCTTACGTGGCCGATTATAATAAATACTCATGAAGCTGTTGTCGAAAAACATTATAATTGCTCTCTTGATTTTAATGTTCCTCGCGGGGGCGTATTCGCTGTTGCAGGAAAATTTCAAGCCCGCGCAGGAACTTTCATTGTCGGAGCTCGTCAAGAAAATCAATGCCGGAGAGGTTTCGAAAATTATGGTCCGGGGGGATGAGCTGGACGTTAATCTTAAAAGCGGCGATAACCTTCTTACCAAAAAGGAGCCCGAAAGCTCGCTTTCCCAGACTCTGGCCAACTACGGTGTTTCCAAAGAATCCTTGGACAAAGTCGCGGTGGAAGTTAAAAATCCGTCCGGAGTTTCCTTCTGGCTTTCGGCCATCCTGCCGTTTCTCCTGCCGTTTCTGTTGATTGGGCTTTTCTTTTGGCTGGCCGCGCGCCAAGTCCAGCGCGCTAACGTTCAGGCCTTCACTTTCGGCCAGTCGCGCGCCCGCGTGATTCAGCCCGATTCCAAAAAAGAGCGGGTCACTTTCCGGGATGTGGCGGGAGCGAAGGAAGCCAAGGACGAACTCGTGGAAATCGTGGATTTTTTGCGAAGCCCCAAGAAATTTTTGGATATCGGAGCGAGGATTCCTAAAGGAGTTTTGCTGATGGGCGCCCCGGGCACGGGGAAAACTTTGCTCGCGCGCGCGGTCGCTGGCGAGGCCGGAGTTCCTTTTTTTCATATTTCCGGCTCGGAATTTGTGGAGATGTTCGTGGGCGTCGGCGCTTCTCGCGTGCGGGATCTTTTCAAAATGGCCAAGCGCGCTGCTCCCGCGATTGTCTTCGTGGATGAGATTGACGCCGTGGGACGCCACCGCGGAGCGGGGCTCGGCGGGGGGCATGATGAGCGCGAGCAAACCTTGAACCAGATTTTGGTGGAGATGGACGGATTTGAGCCGCACGAGTCGGTAATCGTGATGGCGGCGACGAACCGTCCCGATGTGCTCGACCCCGCGCTCCTGCGCCCGGGGCGATTTGACCGCCGCGTGATTTTGGACCTTCCCGATATCAACGACCGCGAGGCGATTTTAAAAATTCACGCTCTCCAAAAACCTTTGGCTAAAGATATTAATTTCAGGACTATTGCCGAGCGCACGCCCGGGTTTTCCGGAGCGGATTTGGCCAATCTCATGAACGAGTCCGCCATTCTGGCCGCCCGCGAGAATCGCAAATCCGTGACCCAGATGGATTTAGCAAACTCGATTGAGAAAGTTCTTTTGGGCCCCGAGCGCAAAAGCCATATTCTCTCGAAAAAAGAGAAGGAAATCTCGGCGTATCACGAGGCCGGGCACGCTTTGGTCGCCGCGATTTTGCCGCATGTCGACCCGGTCCACAAAATATCAATTGTGGCCCGTGGCCGCGCCGCCGGATATACCTTAAAAATTCCTTCAGAAGATCGCCATCTTTATTCGCGTCCGAACTTTTTGGACGAGCTCGCGGTTTCCTTGGGCGGGTATGCTTCCGAGAAGGTTGTTTTCGGCGAGCTTACCACGGGCTCTTCCGATGACATCCGCAGAGCTACTCTAATCGCGCGCGATCTTGTCACCAAATACGGCATGTCGGAAAAAGTGGGTCCCGTCACTTTGGGAGATCCGAGCGAGCTGGTGTTTTTAGGAAAAGAACTTGGGGTTGAAAAAAATTATTCCGAGCATGTCGCGAAGCTCGTGGATTCGGAAGTTTCGAATTTCATGAAAAACTCTTTCCAGCGCGCCGAGAAGATTTTAAAGAAATACCGCAAAGTTTTGGACGCTCTTGCGGGAAAGCTTATTGAAAACGAAACCATCGAGCGCGAAGAATTTGAAACGATTTTGGGCTCCTTCGGGCTCAAACAAGCCACGGCTTGAAAGCGCGTGTAGCTCAACGGTAGAGCACGGAGCTTATACCTCCGCGGTTCTAGGTTCGAATCCTAGCACGCGCACTATGACCTACCCTTATCTTCACGTAGCCCACGCTCCGGAACTCAAAGGACGCGACCGAAAAATCTTGCGGTTTTTGGAAATGGTGCCGGGACTCGCGGCCTGGGGAACGCTTTTGGGCATGGTGCTTGCGGCCTGGCTCGCTCCGGTCGCGGCCGCGATTTTCATAATCCTTTTTGATCTCTATTGGCTCGTCAAAACTATTTACCTCTCGGTACATATGCAGGGGAATTGGCGCAGGATGCGACGTCACTTGGAGATCAACTGGAAAGAGCGCGTGGAAAAATTAAAATGGGACCATGTCTGGCAGGTTGTAATTCTCCCTTTTTATAATGAGCCCCCGGAAGTGATGGACGGCGCGCTCGGGGCGCTTGCCAAATCCGATTGGCCGAAAGAGCGGATGATTTTGGTTTTGGCGCGGGAGGAGCGAGCAGGAAAAGACGCGCTTGAAATTTCTGCAAAAGCGCGCGAGAAATACAAAAGCGTCTTTCCGCATTTTTTGGAAACGGAGCATCCACAAAATCTTCCCGGTGAACTTGCCAGCAAGGGTTCCAACGCCGCTTGGGCTGGAGAGCGCGCCAAAGAATATATCGACCGCCTGCCTCGGCAGGCAGGCCTCCGGATTCCTTATGAGGACATTATGGCCTCCTCCTTTGATATTGATACCCAAATGCCGCCGGATTATTTTTCCGTTATAACTTATTATTTTTTGACGGTGGAAAATCCGCATCGCACTTCCTAACAGCCGGTGCCGGTTTATTCCAATAACATCTGGTCCGCTCCGTGGTTTTCGCGCATGGTGGCGCACTCCGGAACTTTCTGGCAGATGATGCAGCAGGAACGCCCCGAGCGCTTGGCCACTTTCTCCTCGCACTCCATGAGTTTCAAGGCTTTGGTCGAGATGGATTTTTGGCAGAAAAACAACGTCTCCGAGGATTCTCGCATTTTCTGGAACGGACTTTTATACTACCAAGGCGACTACAAATCCCAGCCGATTGCCTATCCCATCTATATGGACGCGAATTTGGGAAAAACGATTTGGGAGACCGTAAAAAATGTTTACAAGCAACAGCGCCGCTGGGCTTGGGGCGCGGAAAATTTTTCTTACACCGTCTTCGGGTTTCTGAAAATTCCGGAAATATCACTGAAGAAAAAACTTTTCTTCACGCTCGTTATGTTTGAAGGGCTCTGGTCCTGGGCGACGAACGCTCTTTTGATGTTTTTTTTGGGCTGGCTCCCGCTGATTTTGGGCGGAGAAATTTTTAATTCCACCGTTCTTTCTTATAATCTCCCGCGCGCCACGCGCTTGATTATGACTTTCGCGATGGTCGGCATTATTACCTCCATCACGATTTCAACCGGTTTCCTGCCGCCGCGCCCAGAAGGCGTTCCGCGCCGGAAATATCTTTACATGATTTTGCAGTGGTTCCTGATGCCTTTTACCTTGATTATCTTCGGAGCCATTCCGGCGCTCGACGCTCAGACCCGCCTGATGCTCGGAAAATACATGGGATTTTGGGTGACTCCTAAGTATAGAAAAGACGAAAAGGATACTATTCAAAATGAAGCGATTCTGATTGCGAGAGAGCGAGCGCGTTAAGCTCCGGATATTTTGCAAGCGAATCTGTTTCAATAATTTTTCTGGCCTCCTCGCGCGCCGCCTCCACCATTTTTATATTTTTCAAAGCTTCCATCCCGACGTCCGATATGCCCCATTGCTTCTGTCCGGTCAGTTCGCCCGCGCCGCGAAGTTCTAGGTCATACTGGGCGAGCTCGAAACCGGATTTGGCTTCGAGGAGCGCGTTGAGCCGGGCTTTGGTTTTGCCGGTGCCGGATTGGGTAAACAAGAAACAATAGGGCTGATGAGTCGAGCGCATCACGCGCCCGCGGAGCTGGTGCAACTGCGCGAGGCCGAATCTCTCCGCGCCTTCGATTAAAATAACCGTGGCGTTGGGCACGTCCACTCCGACTTCTATCACCGAGGTCGCGACCAAAAGCTGGATTTTTCCTTTGCGGAACTCTTTCATTATTTTATCTTTCGCTTTCGGGAGCATTTTGCCGTGGAGCATTGCGACTTTGAATTCCGGGAAGATTTTTTCCGAAAGAGTTTTATGTTCTTTTTTGACGGCGCGCATCAGGTCGTCCGTGTCCTCAATCCGCGGGCAGAGGACATAGGCCTGGCGCCCAGAGGAGATTTCTTTCCGGACGTGCTCATAGGCGTGATTCCGTTTTTCTGGTTCGATTATCTCCGTGATGATTTTTTTTCGTCCGGCAGGCATTTCATCCAGAAGCGTTAAATCCAGGTCGCCGTAGATTGTAAGCGCGAGCGTTCGCGGAATCGGAGTCGCGGTCATGGAGAGAAGGTGCGGGATTTTTTCGGACGATTTTTGCGTAAGTTTAAATCGCTGGTTTATGCCGAAGCGGTGCTGTTCGTCAATAATCACAAGCGCCAGATTTTTGAATTTAATTTTTTCCTGAATTAAAGAATGGGTGCCGATTAAAATTTGAATTTCTCCGCCCGCGAGCCATTTCAAAAGGGGAGCGCGCGCGATGTGCGTGGGCTTCCCCTGAAAAGCCTTGGAAGGATATTTTAAAAACTCGGAAGAGGTGGCAAGGCCGAGCTTTACGCCCAGCTTTCCGAATCTTCTTATGAATTCTTCAAAGTGCTGTCGCGCGAGGACCTCGGTCGGCGCCATGTAGGCCACTTGGTAGCCCGCCCGGACGGCGGCGAAGCTTGCCGTGGCCGCGACCGCGGTTTTTCCGGAACCGACATCTCCCTCCAGAAGCCGCGACATCGGTTTCGGCTTCCCTAAATCTTCCAAAATGCGCCAGATGGCTTTTCTTTGCGCTTCGGTAAATTCAAAAGGAAAACTTTTTATGAAATTTTCAATCTCGCCTTCCGCAGTTTTTATTAAAAAGGCCGGATGCAGGTTGCGCTTTTTTCGATAAAGCTGGCGGGTAAGCTGGATTAAAAATATTTCCTGGAAAGCAAAACGCTTGCGCGCGGCCTCGGCCCATTTTAGCTCGCGCGGGAAATGAATTTCCCGAAGCGCGGTTTTTAGAGAGGGGAGATTGTATTTTTTTAAAATTTCTTCCGGAACAGGGTCTTTAAATTCTTCTTCCGGGATTTTGTCCCAGACTCTTTTTACGGCAAAGCGGAGCCAGCGCGAAGTTAAGCCGCGGGTTTCTGGGTAGATTGGGACAAGAACGCCGGAATCTTTTGCATTGATTTCCCCGGCTTCGAAAACCGGATTCATCATGGAAAAACCTTTTTGACCCCGCTTCACTGTCCCCGTGAAAGTGTAGTCGGCATCTGGTTTCAATATCGAGGCCATATAGGGCTGGTTGAACCAGGTTATTTTTAGCGAGCCCGTGCCGTCCGAGACCGTGGCTTCGGCGATGCGAATTTTTTTCCGAAAAGTTTTATGGGCTTCAATTTTAATCACGCGCGCGTGAACCGAAGCGCGTTCGCCCGCGACGAGGTCCGCGATGGCTTTGCGTCCGGCAAATCCCTCGTAGCGTGACGGGAAATGCCAGAGCAAATCCCGCGCGGTCTTGAGCCCGAATTTATTTAAAACGTGAATCTGCCTCTCGGTCAGGCGGAAGTGTTCGGAGAGGGGAGAGGAAAGCATGAGGTTATTTTACAACAAAAAACGGCGTTTGGGCCGTTTTTTTTGTTTTGCAAATAATTCCTACTTTTTATTTATTACCAGACAACCCGCCATCATATCGTGAAGGCCCTGTTTCTTTTGAGTAAACGCTATCATTAAAAATCCTATGCCAATTATCATAGCAGATACTATTGTACCAAAATATCTTCCCGTTGCCTTGGCAAAAGAAATCCGCCCACCTTCTAAATCAGTTACAACTAGCCCAAGTGCCATTTTCCCAAGCGTAGCTTGTTTAACAGAACTTTCCATAACTGCTTGGTAAATCCAAACAAGCAATAGACTCAAAATAAAACTAAAAATATAATCACCGGCAAATCCAGCAAACTTGGCTTTGCCGGTGAGCACATCGTAGGGAATACCAAAAATAAACCCAATAAAAAAATTGCCGATGGATAAAATAAACATATCAATTACAAAAGCGGCGAATCTTTTCCAAAAACCAGCATATTCTATTGTAGAAATTTGTTCGCCCATTCTTTTATTGTATCTTTTTTCGTTAATAATACAATTTTGCGCTCCCTCGCGGTCTCGGAATTTAAGGTGTGAGACCCCATAAGGGTTCTTTAGCTTATTTTAGCATATCGGATTTAGGCCTCTCGGTTGGGCTAGATTTCTTCTAGATTTGCACCCATCAAGAATGGGATGTGTTGAGGCACAAATCCTGGCTTATATTTTTTAGCTTCAGTTTTTGCCCAACGGTACACGGGATTTAAAATAGTTTTACTTTTTTTACTATTTTTTTGATATTCTTTCAAAGTATCTAGCGGCGAATTTAATACATAATACATTTGGAATCCCCCGAATTTTTTTGATTTCTCAGGCATAAGCTGTAATAAGCCCATTACATAACCATCAATATATGCAACATCAGAATATCGTTTTTTCTTTAAAAAAGCTTTTTGCCATGTGAAATAACTTGATATTAAAGAATGTATATGACTAGGACAAGAATATGAACCATGATGCCAATTTGCGAACATTCTTTCAAATGCATGCAGAATACCGTCTTGGTATGAGATACATAAAATCGCCAATGGGTCTTTTTCTAAATCTAGATTAGCAAATTCAAAATGTGTTTTTCTGATTTTTTTAAATTTCGAAAAAATTTCAGGGTAAACGGAATCTGGGATAAGTTGTTCCTTCTCTACAAGGCTTTCTTTTAATTTTACTAGAAAAAATGTTGCATCGGTTTTAATGAGAGTTGGAAATTTTTCTTTTTCCTCATCAAATTTATCGCTTAAAGTTATAATATAAGAACGAGGCATCATATTTCCCATAGTTTCTTGAAGGTATGTGTAAATTCTATTGAAGTCTTGATCTCGTAAAGAGTAGCCACAAAACAGAATTGTTTTTGTTGCTAATAAATGTCGCAAGCTACCACCTACCGCTGATTTACTAAGTTCTTCGTAACAATTTTTATAATCATCTTCTGT
>ORJL011268569.1_pt1 | contig 10596 bp, 14 predicted proteins | sample 1779941 | NCBI WGS metagenome assembly ORJL01 (sample SAMEA104232317, study PRJEB22302) | groundwater metagenome | biome: forest; feature: aquifer; material: groundwater | place: USA | collected 2011-08-07 | depth 5.8 m | reverse complement strand
GAAAATATCGTCAAGGAAATTGAAAGGAAGGCATACGTCCACAATGTGCTTGCAAATCACCTGATAAGGTGCCAAAAAATGTGAGCGGAAAGCCGCATGGGAAAACACCCGTTTTTCCCTTTGAAGTTGTGCGACACCCTACAACCAAACCTTTTTATACCCGCAAATCCATAAAAAGACACACAGATGCAAAAGAAAGCCCTCGTGGGAGAGAGGGGTGGGCGTTTTTAAATTGTAAGAGCGAAAATGCGCCATCTACTCCTTAGAGGTGGAAATATATGGCATTAAGACCAGCACACACATGCAGGACGCTTGAAAAAAAAGCGTGGAGCCGCTACTCCAAAAAAAAGCCGAGGCGGTCGTACGTAAAGGCGATGCCGCACCTGGCGCTTTTGGTCTACACCATGGGCGATGATAAGAAGCAGTACGACACCGAGTACGGGCTTGTGGCGGACTACGACGTGCAAATCCGCGACCATTCGCTTGAGTCCGCGCGCCAGGCCGCTAACAAATACCTTGAGAAAGTGCTCCTAAACCAATACCACTTCAGGGTGCTCGTGTTCCCGCACAACGTCATCCGAGAGAACAAGATGATTGCAGGCGCCGGAGCCGACCGTCTCCAAAAGGGGATGAGGCAGTCGTTTGGCAGGGCGACAAACCGCGCGGCAAGGATACAGGCGGGGCACCCGATTTTCGCGATAAGGATGAACAAGGCAAATTTGCCCCACCTTCGCGAGGCAGTGCGCAGGGCGAAGGCAAAACTTTCCGGCTCTTTCAGCATAAGGGAAAAACTGCTTGCAGTTGCCGGATGATAGGGGAGGCATATGGAAATTGACATCCGCACCGAAGTCGATCATCTTATCGGCATATTGGAAGGCGCCCCGGGGCGGATGTTCACCATACCCCAGCTTGCAAAATTGACCGGAATGAAAGAGCCGACCGTGAAGAAATGGCTGCACGTGCTTGAAGGGAAAAAACGGGTAAAGATAACTTATTCCCTGACTAAAGTTGAAGCTGCCTGGATTGGGCAATCCCTTGCCATCCCGATAATAGAGCGCCGGGCCGCTCTGCCCCCGCAGCTTGAGCCGCAAACGCATGTGAGCGAGGCTGGCGGCCCGTCATTTTACTCCATTTCCGAACATGCAAAAACCGCGCGCGGGCAGGCTGTGGAAAAATACGAAGACCTGCACACCGCGCAAACACTTGAGGAGGAATTCCGCAAGAAAAGGATACTGGAGCAGCTCAAAGAGGAGAAGCAGAAGCTTTTGGAGCAGATTGGCAGGAAAACCGGGAAGAAGCACGGGGAAGAAAAACTGCCGGTGCTTGTTGAAGTGAAGCCTGAAGAAAAAACCGGGATGAAAATAAGCGGCGAAGTGAAAGAAAAAAGCGCTGAAAAATATAATGAAAGGGAAATCGAGGCTGCCAGCAAGGAATTGGAAGCGGAAGCAACTGGGGAAACGAAACAATTTGAAATTGACCAAACGGAATTCCGGGAATTCACGCCCGAGATTGCAAGCAGGATAAAAATTGACTTCGGGCCCCCGCTTTCCGCAAAGCTTCCAAAGCCGGACCTGGAAGTGGAGAAATTTTCCGGGAAGCTTGCCGCGCACATGGCGAAAATAAGCTCAAAGGCAAAGGAAATCGAGAAGCTGAAATCCGAAAAAAAGAGGATACTCCGCGAGATTTACGAGCCCCTTGAGAGCCGCGTGCAGGGCGACCTTGAGGAGGTAAGCGAAAGAATACTTGACCACGAAACAAGGATGCTCAAGCTCCGCGAGCACGTCGCATCCCTTCCTTCTCAAATTTCAGAAGTTGCAGAGCGCCAGGAGAAAATGGCATCAGTCGCGCGCGAGATGCAGACCGCTTACGAGGAAACCGACTCGCTTATAGAGCAGTCGCTTGTTATGGTAGAGCAGGCAAAGGAAATCGCACAGCAGAAGGGCGAGGAAATACGCGGCAGGACCGCACAGCAGGAATTCGCGCTGAAGAAAGTGCACGATGCGGCGGACCAGCTTTCGCAGATGCAGGCAGAGGCGGAAGGCAGGCTTGAATCCGCCCGCACGGCAATAGAGGCGCAGCAGCAGTCGCTTGCATCCACGCAGACCGGGTTTGCGGCGCTAACGCACGCAAAGGAGGGCGTCGAGGCTGAAATGCAGGCGATGCACTCCGAAATACGCAGGCAGCATTCCGTGCTTTCCGACCTTGACGCGCACGTCGGGAGGCTGGACAAGATACGCGGCTGGGTGAAGTCGCACAAGCACGAATATGCGCAAAAAATGAAGGAGCTTGCTGATTACATGCAAAATGGCGAGGCGGAATATTCCAAGGTGAAAGAGGCAGTGGAATCTAATTTCGTGCGCCGCTACCTAAAGGAGCTCCGCGCAATTTCAGAATCATATGAATTCGAGTTATCGCAGGCGCAGACGCATGAGAAGGACATTGACCGGGAAATGGACCGGATAAAGGGCGAGCTTTCCGCGCTTATTGAAGAGGGGAAGAGGCTTGCCGAACTCCATGAGATGCAGCTTGGCGAGGAGGAAGGCGGGGGAAAGCCAGCGCAAATGATGGAGGCAAGGCAGGCGATGTTCGGCTCGTTTGAGGCTGGAAGGAAAAAGCAGGAAAAAATAAGGCAATACATAAGAGGGGCAATTTCCGGAAAGGGGAAGGAAAAGAAAACGGGCAAAAAATCGCGCAGGAAACCTTAATTTCTTAAATTGCAGCTTCGAAGCCACCTCATGCAGCCCATCCGTGCGCAGGCAACCATAGAATACCTGATTGTGCTTGCCATTGCGACAATGCTTTCCCTTATCGCGCTTGTATTCCTTGGATTTTTCCCGAATTTCAGCTATAATATAGAATTCCGGGAAGCAGACGTGTTCTGGAAAGACCAGGCGCGGCCATTCACTGCCGTTGATTCATACTACCAGGCAGCGACCCGGCGGGGCTATCTCGCGCTTGAAAACATGGAGCCGGAAACGCTTGTCATAAAGGGAATTTTCTTCAACGATACGCAGGCTTCGTTTTACCTTTACAACACATCACCCAACATAATAGATGGGGTAGGCTTGTCATATTGCAACCAGTCAAGCTGCGGCACATCTCCCTGCAATTGCTCGCTCTCGCTTCCCGGAAGGGCCATGCAGAGGATAGTCACCGAGTCATTCATGAGCGCGGATGAAATTTGCGGGATAGGGGGAAGCGAGGGGAAAGTGCCGTTTCGGATAAATTACACGCGCCCCTCGCCATATAACGGAAACTTCATCCAGTCAGGAAACCTTCAGCTTGCGCTTCGCTGCCTAAGGTGAAATAGAGAAATTTTCATATTTTGAAAAGTAGTGCAGGATGTTTGCCTTGTCCCTTTCGTAAAATTCCTGCGCGTTGGGATGCGTGGAAAGCACGCTTTGGCCGCAGTCTATGAAATACGGCCCGCTGTCGGTCATCATTATATTGTATTCGCTTAAATCCGCATGCACCATGCCGGCCTTCCACAATAATTCCAAATCTGAGATTATTTTTTCGCAATCCTCGTTTGGGTTTTCGCTCCCGGTTTCGGAAAGCGTTGAAAAAGGCACGCCCTTTTCGCCAAGGAATTCCATTACCAGTATGTTGCGCCAAAAGCCAAGCGCCACAGGCACCCTCACTCCGGCTGAACGCATGAGTTCAAGGTTTGCGAATTCCTTTCGCGTCCAGGTGAAGATCACCCCGAACTGCGAGTGGCTCGATTTTTCAAACCTCCTATCCCCCTGCAGGTATTTTTGCATGTGCACAAAAGAAGTCGCATGCAGGCGGTAGATTTTGATTGCCACAAAGCCGCCGTCTTTGGTGGTGCCGCGGTAGACGTTCGCCTCCTTGCCTTTTGCGATGCAATAGTCAACCGTTTCGAAAAGCCCTTTCTTTCGGAGCTTGTTTATTGCAAAAAGCGCGGGATGGTCAAAGACGTCATCCTCGAGCTTCCGCTCCGCCTTTACAACCTTGTCCTCGCGCCGTGGCTGCTTTTGCTTGGATTGCCTTAATGACACAAAAAGAGTTAAGGCTGGAGGAGTATATAACCGTTGATGCTGGGATAAAGAAGCATTGTTGCGGGGATAAAGAAGCCGGGATACGCGGGCATATTTTTTATTTTATTTTGTTTTTTAGCTTTTTATGTATCCGTTGTTGCGGAGCCATTCAGCCTGCAGGCGATTGTAGCGCCACACAATGTCCGCGCGGTGCTCGCCGTCTATTTCCCATGGCACTATGACAACAATGTCGCCGTCGCGCACCCAGACGTAGCGGCGGATTTTGCCGGGTATGCGGCAAAGCCGGTCCTTCCCGTCCTTGCACTGCACTGAAAGCCGCCCGCCGCCAAGCGTGCCTGTGACAATGCCAAGTATTTCGCCTTCTTTCGGAAGCCGCACGCGCACCTGCGGGGCGCCTTCAGGGCCGGGAACCTGGATTTCATTTTCAGCCATTCCAAAACCTCGGTTATTTTGCAGGGGCCCGGGCGCCGCATGCCTCGCACACTAGCGTTTTCACGCCATGCACTCCTTCCACCAGGCGCGTATCCGGCCGCTTGCATTCCTTGCAAACCACGTAAGTGTTTATGAATGAAAAAAGCTTCTCGTTTATCTGCCTGTCGTAGAATTTGCCATGGAGCACGAGCTTGGCGCCATCCTGAGTGGCGGGGATTGCAAGCTCACGCGAAAGGTATTTGGCCAAAAACGCGCCATCGCGGCGGATTTTCTGGCAGATGGAATCGAAATTTTTTATGATTGTTTTCGTGCCCTGGAGCATGGTTTCCACGGTGGGCGGCTCAAAGCGCTCGCCGCTCATGGTTTTTTCAGGAAGCTTTGCCCTTGCCCCTTTTAGCAGTTCATGATAATCTTTCAACAAACCAGCCTCACTGTGCACACATTTGCTCACTTAGGTATTAAAAAGCAATGCGGGGAGAAAAAATCATGGGGGCGATTAGCAAAATTCTGGAGAAAATTAGCGGCGCGGACAAGGCGCGGAGGTACGCGCATGCACGGGAAGTTGCAAAAAAGCCAAGCGCAAGCGAGGGCAGCCCGATAACCGCGCAGACCAACATAATGGAAGTGGTGCACAACTATCCGGAAGCCGTTCCTGTTCTGATGGAGGCCGGCCTGCACTGCATCGGCTGCCAGCTTTCGCTCTTTGACTCGGTAGAGCAGGGCTGCGCGCTCCACGGAATGGATTCGCAGGCAGTGGAAAACCTGGTAAAGGAAATGAATGAGCGCATCAAGAATTTCAGGTCCAAAAAATAATCAGCCCGCAAATAATTTGTTTCCTACCATTTTTCCTCTTCAATGAAGCTTAGGTCAAGGTGCGGGGCTTCGAATATGCCAACCCAATCCTGCACTAGCATCACGGCGCGCGAAAGCACGCCAAAGACGGCTGCTGCAGGCGCCGAAACCCCGAAGAGCACAAGGTATGCCACAAGCCCGGCTTCGGACACGCCCGCTCCCGCTGGCGTGGGAAGCGGTATGAACTGGAGCAGGGTGAGCGCTGGATGGAGCAGCATGAAAAACAGGAGAGGATGAAGCTGGGAAGAGGGCGTGATGCCGACCGCTTCGGCAAGCTTCCACCATTCCACGCCTTTCCAATCCCAGGAGGCGAAGAGGATGCCAAGCACGATGCCCAGATTTGCCTTCACCGGCTGCGAATTCTTGTGCAAAAGCTCGGCTAGGTTTGCGAACTTCTTGCCGAAGGGAAGAAATTTCGCGGTGGATTGCAAGGGAGCGGTTATGGGCGGGTAGAACAAAAGCGCGGCAATTGCAAGCGCAAATCCCGCCACCACCGCAACCGCAAGAACTGCAAGCAAAAGAGAGGAATCTGGCAGGTATGCCTGCGAGAGCAGCATGGCAATGGCAATCGATGCCACGCCTGCCTTGAGAAGGAAATCAAAAAGCTGCGGGGCAAGAATTGAGGATACTGCTTTTGAAAGCGGCACGCCCTTCCGGTTGAGCGCAAGCGAGCACGCAAAATAGCCTGAGCGGGCGGGCGTGAAATCCGATGCAAGCATGCCGAGGTAATGGGCGAGCAGTATGCCACGGAAGGCAAGCTTTTCCCCCATCGCGCCAAGCAGCACCTTGATGCGGTAGGACATGAGGAGGTTTACGCAAAAATATGCGGCTGTTGAAGCCAGGAAAAACTCGGGCCTGATGCCGAAAAGGTATTTTGCAAACTGCGCGGGGTCGACTGCAATGATTATGGCCGCAAGCAGGACTGCCGAAATTGCAAACTGCAGCACGAGCATGGCGTTTTTGGCATGCGGTTTGCGGGCGGTGCTGGTTGCTTTTGCATTTTTGGCATGCGGTTTGCGGGCGGTGCTGGTTGCTTTTGCATTTTTGGCATGCGGTTTGCGGGCGGTGCTGGTTGCGTTTGGCATGCGCTTTGCAGCCGATGAAGATTTTTAAATCTTGGGAGTCTGATTGGCGCATGCGAAGCAAGCTCCAGCCGAGGAAAAAGGCGGGAAAGCGCGTGGTTTTCGTCACGCCTTATGCCGTGGCCGCGAAAGAGGAGGCTGAAAAGTACATCAAGAGGGGGATAAAAACCGAGATAAAAAAGGAGAAGGACGACACTGGCAAATACGTATTTGTGATATATATATTCGAGGGGATGTTTTAGATGCCTGCAAAAAACGCGAGGGCAAAAATCCTGAAGGCGGGAACTGTGGAAATCGATGTGATGAGAAGCGGCATGCGCCAAAAGGTTGAGTTTAAAGTGGTGCGCGAGGACATTCCGATTGGAAAGGTGCCCTACCTAAAGACGGACAAGATAATCAACATGGACGAGCTTATCCGGGTTGCGGCGGAATTAGGCCTGCCCATAATTTCCCCGATTGGGAAGGTTTTCCCGCCCGGAAAGAAGGCTGTCGACTTCCTAAAGCTATGAAGAGCAATGGTTTATTTTGTTTTGCAGGCAATAAAATGGCGAGCATATGATAGACATAGTGCCAGCGATACTGTCCTACTCGCGGGAAGACCTGCTTTCCAAAGCCTCGAAAGTGGAAGCCATCTCGCCGGCGCTCCACATAGACATAATGGATGGCGTGTTCGTGAAAAACCGCACCATCGGGGTGAAGGATGCGCTTTCCGTCCGCACAACAAAACCAGTCGAATACCATCTCATGGTGAGCGACCCGCTAAACTACATCGAACAGCTGCCCGGCGGCCAGAATTCGATTTTCGAGGTGCACATAGAGGCTGCGAAAGGCAAGGAAAAGGAAGTAATGGGCGCGGTGGCGCGGAAAAACTCGAAGCTTGCATTCGTGATAAACCCGTCCACCCCTGCCGAGGCATTGCTTCCGCTCCTGCCTGCGCTTCGGCACGTGCTCGTTATGGCGGTGGTGCCAGGCATTGACGGCCAGAACTACATGCCCGAGGTAGAGGGGAAGATGGCCCTTTTCCGCCAGCATGCACCCGGAATAATTATAGAGGTTGACGGTGGAATAAAGCCAGACACGATACAGCGCGCGGTAGCGGCAGGGGCAAACCGGCTTGCCGCCGCAAGCGCATTATTCGGCGCACCCGACCCGGCCGAGGCATACCGCAAATTGCATGCGATAGCAAACAACCTGATGTGAGAGGATGAAAACACCAAACGAATTGAAGCTCCAGGCAAATGCCATCAGGCAGGACCTTGTCAAAATGCTCCTGGAGGCAAAGTCGGGCCACACCGCAGGCCCTATGGGCATGGCCGACATTTATACAGCGCTTTACTTCCATGTGCTAACCCATGACCCGAAAAATCCGGCTTGGGATGGAAGGGACAGGTGCGTGCTGTCAAATGCGCACATCTGCCCGATACAGTATGCCACGCTTGCGAATGCCGGCTATTTTCCGCGCGAGGAATTGATGACGTTGCGGAAGCTTGGCACCCGGCTGCAGGGGCACCCGCACAAGGGCTTGCTGCCTGGCGTTGAAACCACGGGAGGGCCGCTTGCGCAGGGATTTTCGCAGGCAGTGGGAATGGCAATTGCCGCGAAAATGGACGGGAAAAAGCATCTCGTATTCTGCCTCACAGGCGATGGCGAACATGATGAGGGGCAGGTGTGGGAGGCGGTAATGCTTGCGGCGAAGTGCAGGCTGAATAATCTCGTCCAGATAATCGATGCAAACAACATACAAATAGACGGGCCCGTGGACAAGATAATGCCACTGGAGCCGATTGCAGGCAAATACAAGGCATTCAACTGGAACGTGATTGACCTAAAGGAAGGCAATGGCATGGAAAAAATAATCGGTGCGCTGATGCGGGCCCGGAAGCTTTCCGCAACAACAGACAGGCCTACCGTAATTGTGGCGCGCACCGTGCCGGGAAAGGGCTGCTCGATATTTGAAAACAATTACCAGTGGCACGGCAAAACGCCCAATGCCGAGGAAGCAAAGGTGGCGCTTGCGGAGCTTGCGGATGAGAGAAAAAAACTAGAGGCTGGAAGCTTGACAGGCTGATTGATATGGCGGCAAAAAATTTCGAGCTAAACGCCGGGGCGAAACTGTCCGGCGGCATATTTTCGGACAAAATAGCAAAGGAACCGACGCGCGACGGATGGGGCAGGGAGCTTGTGAAGCTTGGGGAAAAATACCCCAACCTCGTGGTGCTGACTGGAGACGTTTCGCCTTCTGTGCGCACGAACTGGTTTGAGGAAAAATTCCCGGAAAGGTTCATCGACTGCGGGGTTGCGGAGCAGAACATGGCATCCGTGTCCGCCGGGCTTGCAATGGAAGGAAAGCTCGTGTTTTTCTCCTCATACGGGACTTTTTCACCTGGCAGGAACTGGGACCAGATACGCGTGTGCGTGTGCATGAACAAGCTCAATGTGAAATTTTCAGGCGCGCACGCAGGAATTACCGTAGGGCCGGATGGCGCGACGCACCAGGCTCTTGAAGACATCGCGATAATGCGCGTGCTTCCAAACCTCGTCATTCTCAACCCATGTGACAGCATGGAAGCGGGAAAAGCAGCCCGCACTGCGGCGGCGCATCCGGGGCCGGTGTACATCCGGCTTGGGAGGGAAAGCACGCCATTGTTTACAAGCGACCAAACGCCGTTTGAAATAGGAAAGGCAATCGTGCTTAAGGACGGGGGCGATGTCGCAATATTTGCCACAGGCATTTTGGTGCACGAAGCGCTGAAAGCCGCAAATAAATTGGCTGAAGAGGGAATAGATGCCGCCGTGATAAACCACCACACAATCAAGCCGCTTGACGAGGAGTCGGTGCTGCATTATGCAAAGAAATGCGGATGCGTCGTTACGGTGGAAGAGCACCAGATAAGCGGGGGCTTTGGCTCCGCAGTGTGCGAATTGCTGTCTGAAAAAATGCCCACCCCGGTAGTGCGCGTTGGGATGATGGACAGGTATGGCGAATCAGGGCGCGCTTATGAGCTTTTGGCAAAATACGGCATGGATGAAAAGGCAATTGTTGCGGCATGCAAAAAAGCAGCCGAATCAAGGCACTAGTGAGGGTGTGTTGCATGAAACTGTTCATTGACAGCGCTGACGTTGAAAAAATAAGGAAGTGCGCAGAGACCGGCCTTGTGGACGGGATAACCACCAACCCAACCCTGATAATGAAGGCGGGAATGGGCCACAAGGAAGCTATTTTGGAAATTGCAAAAATTGTGAAAGGGCCTGTTTCGGTGGAAGGAGTTGGGGAAACTGCTGAGCAGATGGTAAAAGATGCCCGCACGTTTGCGAAATGGGCGCCAAACGTGGTTGCGAAGGTGCCGATGACTGAGGAAGGCATGAAGGCAGTGAAGGTGCTCGCCAAGGAAGGCATACGCACCAATGTTACTCTCGTTTTTTCAGCCACCCAGGCATTGCTTGCTGCCAAGGCAGGGGCATCCTATGTCTCGCCTTTTGTAGGCAGGCTGGATGACAATTCCGAAAATGGCATGGCATTGATTGAAAGCATTGTGAAAATTTTCCGCAATTACGGGTTTAAGGCCGAAGTGCTTGTTGCGTCGGTGCGCCACCCCATGCACGTGGTGCAGGCGGCGGAAATAGGCGCGGACATTTGCACGCTGCCCCCGGAAATATTCGAAAAATTATTCAGGCACCATCTCACGGACAGGGGCATTGCGCAGTTTTTGGAAGACTACAGGAAAGCGCAAGGCAAGCGGTAGAAAAATTCAATCCGGCCTGGCATTCATTGCCCAAAATTTATTTTTTCCTCAAAAAGAAGGCTTGACCAGTCTACGCGCGGGCGGAGCTTTGCAGCTGCGGATGTGCCTGCGAAAATATTGCCGAGGTCTTCAAACGACTGCTCAGGGCTGAGCCTTCCTGTCAGGTCTATTTCATATACCCGCGACTTGGGGTAATTTTTCAGGCTGCGTATGGTGCAATAGTCCAAAAGCTCGGACATTTTATTTGCATAAATCTTGCCGGGCACATAGCCGCGCAGGCGAAGCCGGGCCTCAAGCTCTTGCGGATGGAGGCGTAGCACCGCAACCCTGTCCACTTTCAGTTTTATTTCGCAGCCCAGGTGCCCCTCCACGATGCAGCTTGCGGCTTGCCTGGAAAGCCATGCATTTGCCTCGCGCAGAAGCGCGCCGAGCCGCACCACTTTTGCCATGTCGGTTTCGTCGATTTCG
>ORJL010680540.1_pt1 | contig 10596 bp, 10 predicted proteins | sample 1779941 | NCBI WGS metagenome assembly ORJL01 (sample SAMEA104232317, study PRJEB22302) | groundwater metagenome | biome: forest; feature: aquifer; material: groundwater | place: USA | collected 2011-08-07 | depth 5.8 m | reverse complement strand
TATGCGCTTTCAGTTGATCGAGCCTCTGCGCGAGCTTTTCAAAGATGAGGTGCGGAAGTTGGGTCAAGAACTTGGCCTGCCTCAAGAGCTGATTCAGCGCCAGCCCTTCCCCGGCCCTGGCCTGGCTATACGCGTGTTGGGCGAGGTCACGGAAGAGCGATTGAGAATTCTGCGTGCGGCGGATGCCCTTGTGCTTGGCGAGATCAAGAGCGCCGGGCTTTATGATAAGGTCTGGCAGTCCTTTGCGGTTTTGCTGCCGATCAAAACCGTTGGTGTCATGGGGGATGAACGGAGCTACGAGAACGTCATAGCCCTGCGCGTGGTGGAGAGCCAGGATGGCATGACCGCCAACTGGGTCCCGCTCGCGCCTGAGTTGTTGTCTAAAATTTCCAACCGCATCATCAACGAAGTCCGCGGCGTCAACCGCGTCGTCTATGACATCTCCTCCAAGCCCCCGGCTACGATTGAGTGGGAGTAAGATTTATTTTGCCGGTAGGACGGGAATGCGAAGTTCCCGCGCAAGCAGATTAAAATCTGAGAGATCAGCGGTAACCACCGTAGCACCATCTCGACGTGCCGTTAGTGCGATCAACGCATCGTTTTGGGAATCTCGTCGTTTATTTCTGTCCCATCCCTCCGCGTCTCCAATTTTCTGGATCAACCTGCCTGCCTCCCACCAATCTGAGGTTGTGGGTTCCCAACAGATTCGGGCTAGCCTGTAAAGCATCATGACCAGCCGCTCCGCATCCTGAGTTCGGGCTCCACGGCGCAGCTCTGAAAGAACCACGGCTGAATGTCTAATGATGTAGGCTCGCCTTAGCGTTTCCAGGAATTTTTGGTAAAGCCCTTTTTCCCAGTGACCGATGTAGATATTTGTATCCAGAATGGCCAAATGCATGCTGGTGAGGCGCAGTCGACTTTAGGAGACTTGTTCTATGGGGTTTCCAGACTTCCTGGTTTTAGGCTCTGCCGGCTCTTTTTCATGAACTCCCAAAACTCTTCCATCTCCGTGACCCTTTCGACGGACAGCCGGACGACCTCCGCGTCGGTCTTCGCTCCAAGCGCCTTCTTGGCTTGCCGGAGTTTGCCTTCATCTATAAAGAAAGATTTCCGCTTCAGCTTCGCTCCCATGATAGAACCTCCGGAGTATGACAATTTCGTATGCATACACGATAACTAAATTAGGCATACCTATCAATGACAGCCATAGTGCCTGTTTTCACCGCATTATCAATGCCAGCGGTATGCGGTATTAAGAAAACCCTATCCTCCACCAGCCCCTATAGTCTCTATCGTTCAGCTTGACAATATTGCAATATTTATTTAAGTTCCACCTTGGAGGTATGGAAATGACCAAACTCATAGTTGAGCTCCCGGAAGAGCTTCATAAGGAGCTGAAAAAAACGGCCGCACTCAGTCACCGCACGATCAAGAATGTAGTGACGGATCTGGTCGAGGAGTATATCTTGCGAGGGGAAAAGAAGGAGGCGATCAAAGAGACGGGTCTCTGTGGAAAGTGGGAGGATACGCGGACTCCTGAGGCGATAATCGCTGATATCAAGGCCCATCGGAATTGGCTGAGGAAGGGAAGGCGTAAGGTTGCCTAAGTATATCCTGGATACCGACACCTGTATCTATTGGCTTAATGGTGAGCGAGGGATTGAGAAAAAAATCCTGAGCGTCGGCCTGGAGAACATTTTTGTCAGTGTAATAACGGAGTGCGAGCTTTTTTACGGTGCTTACAAGTCGTCGAGGGTGGAAAAGAACCTCGAAGTGTTAAAGGCGCTGCGCGAGAAAATCAAGACAATACATACGTCAAGAGATCTAGCCTCGCACTATGGACGCATCAAGGCCAGCCTGGAGCGAGCGGGGCAAACCCTTGATGATGCGGATCTTTTCATCGCTTCCATCGTTCTGGTTTCGAATGGGATACTGGTCACTAACAACGACAGCCATTTCAGCCGGATTCCAGGCCTACAGCTTGAGAACTGGAAGTAAGAGATGGGACGCTCCCGGCGAGTCATTAAAAATTCGGAGGTCGCAAAGAGATCTCAAATTCCGGGTCCGGTATTGCGGTCAGAGTTTTCATGTGGAAGGAACTTTACCCCGTACCACAGAACGCCCCGCACGTGAGTGCGGGGATGAATGTTCTGGAGTTGCCCAAAGGGCAGCGCCCGAAAGCCACGGACGTAAGTCCGTGGTACGGGGTTTACCGGAGAATTGACGCCCTGGGGCGAGATGGGGTAAGCCCCTCATGTGTTAACAACCTTGATACGACTCTATTATTTATGAGGAGGTGAGAAAGTGGCCAACAAATGGGATGAGCGAAAAAAGGCACAGGAGGATGAATACTTCGTCAAGAAGGAAAGGGAGCTAATCGAAAAACTCAAAGCCAGGCAAGAAAAAGAAGCAAAACAGTCTGTCAAGGAGATGTGTCACATGCGCTGTCCGAAGTGCGGAGAGCCATTAAAGGAGCGCCGTTTTCAGAAGATTCTGATCGATCATTGTACCGGTTGCGGGGGCATATGGCTCGATCCTGGGGAGTTAGAAGAGGTGGCTGGGAGGGAGGAGGGAAGTTGGTTAGGGAAGCTTTGGCAAAGGGTGGAAAAGTAAAGACGTTGCCCCATTGGTATCGTTTTGGCGTTTGGAATTAAGTTTAAGAAAAGGTAATTGAAGATGAAAAATGACGCTGGCCCCTTTTGTTCCGCCCGGGTTTTGATCTGCGCGGTTTTGTGCGCCCTTGTCGTCCCCAACGCGGGCGCTCAATCCCGGCAGCCGCTCAAGGTAGCCTACAGTGCCATCGGGGGACCCCAGGCCCCCTTCTGGGTTGCAAAAGAGGCCGGACACTTCGAGAGGAACGGCCTGCAGGTGCAAATGATCTTCATTCCCAGCGGCACCCAGGTGGCGCAGGCCATGCTCTCAGGGGATCTGGACCTGGCCATCACAGGCGGCCCATCGGTGGTCCAGGCGGCCCTGGCTGGAGCTGATCAGGTCATGCTTACCTGCACGGTGAATGCCCTGGCCTTCCGCGTAGTTTCCTCCCCGCAGATTCAAGGGCCCGAAGCTCTGAAGGGGAAAAAGATGGGGATCAGCCGCTTTGGTTCTCTAACTGATTTTGCCGCCCGTTACATCCTGGAGAAGTGGGGGCTTAAGCCCGACCGAGATGTCACGCTGCTCCAGCTCGGGGGCACACCGGAGACCTTTGCGGCGCTCTCCAAGGGAGGTATCGAAAGCGGTATACTCACAGATCTTCAAGCCTACCAGGCCCGCAAGCTAGGGTTCAAGGAACTCATTGACCTGGGGGAGACGGGACTGGAGTTTTGCTACAACGGGGTAGCTGCTTCCCGTTCCTACGTGGACAAGCACTCCGAAATCGTTCGCAGTTTCATCAAGGCCCACGTGGAGGGAATTGCCACCTTCAAGCGGAACCGGGCTTTTGGCGTCGAGGTAATAAAGAAATATGCCCGCCTTACGGACACGGACCAAGCCGAGTACGCCTATGAGGTTTATGCCCAGAAGTATGTCCTCCGTGTGCCTGCTCCAACGGTGGCGGCTATCCGCCCTATTTTAGAGAACCTGGGAGCACGGGACCCCAAGGCCCGGCAGGCGGATCCGGCCAGGTTTGTTGAACCCAGGTTCGTGAGGGAACTTGAAGAGAGTGGATTCATTAAGAGGCTCTACAACCCATAGGAGGCAGGATTTCCATGTACTACGGCTGGCGCGGAAAAATTGGCCACGTGTGCCCGGCTATTTACGACACGGGCGCTTATGAATTTGAAAAAATTTTACCGGAAGGGGTCATTACCGTCACGGTGACCCTCAACGTGCAACAACTGGTGGTGTCGGAGTTCGAAAGAGCGGCGGCCATTATGATCGAAGGCGCCAAAAAACTCGCCGATGAGGACGCCGGTGTCGTCATCACAGGGGGTGATCCGCTTATTACCATGCAGGGGGTCGGCGCCGATAAGAAAGTCATTGCCGAGATCCGGAAGCTGACAGGGAAGCCCGCCAGCACCTCGATCACGACGGCCATGGATGGACTCAGGGCCATGGGGGCCAAGCGGATTGCCATCGCCAGTCCTTACACCGAAGAAAGAAACCTGGTTACGAAGAAATTTCTGGAGGGAAACGGCTTCGAGGTGGCAGCGGTCAAGAGTCTTGGCATCATCAAGAACGTCGATCTTACCCGTCTTCCCTTCCACACCTCCTATAAGCTCGCTCTTGAGGCATTTCGTGCCGCAGAAGGAATTCAGGGAATTTACCTCCCGTGCGCCCGCTGGGCCGTTGTAGGAAATCTGCGGCCCATCGAGGAGGACACCGGCGCATGCGCAGTCTCCAGCATCCAGTCCATGGCCTGGTTTGGCCTGAAGGCATTGGGGATCCACGATAAAATCACGGGATATGGAAAATTACTGGAGAGCCTGAGCTAGGATTTCTTTCAAAGCGCGCCAAAAAAATTGTGAAAGTTCATTTTTTGTGCTAGCGTGATTTTATCCAAATGGAGCATTCCCGTTTCGTCCACCTTCATTGTCATACGCAGTACAGCCTCCTGGACGGTGCCAATAAGATCGAGACGCTGTTAGAGCGCATAAAGCAGCTCAAGCAGCCGGCCGTCGCCATGACCGACCACGGCAACATGTTCGGGGCGATCGAGTTCTATCGAGAGGCCCTGCGCCACGGCGTTAAGCCCATTATCGGTTGCGAGATCTACGTGGCGCCGGCCAGCCGCTTCGAGCGCAAGGGCGTGGATAAGGGGAACAAAGAATACAACCACCACCTTATTCTCCTGGCCATGAACCTGGAGGGATATCGCAATCTATGCAAGCTTGTGACCGCAGGCTACACGGAAGGCTTTTACTATAGGCCGCGGATCGATAAGGAGCTGCTCAAGGAACGCAGCGGGGGATTGATCGCGCTTAGCGCCTGTCTGCAGGGTGAGGTGGCCTCGGCCCTATCGATCGGTCAGGTGGAGAAGGCCAAGGGTGCTGCCGAGAGCTATGCCGCTATTTTCGGAGACCGCTACTACCTCGAAATCCAAGATAATAAGCTCCCACAGCAGGAAAAGGTTAACCCGATGATCCTCGAACTAAGCAAGGATCTCTCCATCCCCGTAGTAGCGACCAATGACTGTCACTACGGCGAGAGGGAAGACTCCGAGGCCCACGATATCCTGCTCTGTGTCCAGACCGGAAAGACCGTTCAGGATGAAAACCGGCTGAAAATGGAGACGGATGAGCTTTTCGTCAAGTCAGCGGAGCTAATGAAGAAAGGCTTTGATTATTGTCCCGAGGCCGTAGAGCGCACCGTGGAAATAGCCGAGAGGTGCAATCTCGAGCTGGAATTCGGCAAATACCATTTTCCCCATTTCGAGCCGCCGAAGGCGATGAGTCTCGATGATTTTCTCGATGAGCTCGCCCACAAGGGGTTGGAGGAGAGGCTTGAGCCCTATAAAGCGGCCCATCCCGATGAGTACGACCAAAGGCTAAAACTTTACCGGGAGCGTCTGAACTTTGAGATCGGCGTGATCAAGGGAATGCAGTTTTCCGGGTACTTTCTGATCGTCGCCGATTTCATCAATTACGCGAAGGATCATGGCATTCCCGTCGGTCCGGGCAGGGGATCGGCTGCCGGCAGTCTGGTAGCCTATGCGCTCAAGATTACCGATTTGGACCCGATCCATCACGGCCTCCTCTTCGAGCGTTTTCTCAATCCCGAACGGCGCTCCATGCCCGACATCGACGTCGATTTTTGCATCCGGGGCAGGGATCAAGTGATCCGCTATGTAAAAGAGAAATACGGCTCGGATAAAGTGGCTCAAATCGCGACTTTTGGGACTCTGAAGGCCAAGGCGGCGATTAGAGATGTCGGACGGGCGCTGGGCTTCTCCTTTGCCGAGACCGATGCCATCGCCAAGCTGGTTCCCGCTCCCAAGCAAGGCTTCGACTATTCCCTGTCCGATGCCATCAAAATGGAGCCGCGGCTGCAAGAGATGATGAAAAGCGATCCGCGAGTGCAGAACCTGATCAATCACGCGCGGCGCCTGGAAGGGCTGACCCGCCACGCCTCGACCCACGCTGCGGGTGTCGTCTTATCCAGACTTCCCCTGGTCGATTATCTCCCCCTCTGTGTCGATAAGGAAGGGGGAATGGTCACCCAATTCGGCATGGAGAGTGTGGAAAAAATCGGCCTCATCAAATTCGATTTTCTCGGCCTGAAGACCCTGACTCTCATCCATGATTGCCTCAAGCTTATTCATGCGGGCCGGGGAGCAGAGATCGACATAAACAATCTGCCGTTGGATGATAAAAATACCTATCGTCTCCTGTGCTCGGGCAACACCACAGGGGTCTTCCAGCTTGAGAGCACGGGCATCCGGGAGATGACGGTAAAGATCCGGCCCAACTGTTTCGAGGATCTGGTGGCGATCCTGGCCTTGTTTCGTCCCGGCCCTCTCGACAGCGGGATGACTGAAGAGTACATCAAACGCAAGGACGGGAAGGAAAAAATCCGCTATCTCCATCCCTTGTTGGAGACCATCCTTAAAGACACTTACGGGGTCATTGTCTATCAAGAGCAGGTGATGCAAATCGCCCAGAGCCTTGCCCAATACAGCATGGGAGAGGCGGACATCCTGCGCCGCGCTATGGGTAAGAAAGATCCGGAGGAAATGGCCAGCCAGAGAGAGCGGTTCACCCAGGGGGCGCGCAAGAATAAAATCGATCCCAAAAAGGCGACCGAGATATTCGATCAAATGGAGACCTTTGCCCGGTACGGCTTCAACAAGTCCCATTCGGCCGCCTATGCCTTGATCTCCTACCAGACCGCCTATCTGAAGGCCCATTATCCGGTAGAATTCATGGCCGCCCTGCTGAGTTCCGAAATGGGAGATACCGACAAGGTGATCAAGAACCTGGCGGAGTGTCGCGAGAGGGGGATCGAAGTTCTTCCCCCGGACATCAATGAAAGCCGCGCCGATTTTACCGTGGTTGGGGATAAGATCCGTTTTGGGCTGGCAGCGGTGAAGAACGTAGGCGAGAAAGCGGTGGAGGTTATTCTAGAGAGCCGTGAGCGTGAGGGAGTGTTTGAATCTTTCTTCAATTTCTGTCGGCGTGTCGACTTGAGCGCGGTCAACCGGAGGGTGGTCGAAAATCTCATCAAATGCGGCGCCTTTGATTCTGCCGGCGTTTCGCGCGCCCGGATGATAGCGGTCTTGGACGAGGCCATAAAAACGGGACAGTCGTACCAGAAGGGGCAGCAGAGCAATCAGATCGATATCTTTGATGGCTTGGGTGGAGGGTGGGGCAACGGGAATGAGAATAGCGCCGATAGCTACCCGGAGGTGGACGAGTGGTCGGCGCAGCAGCAGCTGGTTTTCGAGAAGGAGTCTCTGGGGTTTTACATAACAGGCCATCCGTTAGATAAGTATGAAAGCGCCCTTAAGAAACTAACCAGCGGAGCCATCGTCAACATCCGGGAGAAGCCAATCGCCGGCGAGGTCAAGGTCGGCGGTGTCGTGACAGCGCTAAAACTCAGGAACACAAAGAAAGGCGAGCGCTACGCGAGCTTCCAGTTAGAGGACAAGACAGGATTCATTGAGGTGCTCGTGTGGCCCGATATTTACCGCCGCTGTATGGAGACTTTGGTTCAGGACGATCCTATTCTCGTCCAGGGGAGGCTGGAAGTGGGGGAGGAGAGGATACAGGTCATTGCCAATGATGTGACCCCGATAGCCCAGGCATCGTACCCGGCTCAGCCGACCTCTTCGTCGGTGCGGCCAGATAGAAGACAAAACGGCGACGGCATCCATTTCTATCTGCGCGGCCAGGAGGTAACCTCAGAGGAATTGGCACAGCTTCATGAGACGCTGCTCAGATACCCCGGACCTTGCACGGTTTTTCTCCATCTCTCCATGCCGGATAAAAGCGAAACCATCATCGAGCTCCCGATGAATCTTAAGGTTGCGCGGACCGCCGAGCTGTTACGGACAGTGGAGAGCCTGTTTGGCAGTCGCATTACTTTCGCGCCATAGAATCTCTTGAAGCAAGTCTCATCTCATCCCTGCCGATCCCAGGAACGCGCCATACTGGTAGGTGTGGATTTGCCTTCGCTCAGCCATAGGGTTCCTTTGGGTCACAACCTGGAGGAGCTGGAAAAGCTGGCGCAAAGCGCCGGGGCCAAGGTGGCCGGGAAGTTCACTCAGCGACTGAAGAGGGTAAGTCCGGCTACTCTGATAGGCTGGGGAAAGGTGGAAGAGATCCAGGGCCATCTTCGCGAGATAAAACCCGACCTGGTTATTTTCGACGAGGATCTCAGCCCCGCACAGCAGCGCAATCTGGAATCCGCTTTCCAGCTCCGGGTTATCGACCGCAGCCAATTGATCCTCGATATCTTTGCCCAGAGGGCACGGAGCAACGAAGGCAAACTGCAGGTCGAATTGGCCCAGCTCAAATATTTCCTCCCCCGCCTCACCCGCCGCTGGACCCATCTCTCCCGGCTCGGCGGCGGAATCGGGACGCGCGGTCCGGGGGAAACTCAGTTGGAAGTCGACCGCAGAAGGGTGCGCGAGAAGATCGGGGCTTTGAAACGGCGCCTCGTTACGGTCGAACGGACGCGTTCCCTCCAGCGCCGGGAGCGACTGGAAGTTCCCTACGCTACGATCGCGCTTGTCGGATATACGAACTCGGGCAAGTCGACATTAATGAACACCCTTACACGGGCCGGAGTCCTTGTGGAAGATAAGCTGTTTGCAACTTTGGACCCCACGATTCGCTGCCTGAGGCTTTCCAACGGTGATCGGGTGATGGTGGTTGACACGGTTGGTTTTATCAACAAGATTCCTCACTCTCTCATCGAGGCCTTCAAAAGCACCCTGGAGGAGGTGCGCAGCGCGGATCTACTGCTTCATCTCGTGGATATGACGAGTCCCCTATACGAGGAGCAGATCCAGGTGGTTGAGGCCGTTCTGAGGGACATCGGGGCAGGAGATACTCCTTATATCATGGTGCCGAACAAAGTCGATCTTGCCGGGCTACCTTTTCCGAGGCTGGTTGGCAACGGAACGCGGGAGGCGTGTCCCATTTCGGCGTTAACCGGTCAGGGGGTCGATCATCTGCTGGAGGTTATCGGTAACATCCTCGATCGCGGCAAGGAGCAGAGCGAGTTCTCATTCTCTCCCACTCAGGGATCACTTCTCTCTCTGCTGCGTCAGCGGGGTCGTATCCTCGACGAAAAGTTCGACGGAGATACCATCCGCGTGACGGCGCTGCTCAGCCCGAAGCTCGCAGGTCAGATAAGAAAGCGGTTAGGAGAGGTATGCTAAACTTGCCTAACTTTATCACTTTGATCCGCATCGTGGCGATCCCTTTTTTCCTGGTCTTGCTTTCTTCCGGTCTTTACCTGGAGGCGCTGATCGTTTTTATCGTCAGTGGTTTGACAGATTTCCTGGATGGCGCTCTGGCGCGCATGACCAATCAGCAAACCCCGTTAGGGTCCTATCTGGATCCGGTGGCCGACAAATTATTAGTCATGAGCTCGTTCGTCATGCTCGGCCTGATCCGGGCGATACCCCCTTGGCTGGTGGTGCTCGTTGTGAGCCGGGATATCATTATTCTGTCGGGCTACGGGGTATTTTATTTCCTCGTTGAAGAGCGCCTGGTGAGCCAGCCCAGTTTCATCGGTAAACTCAGCACCGTTTTTCAGCTCGTTACCGTCGGCGTGGTTTTGCTTTATCTCTACGATTCTCAGCTCGTTGCCACATGGATCGATGACTTTCTATTCTTGGCCACCGCTATAACCACCATTACCTCCGGCTTTCAGTACATCTATCGGGGTCTGGTCCTGCTCCAGAATCGAGCTTCCTCCCTGAACCGGTTAAGTTGACATAGTGGGTAAAAATTGATAGTAAAATCAGACGCTTGCGATAGTTGATGGGGGGTAGTGTTTATAGGCACGTAGCTCAGTGGGAGAGCGCTTCCTTGACACGGAAGAGGTCGGCGGTTCAATCCCGCCCGTGCCTACCATCTCATATAAAAGGTTAAAGGGTTTAAGGGATAAAGAGAAAAAGAATTGGATGGAAAAGATTCAGGTTAAACTACCCCAGGGAAAGATAATTGAGGTCACCTCTGGCCAAAAAATTCAGGAGGTCGCTTCGTCTCAGGGAGTCAACAGTAATGTCATCGCGGCGAAGATAGACGGCGTCGCGGTAGATCTCGATCGAGCTTTAAGCCGGGGTTGCACTTTAGACTGGATTTCTTTGAATAGTCCCGAAGGTCTGGATATCCTGCGCCATTCGACCGCCCATCTCATGGCCCAGGCCGTGCAATGCCTCTTTCCCGGCACCCAGGTGACTATCGGTCCTACCATAGAGGACGGCTTCTATTACGACTTCAAACGGGATAAATCCTTCACCCCGGAAGAGATCGAGAAGATCGAGGCCAGGATGCGTGATCTGGCGGCTCAGGACCTCAAAGTTTCCCGGGAGGAGATAGCGCGGGAAAACGCGGTCGAACTCTTTCGGCGCATGGGCGAGGAATACAAGGTCGCCATCCTGCAAGAGATTCCGGAGGAGACGGTTTCTCTTTACCGGCAGGGCGACTG
>ORJL010338656.1_pt1 | contig 10596 bp, 10 predicted proteins | sample 1779941 | NCBI WGS metagenome assembly ORJL01 (sample SAMEA104232317, study PRJEB22302) | groundwater metagenome | biome: forest; feature: aquifer; material: groundwater | place: USA | collected 2011-08-07 | depth 5.8 m | reverse complement strand
CTTTAGTCGGTCATTTAATTTTTTCCCAATCAGAATATAAATTTCTTATAAGCTCCCTATCTCCAATTTCTTTTATTGTTAAAAGGGCTTTTACTTTTTTGCCTTTATTCTTAACTTTTTCCATTCAATTTTCATAAATCTAAATGGAAATGATATTTTTAATACTTCCTAAAAGTCCAGTATAGTTAGCAGAGCCATATTTCCATAATATTTATAACATCCAAATTTCTAATAAACGTATGAAGCTAAAAAATTTTTATCTTATACAAAGTATTTTTTATATTTCCATAGGATTATTAGTATTTGCAAATATTAAAACTAATATTTTAGGGGCAGCTATTGGTGCCAGCGAGATAAAAACATCTATTGGAATATTATTCGGAGTTTTTTTTCTTGTTGGAGGAATTGCTCTTTTAATTTTTTCTAGAAAAAAATAATAATTAATCTTTTTGAATATAGTTATAGCATAAGACATTGATATTTACCCGTTTATGTCTTTCACTATATCTTCAACTTTAGTTTCAATTATGGCTAATTTTTTTCCTTGATTAAAATCTTGAAATGCTTGTTTATAATCATCTGGAAAAGCAATATGCCTTTTAAAATTAGGATAAAACCATTCTCCGATTAGCTTAACAAATGATTCATATTCAGGTATGATAACATTATTAGAAAGTCCATTAAAATATTTTCTATTCACTTTTGAAAAAATATTATATAAAGAATTATTAACGATTTCAATAGAGGATTCAGGATAAGTAAAGTTTGACTTTAAATTATCATGTAGCTGTTTTTGTAAAGGTCCAATACTAGATTTAAGAAGATTAGCTAAATCTTCACTAGCACTCAAATATAAATCTATTTTTTTTAAAATACTAATTGGAAGATGGTATTTTTCAATGATCTTTTCAGCTTTAGTTCGTTCACTATCTTTAATACTTTCATTCGTATTTTGAGATTTAAGATATTCAACCAATTCTATTGGAAGTATAGGGAAATTAACTTCTTGAAAAAAATCAGCAAATTTAGATGGGCATATATCATCAATAAAAGAAATATGTTCTCTTAATTTATGTTTATGTTGTGCATATGCAATTTCAAGCTTAGACGCAAAGAAATGATTCCCTAATGAAAGTTCTTCTCCTCTTTCGTGAATTGCGACCAAATCAACAAGATTTTCTGGAATCATTTCTGAAGCAACAAACAAAGTCCAATTTCCTTTCGCCAAAGCAATTGTATTTCCAAAGAATAATGAATCAAATGAATTAAACCAACAATGTGCAAAGCCTAATCCATAATTATCAATTATATGTGGTGCTTGTTTATAAGGGATATCTGCATATATAAAATTAAAACCATCTTTATTAAATTCTCTCCACCTATTATGATTATCAACCCATCTAACTAATCCCTTAAAAAAATCTTCATGTTCTAAATATTGACAAAGAGTTAATTCATGTTTTTGATTGAGTTGAAGTTTCTGTTCAAGTTTTATTTCCAATTCAAGTCTCTGATCTAATCTCTGCTCTAAATACATTCCAAGTCTCATTAAAGTTATTCAAATATATGATTTATAAATATTTACTTTGTAATTACTATAAAGTTACATTATTAGTAAGGTTTAAAAACTATTTTCTTTAATAAAATTAATGAAATCTAACGGAAATAATGGAAAATTAACACAAATTGAAGAATTTAAAATTCATATTGAAAGGTGTAAAAGTAAAAAAAATATTGCAGATAACCCTTGGTTTACTAACGAAACATATTGGAAATTAGTTGCAGATGACCTATTTAATGAAGCAAATGCAGATTTTACATCAGGAAATTATTTAGAATCAGCTAAAAAATATCATCAATCAGCACATATTTATTCAGTTATAGGAAAAAATGAACTTGCAAAAAAAGCATATGATCTTTTATTTTCAAAAAGTCTTGATAAAATTGCCGTAATTAACAATTAATAATCTATCAAAAAGTCCTTGAGTTTGTTTTAGGACTCACTAAAAATCCTACTGGATTTTGGTGCCCAGAAACTTTTTAGTTTCTTGGGTTTGGATGCTCAAGATACTACGTTTTAGTTAAGTATCTTGACATAATAAACTTTATTAATCTATATTTCTCATATCTATTAAAGAGTGTGATCAATGACCCAAAATAAATACATTAGATGGTTATCTGAATTGAATAAATCATCAGGAGATATTGCAGGAGGTAAAGGTGCAAATCTTGCAGAAATGTATAATTCTAAATTTCCTGTTCCACCAGCATTTGTTGTTACAACCCTAGGTTATAATCATTTAATAAGTATCTCAAAGATTAAAACAAAAATTGAAGAAATTCTCGATAGTATTGATGTTGATAATACTGAAGAACTTGAAAAAAAAGCAGAGGAAATTAGAAATATTATTATTAGAACAGAAATGCCAGAAGATTTAAAAAATGAAATAATAGAATCTTACGAAGATATTAGTACTGATAAAAATGCATTAAGTGCTGCTTCAAGAGATGCGTTAAATATATTAAGATATTCTCAAGAACCTAGTTTTGTTGCAGTGCGTTCTTCAGCAACAACAGAAGATTTAGAGGGAGCAAGTTTTGCAGGGCAACAAGAATCTTATCTTAATATTAAGGGAAATAAAGATGTTGTAGAAGCAGTTAAAAAAGTTTTTGCAAGTTTGTTTACTGCAAGAGCAATTTATTACAGAAAGAAAAAAGGATTTTCAAAAGACAAGTTTGCATTAGCTGCAGTTGTCCAAAAAATGATCGATTCAGACAAATCAGGTGTAATTTTTTCTAAAAATCCTATAAGTTCCGAAGATACAATAATTGTAGAAGCAGTATTTGGTTTAGGGGAGGGAATAGTCTCTGGAAGAATTAAACCAGATACTTATGAAATTTCTAAAGAACTTTATATTTTAGATAAAAAAATATCAGAGAAAAAAATTGCAGTTACAAGAAATTCTCAAGGCCATACAGTAGAAGTTAAATTAACAGAACATGTTAGCAAAGCTCAGGTAATCGAAGATAGCATGATTAAAGAATTAGCCCATTATGCTCAAAAAATTGAAGAACATTATGGGAAACCTCAAGATATTGAATTTGCAATTGAAAATAATGAAATATTTATTGTACAATCAAGGCCGATAACTACAAAATCAAAGACAATGGAAAAAGAAATTGAAGGAGATCCAATACTAAAAGGGCTAGGTGCTTCTCCCGGAATTTCTTCAGGAACTGTAAAAATAATTCATAATCTTAAAGAGTTATCAAAAATTCAGAAAGGAGATGTCTTAGTTACTGAAATGACAAATCCAGATATGGTAGTTTCAATGCAAAAAGCAGCAGCAATAATAACAGATGAAGGGGGAATTACAAGTCATGCAGCTATAGTAAGTAGAGAAATGGGAATTCCTGCAGTTGTTGGTACTGGAAAAGCAACAACTTTATTAAAAGAAGGACAAAAAGTTACAGTTGATGGTTATAGGGGAGAAATTTATGAAGGAACTACAATAGAAAAAAAAGTTGAAATCCTTCCAATAGTTCAAACAAAATTAAAAATTAAAGTAATAGTAGATATACCAGATGCTGCAGATAGAGCTGCTAAATGTAAAGCAGAAGCTGTTGGATTATTAAGACTAGAAGGAATAATAGCTGGTGGAGCTAAACATCCCTTATCTTTTCAAAAAAATAATACTTTAAATGAGTATACAAAAATATTAGAAAAAGGTATTTCTAAAATATCAGAACATTTCAAGGAAATTTGGGTAAGAACATCTGATATACGAACAGATGAATTCAAAAATCTTGAAGGAGCACCAAAAGAAACAGAAGGCAATCCAATGTTAGGTATGCATGGAATTAGATTCTCATTAAAATATCCAAGAATTCTAAAGGCAGAGTTAGATGCCTTAAAAAATTGTGCTATAAAACATCCAAATAAAATATATGGAATTATGTTTCCCCAGATAATTTCAGTTGAAGAAGTTGTTGAAGCAAAAAAATTAGTTGAAGAACAAGGTTTATTTGAATTAAAAAATATTAAAATAGGGATAATGGTTGAAACTCCTGCTGCTTGTTTAATAATTAAAGATTTATTAAAAGTTGGTTTAGATTTCGTAAGTTTTGGAACAAATGATTTAACTCAATATACATTAGCAATTGATAGAAATAATGAAGAAGTTCAATATCTATATAATGAAAAACACCCGGCAGTATTAAATGCTATTAAAAGAGTTATTAGAACATGTGAAGAATTTGGAGTTGAATCTAGTATTTGCGGGCAGGCAGGAAGTAATAAAGATATGGTTAAACTTTTAATGGAATATGGAATTACAAGTGTAAGTGTAAATGCAGATGCTGCGCATGATATATCTGTATTTATAGCAGATTTAGAAAAAAACATGCCTGAAAAAACAATAAGTAATAAAATTAATGTTAAAGAAAATAGAGTTAATATTAAAGAAAATAATCCTCAGATTTTAGTTCAAAATATAGCTAAAAAAGCAGAACAGGCAATAGAAAAAGAGCTTCATAAACAGCCAATAATAATTCAACATAAAAAACCTCAAGTTGAACTAGATCCAGCAGAAGAAATTCAAATGTTTAGACAAACTGAAAAGCCAAAACTCCCAGAATATGTTGCAGGAACAAATGAAAATTCCAATAAAATGAAAGGTGATGAATCTCAAATTCAAGCCCTAAAGACTTTATTCGGAGAATTTGAATCAAATAAACAAAATAATATTAAGAAAGAAGAATCAAAAGAAGATAATTCTGGAAATATAGTTTTAGATATTTTTTAACTATTTAGATAATTTCTCAAATCAATATTTTCATATTTAACTTTTCCATCTCTAACACTTAAAATTCCACAATGTCCAAAATCTAAACATCCTGAATTCCAAAATAGTTCATCAACATACTCTCCCTGATTAACATGATTTCCAATTGAATCATTAGCCCTATGACTTGATTCATGAAAATGTCCGCTTACAGCTTTTTTAATACCAAGTTCATTGTAAAGTTTTTTCAAATCTAAATTTCCACGGTTTTCTCTTTTTAATTCAACTGGAGCTCCTAAAGAAACAACTTTCCTTGCAGCATCAATAGGAAATATTGAATCTTTTTCAACATGCCTATCATTCAATTCAAAATCACTTGTTACTAATCCAAATTCAGCCATATCAACACAATTTTCAACATTATCAAACTTTCTTGGAACATGACATACAACAATAGTTTTATCAGGATTTTTAACACTTGATTTTAAATCATTAATATTAGAATAATAAAATCCCTTCCCATGTCGAGCTATTGCCTCTAAATGTTGTTCCCATCCATTACATTTAACTAATTCATCTCCATTTTCTCCAACATTTACATATCTTCCAGTTGGAATTTTATTATTACCAATTTGATATTCTCCCCCACATAAATAATCAGAACCTGGAATAAATACAATTCTATGATCATCTCCCTCAATAAATGGAATATTTACAGCATTAAAGATATTTGAAAATTTATCTTCAAAAAAATTCATAGCCTGATCATAAACAACAATAGGTTCATGACTTCCAGGCTGAACATAAGTTTCTATGTCACTCTTAGCAAAATTAGTTAGGATAAATCCGGCATAATCAGCTGTTGCTTGTAAATTATCATCTAAATGACAAATATCTCCATTAACTAAAAAAGCATCAACACCTTTAGATTTTAATATCTTAATTGCAGGTATAACTATTCGAGGATCTTTATGTATATCTGAAATTATACCGTATTTTGTTTCTTTCATTTTAATCTTTTATCTCCTCATAATTAACAATATGGTATAATCTTCCATGTCCCAGTCTTTCAAGTGTTTGAACTATTGCAGCAAAATTTTGATTTTCATTATTAGCAAGCAAAATAGCAGGACTTTCATATTCTTTTTCTCTTTCATCTTTTGGAATTACTTTTACAAAATCCATATACCCTATTTGATAACCTAGAAAATTTGCTTCACTAATTGCCTGTTCTAATGGATGTGGAATTTTATTATTTCCTCTATTAACTACACTAGCTTCAGCTGTATCACTCATAGACCAAATAGTATCTGTATTTCTTAACTCTTTCATTAAATCTCTCTAAATATATTATTTATAAACCTTTCCTTTATTATTAACCCTATAGTAGTAACAAATAGAAAGATTTAAATACTAGTATAACATATAGAAATTAATAAAAACACTTAAAAATAAACCTTTTATGAAAAGGTTTCCAAAATATCTATAATAAGATATAAAAGAAAAAGCTTTAAATAAGAGGTTAAATAAAAAACTAAAATGACACTTGAAGATACAGTAAGAAATGAAATAATGCAAAGCGCTAATTATAATGCTGCTCTTAGAAATACTTATGAAAGAGTAAAAGCTGGTAAAGGTCCTTCTGATGATGGCAATTATAATATTAACCTTTTTCCAGTGATAGGCATGTTTTCAAGAGATGAAATAGGAGAAGATACTTCAGATATATTAATGACTAATCCTGAATCACTTCCTAAAGATTTCTTAAATGATTTAGGTAACAAATTTATTGGAAATTCTTATAAAAAAGCTAAAAGTAAATTAGTTGAAAAAGTTTCTCCAAATTATTCACCAATGTTAGATGAATTAGATGGTAAAGAATTATATCAATTACTATTAGAATCTCCAGTTTACAAAGGTTCTGATAAGGAATTAGCTGAAGCTGGTGAAGTGTATAAAGAAATGAAAAAATGGGGAGAAGTTCTTGAGAAAAAAGACATTGAAACTTATATTAACGATGCTAAAAATCCTAACATGAGAGCATTATTAGAAAAATATAAGGGAAATAAAAAATTAATGTTAACATTAATGGCAAATAGAGTTGGATATAAACAACAAAAATTTACTGATTACTTTATTGATCAAAATAAACTAGATAAGAAAAAACTCGCAGGAGCAAAAGATCAAAGAGAAGAATTAGAAATATTAGGAAATGCAATTATTCAAGATAAGGCAAGACAATATCTTAAAGAAGCAACTTTATCAGCTGAAAAAGATGAAAAAGAAGACTTCTTAGAATCAATAGGATTAAGTTATCTAAGTATTAACAGCGAAAGAGAGAAAGCTAAGAAAGATAAGAAAGCTAAGAAAGAGCTAGAAGCAGCTGAAGCTGCTTAAGGAGAAAAAATAAAATGAAAAACAGAAAAATTTTATTATCTCATTTAATTATTGCTGGTAGCATTGCTGTACCTTTATTTACTCCAGGATGTGCAACTTATACTGTTGAGACAAGATTAGTTAGTCATGAAAGAAAAATTCCGTGTCAAGAAGCAGAAGTTCTTTATAATCATACAAAATCTGATAATCCTGAAGAAAAAGAAAAAGGCAAGTTAATTGGTAAATATAAAATATATAATTAATTTTTTTATTTTAATCTTAACCTAAATACATCCAGAATATTAAGCTTATTTTTATTTAATTTTAACAAGTAATATCTTTTCCTGATTTGAAGTTATGGAATTGATAGTATTAATGATTAAAAACTACAATAAATAAATGCTAAATTAGGCAAAGTTCTTGTATGTTATCAATAATATCTCCAAAAAAATATTTATTTCTTCCCTTGAGAACTTATCAAATCATTAACTAGTTTAATCATAACTTCAATAAATTCCTTAGTTCTTAATTGCCATTCATCTAATTCAGCACCTTTAATAGAAGTTGTTTCACCGTGAACTATTTTTCTATGCAAAATATAAAGATCTCTAAACCAGACAACATATTTCATTTTTAATTTATTTGTATCTACAAATTGTTCTTTAAGATTTAATGGTATTTGCTCATAAGAAGGAGGCAAAAACCCAATAGTCATTAAAGCTGCCTGAGAAGAATCAACCATTGCCCAAAATAAACCATCTACACTACTTAATACAGAAGCTTTACTTCTAACAAAATGTTCAGGAGCTCTCTCTAAAGCATTATAGATAGCTTCATTAGTTGATTTAATTCTTCCTTGGAATAATAAAGATTTCAAAGGATTAAAAAATCCGCCACTATCAATTAAAGCATCTCCATATCTTAGAATATTAATAATAACAGGGTCTCCTTTTAACATATCACTCCACCAAGCTGTTATTTTAGTTGTAGTAATATGCAACTCTTTTTTATATGGATTAGAACTAACTAACTTTCCCAACTCTTCTCTATACCAAGCTATTAATTCATGATCCCATTGAATTGAAGCGTCATCAATTACAATTATAATATCAATATCAGAACTCGAATTTGCCAAATTTTTAGCAGAACTACCAAATAGTATCACAGACTTGACTAAATTATTAAATTTTTCATAAACCTTAACTGCAAAATCCATTGCAATATCTCTATCATTTCTTAAATCAAGAGACGGCGATTTTGTTTTTACAATATTCTTAACTTTAGAAATCTTCTTTTTATTATTTTTAATATTCTTATGTTTCTTTACCATTATACCTCTTTAGTACTACTCAATTCAAGTAAAATTTCTTTTTAAAACTTCTTATTTTCACCATACCATATAATATTTTGAAAATTGTTAATATATAATAAAAATATAAGAAATAATATTATTGTAATTAGAATATTAGTGGTTATGCATATAATATATTCATTAAATTGTAATAGATAATAATTGATTTATGTTAGAAAATAAAGTATCTTCTACTTGATAATAAGTTAAGAAGTAAGTTTTACTTAACATATTTTTATTTAAACTAACTTTCAAGCCATTGGTGTTCCACCAAATCTAGTATCTTTTCCAGATTGCATCTGGCCACCTAATTCTTGTGGCAATGAAGAAAATCCTCTTCCCCAAATAGAATGATAAACATCAGGATTTACAGTTCCATGACCTGCGAAATATCCTGGAGAGCTATGAAGAATCTGATTCCAATATGGTGAAGCTCCAGATGAATAAGCAGGAGATCCAAATGCAGATAGAGTTGCTGGAAATGGAGATACTTTAAAATGCTGATACCATCCCCCCGTTTCAATTACTTTTGACAATTTATTAAATTTATCTCCAAATATTTTTATTGTTTCTTCCATAGGAACATTTCCCATACCCATTGGAAGTTCAGTATGTTCCATACCAAAATTATCTGAAAGATGAACATGTTTCAAAAAAGGTTCAATTTTTTTAGCTTCTTTCAATAAATCTTCCTTATCATAACCATGTTTTCGCATCATATTAATATGGCCTACATCCCAAGTAGCACCAATTAATTTTTCAGCAACAGCAGTAGCTTCTGATTTAGAAAAACCTTTTTTCTCTTGTAAATTTTCTACGAATTTCTCCCTTGTTTTTTCAATTAATTGTTTTAAATCCTCAGCACGAGAAATTCCAGAACCTGCAGGAGGATTTTCAATACTTATTATAGGAGATTTATCCTTAAATTTATCATAAGCATTAAATGCAACATTTGCAAAAGTTTCAGAAGACTTATCCATAATAAATTCGTTCAATGGCTTATAAATTTGAACATTTTTTACATCATCTAAAACTTTAACTCCCTCTTTAACAATTTCATTTAAAACTTCTAAATCATTTTTTTCAAGGGCACCATAATTTTTTCTAACTTTATCGGCAAATTCATTTAATTTATTTAGATCATTTTTATCTTCTCTCTCTTCAGCACTTTTATAGGCAGTATCAAATAATTGCCTAATTTGATTATATGAATCTTCTAAATTTATTTTTGCAAATCTCTCTCCTCTTTCAAAATTTAATCCTATCTTTTTAGGGTCTAAATTAAATCTTTCTCTTGCATCTTCAAGAGTAATTTTTCCAGCTTGAATTAATTTATTTACTTCATATACTTCAGGTTCTTCTTTTTTTATTTTATCAATTTCTCCATAAGCATCTTGAGCTCTTTCAGCATAATAGGCTACCTGATTTTTTTGCTGTGCCCAAGTTCTCTGATTAATAAGCTTCAATTCTTCTTGAGGATTAAACTCATAAGATTTATTTTCAGCACTTTGAGGAAATTTATGCTCTTCAGGTCTTAAAGGACCAACACCTCCTGTTTTAGGATCAATCATATAAATAGAAGTAATTTTTTCTTCACCATTTATTTTCTCTCTCTGTAACATTTCAGGAAGTTCTGCAGTTGAATGTAAGGTTATGATAATATTTCCATCAGGATTTAATAAATGCCCCCTTTCAACAGCTTGCTTTAACTGAGTTTCATTTTGTAATCTTTGAGTCTCATCCCATCTATTTCCCCCCTGAGAACTAAAACCAGAAGGTTCTATTAAAGGACCATGAAAACTTAATTTAACCCCGGTTAATTTAGCCTGTCTTGATATCTCAGTTAAATGAGGATCTGGAATATGATCTAATGTTTCCTTAAATGTCCCTTGAACTTCAAAATCTTTTGTTCCAATATTAATTTTTTTAGAAATTTCTTGTAATTGATTTGCAGTTCTAGCATCTAAAGTTAATGAGAAATTAGAAGCTGGCTGTCTCACTCCTGATGAAAAATTATATTTAGGATCTAAGTTATATCCACTTCCCTCATAAAATATTTCATATGGAGCCATATCTTTAATAATT
>ORJL011930893.1_pt1 | contig 10597 bp, 6 predicted proteins | sample 1779941 | NCBI WGS metagenome assembly ORJL01 (sample SAMEA104232317, study PRJEB22302) | groundwater metagenome | biome: forest; feature: aquifer; material: groundwater | place: USA | collected 2011-08-07 | depth 5.8 m | reverse complement strand
GGGCGGGGCCCTTCCGCGGCTTCGGCCACCCCTCGGCCGAGTGGGCCATCGAGCAGACCATCGACCTGGGGGCCGAGAAGTTGGGGCTCGACCCGTTGGAGGTGCTGCGCCTCAACGCCGTCGAGGCGGGCTACGTCTCGCCCCACGGCAACGAGGTACGCCAGGGCGAGCTGAAGCAGTGCATCGACCTGGTGGCCGAGATGATGGATTGGAAGCGCCGGCGGGCGGAGAAGAAGCCAAACCACGGCCTCGGCGTCGGCTGTACGGTACACGTCAGCGGCAAGCGCCATTTCGGCGACTACGACGGCAGCTCGGCCACCATCAAGATGAACGAAGACGGCAAGGTGATGATCTGGTCGGGCGAGGGGGAGTGCGGGCAGGGACCCGCGACGGTGATGTGCCAGATCGTGGCCGAGGAGCTGGGGGTACCCATCGAGGACGTGGAGATCGCCCGCGCGGACACCGACCAGAGCACCTTCTGCCTGGGCGCCTTCGGCTCGCGGCTGACCTACATCGCCGGCAATGCCGTGCGCAATGCCGCCAGCGAGGTGAAGAAGCAGATCCTCGACATGGCCGCCGAGTTGCTGGAGGCCAACCCCGCCGACCTCGAATGCCGCAACGCCCGCATCCAGGTGCGCGGCACGCCCGAGGAGGGGCGCTCGGTGACCACTCGCGACGTGGCTCGCGCCTGCCTCTACCGTCGCGGCGGCCGGCCCGTTATCGCCAGCGGCAGCTTCGACGCCGACTCGGTGCTGCAGAACGACGTGCGCTATGGCAACGAGTCCGGGGCCTTCAACTTCGCCTGCCAGGCCGCCGAGGTGGAGGTAGACCCTGAGACCGGCGAGGTGAAGATCGTGCAGTACGCCGCCGCGTCCGACTGCGGGACCGTGATCAACCCGGTGCTGGCCGAGGGGCAGGTGGAGGGCTCCATCGCCCAGGGCATCGGCTATGCCCTGACCGAAGGGCTCGCCTTTGACAACGGCTCCCCCGTCAACCCCAACTTCCACGAGTACAAGCTGCCCAGCATGGCCGACATGCCCCCCCTGAAGGCGAAGTTCGCCGACTCCTGGGACCCCTCCGGGCCCTTCGGAGCGAAGGGCTTGGGCGAGCTGGGCATGGACCCCTTCGCTGCCGTCATCGCCAATGCGGTGTATGATGCCGTCGGCGTGCGCATTACGACTCTACCCATCACTCCCGAGAAGGTTCTGCGGGCCCTGGAGGAACGCCGGGGCGCCGAAGGAAGCTGAGCAGGCTGTCTGTCTTGCCGGGCGGGTTTTCCGGCCGGCGTTCGGGGAAAGGGGGATCTCGATGCAGGCGAACCCAGCGGTAGTGTCCTTCCTCGTGGCCGCAACGGCCCTGCCGTTGCTCTTCGGCTGCGCGCCAACGCCCGGCGCGCCGCCCGCCCCAGGCGGGCCGGCGGCGCCGCCGGCCCCGCCCCCGGGCGGGGCCCCCGCCGCTCCGGCCGAGCAGCCGAAGCGGGGCGGCATCTTCTACCTGGCCACAACCGGCGCCACCGACACCCTGGACCCTCAGCTCAGCTCCACCTTTACCCGCAACATCGTGGGGCACCAGATGTGGGAGAACCTGCTGGAGTATCGCCAGGATAAGACCACCGACGACTATCGCATCGACTTTGAGCTCATCCCGTGGCTGGCTGAGCGCTGGGAGCAGCCCAACGCCACCACCTACGTCTTCCATCTGCGCAAGGGCGTGAAGTGGCACGACGGTGAGGAGTTCACCGCCGAGGACGTGGTCTTCACCCTGGAGCGGCTGCGCGATCCCGCCAACAGCTTCCGCCAGCGCAGCGACCTGATCGGCGTTGACAAGATTGAGGCCCTAGACAAGTACACCGTGCGCATCACGCGCCAGAGCCCCGACGCCGAGTTTCTGGAGGAGTTCGGCGGCGGTGGCGGCGCCACCTGGCTGCCCATGATCTCGAAGAAGCAGGGCGAGCGGGGCGAGGATTTCAAGCAGATCGCCATCGGCACCGGCCCTTTCAAGGTGAAGTCCTTCGACCGCACCAGGGGCGTTGTGGAGCCACGCCACGATGCCTACTGGCAGTCCGGCAAGCCCTACCTGGACGGCATCCGCATCATCTACGGTCTGGATCGCTCGGGAATCCAGGCGGCTATCCTGTCCCAGCAGTCGGACTGGTTCAACTTCCCTGACAAGAAGCAGTTCGACCCGGTCTACGCCGTGAAGAAGGACCTCCAGTACTTCACCTACTCGACGGACTACACCTACGGCTTGAAACTGAACATGGCGAAGCCCCCATTCAACGACCTGCGCGTGCGCAAGGCCATCACCATGGCCCTGGACCGGCAGGAGCTGCTGCAGACAATCAGCTTCGGACAGGGCATCATCAACCACCCCGGCGGTTACGCCGCTCGCCAGGGCTGGGTTCTGCCGGATGATGAGCTGGCCAAGCTCCCGGGCTTCGCCAAGGACAAGCCGAAGGAGATCGAGGAGGCGAAACGGCTCTTGGCCGAGGCGGGCTACGGGTCCGGATTCCAGGCCAACTCCATCTTCCAGACCACCAACTCCGTCCATCCCGTGATCGCCGAGACCGTGGCCAACCAGCTCCGCAAGGTGGGCATCCAGCTCGAGGCCCAGGGGATGGACGTGGCTTCCCACACCAAACGGATCATCGACGGGGATTTCGACACCTATGTCAACTCCTCGCTGCGCGCCCAGCCGACGGCGGGCTTCAAGGCCCGCTTTCGCTCAGGCGGCTCGGAGAACGCTGTGCTGAAAGACCCGAAGCTGGACGACCTCATCGACCGGCAGGCGGCCGCCACCAATATCCCGGACCGCAAGAAGCTGCTCATCGAGATTGACCGCTATATCGGAGAACAGGTCTACTGGGTGCCGGCCGTGGACAGCGGCTACTACACCGCCTGGCAGCCCTACGTGAAGAACCTGCACATCAATTTCGCGGGGCAGGCTTGGTTCCGCCGCACGGCGGCGGACATCTGGTTCGACCAGGAGAAGATGCCGAAGGACCGCAACCTGAACTAGGCAACACAGACAACGAACTCGCCGCCCTGAAGGGCGGGCCAAGCTCGTAGAGACAGGCCCTCAGACCTGTGCGTCTGCGGACCGGGCTCGGGAGAACAGGTCTGAAGACCTGTTTCTACGCTTGGCTGGCCGGGTCGGCCGGGACGGAAGTAAATCAACAAATCGAGGAGGCGCTGAGCAACGCCAATGGCTGGTTCGGTACTGATCAAGAACATCGGGGCCATCGCCACGGGGGACATCACGAACCCCCTCTCGTCAGCCGACAGCCTCTACATCGAGGACGGGGTCATCCGGGAGATCGGCACGTCACAAAGAGACGCCGAGACGATCATCAACGCCAACGGCCTCACAGTGACACCGGGGCTCATCGACTCCCACAGCCACCCCACCTTCGGAGACCATAGCCCGGCGCTGAACACCATCAGCTACATCCGGGCCTACCTCCATGGCGGCACGACCAGCATTGTCTCAGCGGGCGAGCAGCACCTCTCGGGGCTCCCCCTCGATCCTCCCGATCCCGCCACCTTCAAGCACCTGGCCATTCTCTCCCGGCGTTGCTGGAAGAACCTGCGTCCCGCCGGTGTCAAGATGTACGTGGGCACCATGCTGGTCGCCCCGGGCATGACCGAGGCCGATTGGGACGATCTGCAGCGCGAAGGATGCACCCAGTGCGCCAAGTTCATCTTCTACCCCTTCCAACGAGACTGGAACGAGGGCAAGAGCTACGTACGCTGGGCCAAGCAACGCGGCATCGTCACCAAGATCCACACCGGGGGTGTGTCGCGCTCGGGCGTCAGCCAGCCGGCCTTCGCCCGCGAAATCCTCGAGCTGCGGCCAGACGTGGCGGCCCACCTCTCGGGCGGGCCCATCGCCATGTCAACGGAGGACATGGAGACCATCATCCGCGAGACGGATTGCTGGCTGGAGCTGTGCAGCTCGCAGAACTACCGGCGCAGCTTCGAGATGATGAAGTACGTCGAGAAGCACAACGCCTGGCACCGGGTCATTATCGGCACCGACACGCCCGGCGGCACGGGCATCGCCCCCCGCGGCATCATGCGCAACGTCCTCTTCATCTCGGGGGTATGCGGCGTCAAGCCGGAGATCGCCCTGGCCATGGCCACGGGCAGCACTGCCAAGGCCCACCACCTGCAGGAGGGGACCATCGCGGTGGGACGGCCGGCCGATCTGCAGATCATGGACAAGGTCTTCGGCTCCGTTGCGAAGAATGCCCTGCAGTCCATTTGGGAGGGAGACCTGCCAGGGCTCTCCTGCGTGCTCGTCGATGGCAAGCTCGTGGTCCGCGAGCGGGCCGAGCAGACGCCACCGCCGGAGAAGATCGCCATCGTCGAGAAGGGCTAGGGCGCATCAGAGCCGCGACCGTGAGGGAGCGGGCCCTGGTGGTGGTCTACAAGTGTCGACCCCCGCCTGAAGGCGGGGGCATGAGAGGAAAGCGAAGGACAACATGCTGGCGACACTGGAAGAGAAGGTCGATCCGCGCAACGCTGCGCTGATCGTGGTGGACGTGCAGAACGACTTCTGTCACAGCGACGGTTCGCTGGCTCGCAACGGCAGCGACATGACCGCCATTCAGGCCATGGTGCCACGCCTCGAGGGCTTCCTGGCCGAGGCGAGGCGCATCGGCCTGCCCATCGTCTTCATTCGCACCGAGCGGGACGACGCCACGAAGTCCGAGGCCTGGCGCGAACAGCGGCAGCGGACGGGCCGAGACCCCACCGTGTGCGACAAGGGGACCTGGGGGGCCGAGTTCTATCGCGTGGCGCCCGAGCCAGGGGAGCCCGTCATCATCAAGCATCGCTACAGCGCGTTCATCGGCACCAACCTCGATACGACGCTGCGCAGCATGGGAGTGAAGAGCATCCTCACCTGTGGTGTGGCGACCAACGTATGCGTCGAGTCCACGGCCCGCGACGGGGCCATGCTCGACTACTACCTGGTGTTCATGGACGATCTTTCGGCGACGGGGAGCCAGGAGCTGCACGAGGCCACCCTGACCAACATGCGCAACCAGTTTGGCCAGGTCGTGACCGCCGACGAGGTCGTCGCGGCCTGGCGGCGCCTCCGCGTCGCAGTTTCGAGTTCCTAGTTCCGAGTTCCTGCTTCTTGGGGAGCGAATGATTCATTTCGACTACTACGAACCGGCGACGCTGCGCGAGGCCTACCGCCTGCTCGCGCGGCACGGCGACGAGGCCAAGGTGATGGCGGGCGGCACGGGGCTGGCGTTGCTGCTGAAGCAGGAGCTGGTCCAACCGGCAGTTGTGATCAACATCTCGCGCCTTTCCCAGCTGCACCGTCTGGAACGCACCCCTCGCGGCGGGCTGCGCATCGGCGCGGCAGTGACCCACGCCGATGTGGAGGGCTCGCCGCTGGTGCGCCAGGGCTACCCCATCCTCTATGAGACGCTCCACGAGGTGGCCCAGCCGCGCGTACGCAACATGGGCACCCTGGGCGGCAACCTGTGCCATGCCGACCCCATGCAGGACCCGCCGGCCACGCTCATCGCGCTTGGGGCGAGCCTGGTCGTGGGGCACGCCGGCGGACGCCGGGTACTGCCGGTGGAGGAGTTCTTCAAGGACTACTACGAGACGGCCCTGGAACCAGGCGAGTTGTTGCTCGAGATCCGGCTGCCTGCGCCTGGTCGCGGCGATGGCTGGAGCCGCGTCAAATGGACCCCGCGCAGCAAGCAGGACTATGCCACCGTGGGCGTGAGCGTGCTGCTGCGACTGGACGGCCGAGGCCGCTGCCGCGATGCCCGCATCGGTCTCAACTCCGTCGGGCCGACAGCCATCCGAGCGCGGCAAGCCGAGGAGGTGCTGCGCGGCGCCAGAGCCGGCGACGAAGCCTTCCGAGCCGCCGGCACCGCCGCTGCCGCGGAGGTCGACCCGTCCGACGATGCCCGTGGCTCACCGGAGTACAAGCGGAAGATGGTGGCCGTCTGGGTCCGCCGGGCCCTGGAACAGGCCCGCGACCGGGCACTCGCCACGCGAGCCGCTTAACATGTTGTCTCCAAGCGCTCTTCTCGCGAGCGCCGGCGATGGGCCGGCGAAGGGATAGCTATGAGCCTCCTCGACGGTAAGCGGGGCGCCATCTTCGGCGTGGGCAACGAGAACAGCCTGGCGTGGGGCATCGCCCAGGTGGCCGACCGCGCGGGGGCGCGCCTTGCCCTCAGCTACCTGAACGAGTCCTTCGAGCGGCGACTGCGGCCCCTCGCCGCGCAGCTCAAGGATCCCCTGCTGTTGCCCTGCGACCTGACGGACGACCCTCAGGTAGCCGAATTCTATCGCCAGTTGCAGGAGCAGTGGGGCAGCCTCGACTTCATCGTCCACTCGGTGGCCTTCGCCGAACGCGAGGACCTGCGCGGCAGCTTCAGCACCACCAGCAAACAGGGCTTCGTCACCGCGATGGTCGGGAGCGTCTACACGTTGCTGAGCGCCGTCCGGTGCGGCCTGCCCCTCCTGGCCGACGGCGGCAGCGTGCTGACCCTCACCTACGCCGGCAGCCAGCGGGTGTTCCCCAGCTACGGCATCATGGGACCGGCCAAGGCCGCCCTGGAGGCCAGCGTGCGCTACCTGGCGGCTGAGTTGGGCGGCCGCGGCATCCGCGTGAACGCCATCTCCTCGGGGCCCGTCTCCACTCTGTCGGCCCGGGGTATCCACGGCTTCACGGATTTCATGGGAGCCGCTCGGCAGCGAGCGCCCCTGGGCCGGACCAACACCCAGGAGGAGGTCGGCGAAGCGGCCCTCTGGCTCCTCAGCGACCTCTCCCGGGCCACCACGGGCCACCTGATCTACGTCGACTGCGGCGACTTCGTGATGGGCGTATAGGCGGCGCCTGAGTCAGGGCTTCATGGCAGTAGCACACACCACTGGGGCGAAGTGATGTAATCGCCCCCCTACCCAGGGACGTCTTGCTCCCTGTCGGCAGCCGCGGCTCGGCGGCCCAGCCCGACCACGGCGATGGCCTGGCGCAGGTCGGCCACATCTGTCACAACGAGGCCCTCCGCCGCCGGTGCCGGACCGCTTCGGCGGCTCCCCCGTCCGCTGTCCGGCACCAGGGCGCGGTGGAAGCCAAGACGGGCGGCCTCGGCCAGACGCCGGTCGATATGGGGCACCGGTCGCACCTCGCCGCTCAGCCCCACTTCGCCGATGGCCACCAGGTCTCCCGGCAGCGCCACCTGGCGGTGGCTCGAGGCCAAAGCCAGGGCGATGGCCAGGTCGGCGGCGGGCTCCTCGACGCGCAGGCCACCCACGACATTGACGTAGACGTCGGCGTCGCCCAGGGGGACGCCCGCCCGTTGGCCCAAGACCGCGATCAACATCAGGAGGCGGTTGAAGTCCACACCGTTGGCCGAGCGGCGGGGCATGCCGTAGCGGTTGGGGTTGGTGAGGCCCTGCACCTCGGTCAGAAGGGGCCGCGTGCCCTCGATGGTTGCTACGGCCACGGAGCCGGGGCCGGTGCCCCGGCGCTCCAGGAAGGCGAGGGAGGGATTGGCTACCTCCTGGAGGCCGTCCCCGGCCATCTCGAAGACGCCCACCTCGTTGGTGGGTCCGTACCGGTTCTTGGTGGCCCGCAACAAACGGTAGGCCTGGAAGCGCTCGCCCTCCAGGTAAAGAACGGCATCGACCATGTGCTCCAGGGTCTTCGGTCCCGCCAGGTTGCCCTCCTTGGTCACGTGGCCGATGAGGAAGAGGGCGCAGGCGCCGCCCTTGGCTTGCTGGATCAGACGCAGGGCGCAGTCCCGCACCTGGGGCAGGCTGCCGGGCCCCGCCGAGAGATCGGCGGCCGCGACCGTCTGAATGGAATCGATCACCACCACGCGGGCGGCCGTGCGCTCGATCTCGGCCTGTATCGTCTCCAGGTCCGTCTCGGCCAGGAGAAGCAGGCCGCGATGCTCCATGCCGAGACGGGCTGCCCGCAGCCGAACCTGCTGCAGCGACTCCTCCCCCGAGACGTAGAGCACGCGCTCCAGGGAGGGAACCATGGCGCCGCAAAACTGGAGCAGGAGGGTGGACTTGCCAACGCCGGGATCGCCGCCCACCAGAACGGCGGAGCCGGGGACCAATCCCCCGCCCAGAACCCGCGCCACCTCGCCGATGGGCACCGGTACGCGCGGTTGCTCCCCCATCTGGACGTCCGGGAGTGGCACGGCCCGGGCGGCAGTGCGACCGCCTGCAGAAGGACCACGAGACGCCGAGGCGCGTGGGGCCAGGCTCTCCTCGAGGCTATTCCACTCGCCGCACTGGGGGCAGCGCCCGGACCAGCGGGCTGCGGCGGCGCCGCAGGCGGCGCAGAGGAAGGCCGGCCGTGGCGGCCGCCGGTTCATGCTATGGGCCCACGCTACGCAAAGAAAAGCGGCGGGGGACAAGCCCCCGCCTCATAAGCGAATCGGCGGACGGGACCCTAGCCGACGACTACCACCTCGGCTGGGCTATGCGAGGCGATCTTCAGCTCCTCCCCCTCTCGCTCGACCATAACCGTCTCCCCCGGCCGGAAGCGCTCCTCGAGTAGAGCCTCCGAGAGAGGATCCTCGAGCAGATTCTGGATGACGCGCCGGAGGGGGCGCGCCCCATACAGATGGTCGTATCCCCGATCGCAGAGGAGATCCTTGGCCTCTTCGGTCAGATCCAGCTCGATCCCCTTGCCCAACATCTGTTTGCGCAGGGGCTTCAACAACAGGTCGACGATCTGCCGCAGCTCGGCCTTCATCAGGGCACGGAAGACGATCACGCCGTCCAGCCGGTTGAGGAACTCGGGGCGAAAGAGGTTCTTCAGCTCCTTCAGGACCTTGCCCTTCATATCATCGTAGGCCCGGTCGGCCGTCTTCACCTCATCCGAGCGCATGGCGAAGCCCAGCGTCAGGTCGCGCTTGAGCAGCTCCGCCCCCACGTTGCTGGTCATGATAAGGATCGTGTTGCGGAAGTCCACCCGCCGCCCCTTGGCGTCAGTGAGGTGGCCATCCTCCATGATCTGGAGGAGCATGTTGAAGACGTCCGGGTGGGCCTTCTCGATCTCGTCGAACAGGATGCAGCAGTAGGACTTCCGTCGCACGGCCTCGGTGAGTTGGCCGCCTTCGTCGTAGCCTACATACCCGGGGGGCGCCCCGACGAGCCGCGCCACGGAGTGGCGCTCCATGAACTCCGACATGTCCAGCTTGACCAGCGTATCGTCGCTGCCGAACATGAATTCCGAGAGGGCCTTCGCCAACTCGGTCTTGCCGACCCCAGTGGGACCGAGGAAGATGAAGGCGCCGATGGGCCGCTTGGGGTCTTTCAGGCCGGCACGTGCCCGCCGTACGGCCTTGGCCATGGCAGAGATGGCCTCGTCCTGCCCGATGACCCGATTGTGCAGGGCTTGCTCCATCTTGAGCAGGCGCGCCGACTCCTCGCCGGCGATCCGCACCAGAGGGATGCCGGTCCACATGCTCACCACCTCGGCGATGTCCTCTTCGGTCACCACTGGTGGCTCGCTTTCGACTGAGTCTGCCAGCCCCTGCTTCATCTGGTCGATCTTCTCGCTCAGCTTGAGCTCGCGATCCCGCAGCTCGGCCGCGTGCTCGTATTGCTGGGCTTCGATGGCTGCCTCTTTCTCCTTGCGAATGCTCTCCAGCCCCTTCGTGACCTCCTTGAGGGAGGGCGGCATCATGGCGCGCTGGATGCGCACGCGTGAGGAGGCCTCGTCCACGAGGTCAATGGCCTTGTCGGGCAGGAAGCGGTCGGGCACGTAGCGGGCCGAGAGCTCGGCGGCGGCCTTGAGGGCCTCATCGGTGATGGTCAGCTTATGGTGCTCTTCATAGCGGCTCTTGATGCCGCGCAGGATCTCGATGGTCTCCTCGACCGTCGGCTCCTCCACGAGGATGGGCTGGAAGCGCCGCTCGAGGGCCGCGTCCCGCTCGACGTACTTGCGGTACTCGTCCAGGGTCGTGGCACCGATGCACTGCAACTCGCCCCGCGCCAGCGAGGGTTTCAGGATGTTGGCGGCGTCCACCGCCCCCTCGGCGGCGCCCGCGCCCACGATGGTGTGCAACTCGTCGATGAAGAGCATGCACTTGCCCGAGTTCTTGATCTCCTCGATCACCTTCTTCAGCCGCTCTTCGAACTCGCCGCGGTACTTGGTCCCGGCCACCAGAGCCCCGATGTCGAGGGTCAGCAGACGCTTGCCCTGCAGCGTTTCGGGGACATCCCCGGTCACGATCCGTTGGGCCAGAGCCTCGGCGATGGCCGTCTTGCCCACGCCGGGCTCGCCGATGAGGACCGGGTTGTTCTTGGTGCGCCGGCTGAGCACCTGGATCACCCGCTCGATCTCGCGCTGGCGCCCGATGACCGGATCCAGCTTGCCGGCCCGGGCCGCGGCGGTGAGGTCCATGCCGAGCTGGTCGATGGTGGGGGTGCGCGTCTGGCCCCGCATCTCGGGATGGGTCTGGGGCGTGGTCTGGCTGAGGACGCGCATCACCTCCGAGCGCACGCGCTCCAGGTTGACCCCCAGGCTCTCCAGGACACCGGCGGCGATCCCCTCCCCCTCGCGTACCAGACCCAGCAGCAGGTGCTCCGTGCCGATGTAG
>ORJL011726603.1_pt1 | contig 10597 bp, 10 predicted proteins | sample 1779941 | NCBI WGS metagenome assembly ORJL01 (sample SAMEA104232317, study PRJEB22302) | groundwater metagenome | biome: forest; feature: aquifer; material: groundwater | place: USA | collected 2011-08-07 | depth 5.8 m | reverse complement strand
GGTTGAAAACCCGTGCCACAGTATTCTGTGCGACAGTCGAAAGGGAGTTTGAGAATGCCGAATCCGGGGAATGGCGAAGGCGGGTCGACGGAGGCCTTCACGAAATTTTGGTCGGACATGTTCTCGCGGTTGACTCCGCCCGGCGGCGTCGGTATGTCGTTCACGCCGCCGTCGCCCGAGGAAACCGCAAAGCAGATGCGGCAGGCGATGTTCGACTCGTGGGCGAAGCACTGCGAGGACTTCATGCGTTCGGACGTGTTCCTGGACTCGATGAAGAAATCGATGGACGGGGCGCTTGCGTTCCGACAGAAGCTGAATGACTTTCTCACCAAGACCCTCCAGGACTCGCAGATGCCGGCGCGGAGCGACACGGAGTCGATCCTGCTGGCCGTGCGGCGAATGGAAGAGAAGGTTCTCGGTCGAATGGAATCTCTGACGCAGCGAGTGGAAGCGCTGGAATCAGGGAATGAAGGGCGCGCGGCGGAAGGGTCGAGGTCGGCGGGTTCGTCGACGAGCGCATCGGCGGCGGCTGTTGGCGCGGCTGCGAGACCCAGCCCGGTCGCGGCGGATAGTTCGCCCGCTTCGGGCGGTTCGAGGCCTCGGCCGAAGGGAGGTTCGCGGTGAGCACAATGACGAACGCGTTCATGCCTTGGATGTTGTCTCCCGCGGACATGCAGAAGAAGTGGGAGGAGTTCACGCGGCGGATGGTGCGCATGCCGCACGTGATGGACGTCGCCCAGAAAGTTCGGGTGGGCGCGACGCCGTCGGACGCGGTGTTCCGTCGAGACGAAGTTCGTTTGCTCCACTACCTCACCGATCGCGAGCCGCGGTTCGATACGCCGCTGCTCTTCGTGTTCGCGTTGGTGAACAGGCCTTACATCCTCGATCTCCGTCCGGGGAAGAGCGTGGTGAGCCACTTCGTGAACGCGGGGTTTGACACGTACAACCTCGACTGGGGCGTGCCCGCATATTCCGATCGCTTCCTGGGCATGAAGGACTACATCGAGGGGTATCTGGATGAGATGGTCGACGAAGTCCGCCGCCGCCATCAGTGCGAGCAGGTGAACATCCTCGGATATTGCATGGGTGGGACGATGTCGGCGATCTACACCGCGCTGCATCCGGAGAAAGTGAAGAACCTCATTCTGCTTGCGGCGCCGGTTGACTGGTCGGATCGCGAGACTCTCCTGGCGAAATGGTGTGACGCGAGCGTGTTCGACGTTGACAAGGTTATTGACACGTTCGGAAACGCGCCGGCGGAGTTGTTGCAGGGATCCTTCGGACTGCTCAAGCCCATTTCTAATTTCGTGGAGAAGTACTTCACGTTCTATGAGAACATGGAGGACGACAAGTTCCTGGAAGACTTCTTCGCGATGGAGACCTGGCTGAACGACAACATTCCGGTCGCGGGCGAGATGTTCCGCGAGTTCGTGAAGTATTGCATGCAGCAGAATCGGTTGGTCCAAGGGAAACTGCGAGTGGGCGACAAGCGCGTGGACCTGCGCAAGATCGTCTGTCCGATTCTCAATCTGACCGCCGAGAAGGATCACTTGGTCCCCTGCGGGCAGAGTCTGCCGTTCAACGACGCTGTGGGCTCGCGCGATCGGCGCAGCATCACCTTCCCGGCCGGACACATTGGAATGGCGGTGGGGTCGAAGGCGAATCGAGATTTGTGGCCCAAGGCCGCGGAGTGGTTGGCGGAACGGTCGAGTTAGTCGGTCCCACGCTCACTCTTCCATCCCCCTTACCAACGGGGGGATGGAGGGTGGTGCGTTGGCGCGCGAGACGCGTCGAATTTAGAAGCAAGGTCCGCACAGCGGACCTTACGGCAGGGCTTTTCAGGGCCGCGCCCGTTCGGAAGCGGTTCTTCGATGAGGCGCGAGCGGCGGGACGCGGCTTCATTACGAGCCACAAACGCGAGCGCGTGGGGTCTTGTCGAGGGACCGTAAAGAACCGCTCCCTCACGGTCGCGGCTCTGATCGAAAGAGAGGACCGCACAGCGGACCCGACGAGACGGCAGGGCAAATGCGCTGCGGCGATGCACGGAGGCGGACTTCGGTAGGAGGATTCGACGATGTATCTGAAAGACAAGGTTGCGGTGATCACCGGCGGCGCAAGCGGCATCGGTCGGGCGACCTCCATGATGTTGGTGCAGGAACAAGTGAAGACCGTCGGTGTGGTGGACCAATCACCGGATACCGAACAGGTCTGTGCTGGGTTGAACGCTGAGATCGGTCGGCCTGCGCTCGTTCCCTTTCGCGGCGACGCGGTGGATCGGGATTTCCGTGAACGCGTCTTTCGCTCGCTTGAGGAGAAGCATGGGCCGGTGAGTCTGTGCGTTCCGGCGGCGGGCATCACCCGCGATCGCTTGAGCGTCAAAGTCGAAAAGTCGAACGGTTCGTCTCGACAGGATATCTATCCCGAAGAAGACTTCCGCCGGGTGATCGACGTGGACCTCGTAGCGCCGATCTATTGGGCGCTGCGGACGGTGGCGTCGATTGCGGTGGATCGCTCGAAACGTGGGTTGAAACAATGGAAGCATGAGGAGTCCGTGCAGGGCGCGATCATCCTCATCGGCTCCGTCTCGTCGACCGGAAACCGCGGACAGATCGCCTATGCGACAGCCAAGGCGGGTCTGGAAGGTGCGCAGGCGACGCTCGCCAAAGAGGCGATCTACTACGGGGTGCGATGTGCGATCATTCACCCCGGATTCACCGACACGCCGATGGTCCGGGCCATGGGCGAGCAGATGATTGCGGAGCGCATCCTGCCCAACACGCAGCTTCGTCGGTTAATCCGCCCGGACGAGATCGCCAGCGCCATCGTCTTCATGCTCAAGAACTCCGCGGTCAGCGGACAACTCTGGGCCGACGCCGGTTGGCATCCACAGGCGTAGAAGCCCGACGAGAAACTCCTGACGAAGACCTCTGTGGGATCGACTTTCCGGTCGGTCGCTTCATGGGGCTCCGCCAGAGGAATTGCAAATCCACCGATCCTGCAAGCCGTCCGTCCCCCACCCTCGCCGTAGCGAGGATAGGGCACCCTACAACAGGATGACCGACAGGAAAGTCGGTCCCACACCACGCATGTCCCACGTGACGTCGGTGCCACGCGGCGCGTTGACCGCTCGCGGTGAACTGCGTACCCTTCCCAGCCATGTCCAAGCAAACGCTCCTTTCGTGGGTCGGTCGACTGTTGTTCATGCTTGCTGCGCTCTGTGCCGGCTGCGGGCCCAAGGTGTCAACCGTTGAGATCGTCAGCTATCGAGACACGGGCGAATCGAGTCGATATCGGGAGACGTTTGACGAGGCGTACTACGATCTCGATGAGGCCGGGAATGTGGACATCGTGTTGTACCGGATGACGCCGGGGGCGGCGTCGGCGGAGGACGCGGTGACGCAGACGGTCCATGTGAAGACGGTGTGGCGGTGCATGCCGGGTCAGACGGTGGCACACGCGACGCAGATCAACGGCACGGTGACGTACGCGATCGTGGGCGGCGACGTCGGGGCGACCTTCGAGGGCGCGGGGTCGGTGTTCTTCGCGCAGAATCGGACTCAGGACGAGATCACCGGGACGTTGGACCTCGTTCGACTCAAGCCCGCGAAGAAGTTGAACGACTCCAGCGATTTATTCTATCGAACGGAACTCAGCGCGGAGTTTCGTGCGAGGCGCGAGCCGCGGAAAGTCGTCACGCACGTCCACGCGATCCGAGAGAAGTTCGAAGGGAAATAGACCAGAGGGATTAGCGATTGAAGATTCGCAGAAAGGTCCGCACAGCGGACCGTACAAAGCCAACCGACAATCTTCAATCGCCAATTCCCCTCATTCGCTCCTCGCCATTCGACATTCAGCATTTCCCACCGGTATGGGCGGCGTGAAGTTGAATCGCTTACTCTGCATGAAGAAGCGAAGCGGGTTTTCGTAGACCAGTTTGTGGATCGTCGCGTTGTCGTGGCCTCGAGCGCGGAGGGTGCGGATGAACTCCGGGACGTTCATCGGTTCGCTGTGTCCCCAGTCGCCGGCGGAGTTGGCCATGATGCGATCGGTTCCATAGCGCTCCACCAGGTCGACGGCGCGGGCGGGCGTGCACTTCGTCACCGGGTAGAGCGTCATACCGACCCAGAAACCGCCGTCCAAGGCGGGCTCGATGGTGTGCTCCTCGACGTGGTCGATCAGGACGCGCTCGGGTTTCACGCGGCGATCGCCGGTGAGCATGTCGAGGATCATCCGCGTGCCTTTGTATTTGTCCGCAAGGTGCGGCGTGTGAATGAGCATGAGTTCGTCAGTCTTGGTCGCCAGGTCGACGTGCTCTTCGAAGATGGTCACTTCGTTCTTCGTATTCTTGTTGAGCCCGATCTCGCCGATACCGAGCACGCCGGGTCGGTCGAGAAACTCGGGGATCATGGCGATGACCTCGCGCGACAGGGGGACGTTCTCGGCCTCCTTGGCGTTGATGCACAGCCAGCACATGTGATGAATGCCGTATTGTGCGGCGCGTTTGGGTTCGACCTCGGTGAGCTGCCGGAAGTAATCGCGAAACCCATCCACCGACCCGCGATCAAACCCCGCCCAAAACGCCGGTTCCGAGATGGCCACGCACCCAGCGCGAGCCATGCGCACGTAGTCGTCCGTGATCCGCGAGACCATGTGAATGTGCGGGTCGAGGTAGAACATACGCCTACGCGGCGAGCCTCTTCGCCCAGGGTTCGATGGCCTTTTCGAGCGCGTGCATGGAGTCGGGCAGCGGCCCCTGGCCGAAGCGCTTCCACCAGTTCACCACGGTGATCCCGACGACCTCGCCGCCACTCTGGTTGCGGAGGAGCAGCAGCCCGTCGTCGGTTTCCTCGGCGAAGGTCGACGTCGCCCGTTCGCTTGCGAGGCGGACGTAAAGAACGTCATTGGCGACGTCGTAGTGACACCACAACCCGCCGTCGACCGTGCATTCGATCGCGTCTACTTTGACCATTCGACAGCTCCTCCGGAGGCTTTCGCGCACAGGTGCGCCGTCTTGACGACGCCCCGGACCACGTCGGCGACCACCATGACTGTAACGGACGGACGCGGGCCTCTTCCAAAGTATAGCCGACAATCGGCGTCGATGCGGCTGAAACGAATCTGGTCCGGCGTTCGAACCGCGGCCTCAACAAGATTGCGGAAATCCGTCACGTCCGGATGACCCTGGATGATGTGTCCAAACCACGTCCGGTCGTGCAGGACGAGGGTGCGCTCCAACGGGTCGATGAGGCTGGAATCAACCATGAGCGACAAACGATACCACGACGCAAGCCGAGCGAGAACCTACCTCGAAATGCACGTGTGGTCGTCCCGTTGTCTCAAGGCCGGCATGTCCCCAAAATGCGCCGGCGGGAACACGTCGCTCCGGTTATGGGTGATAGTCCTCGTTCACGTGTCGCTCGCCGTGGCAGGTGAGAGTGCAGGTTCCGGCGAAGCGGCCTGTGTCGCGGAATTCCAGTTTTCCGGTGAGCGATTCGGGGCGGACGATGGTGGTGTCGAAGTTGATGAGGTGCGTGCGATCGCTGCCGGCGCCGGTCGCGGTGGGGACGCCGTGGGGATCGTGACAGGCGGAGCAGGGCGTGTGTTCGTCCACGATGTGCTTCTTGTGTTCCTTAAAGCTCTCGTCGTTGAGGATGCTCGACCGGCGATGGCATTTGTAGCACATGGCATAGGCGCCCTCGCTCTCGCTGGCGTTGTCGATCAAAGTGTATTCACGCTCCAGGAGATAGGCGTTGTTCGATCCGTGGGGACCATCCGGGCCTGAGCCGCCCGCGCGGCGACCGGTGTCATTGTTGTGGCAGTCGGTGCAGCGGATCATCGAACCGTGCGGGACCGATGGGTTCAAAGACACCGTGTCGGAGCTCGGCGACGGACCGGCCACGGGGTGGAAGCTTGGGCTGGTCGTCGCAAACTTCAGCCGCAGATTGTCCGTTTGGAACTGTCGTCCAATGCGTCGGGATACGGGCACGGCGCTGTCCCCGTGACATCGGAAACATACCTCATATTCATATTGTGCGGTCTCGATCTCCGTACCCGCGAGCGTGACGCCTTTGGAATACGCCAGAGTTGCGCCGATGGGGATGTATCCCGTGTCGTTCGCCGCAGATGACAGGGCGTGGGGATTGTGACAGTCGGTGCATTCGACGTGAGCGTTCGCGCCGCCGCGCAATTCCGCGGGATCATGGCGACCGGTGGTTCGCCGGGGATCGTGCGCGCTGATCTTTCCGATCTCCGAGAGCAAATTCGTTCGGGCCGTCTGCCCGTTGTGACAGTCCAAGCAATTGTCCTCGTCATTCTCGAACAACAAGATTCTCTCGTGCCCGCCCGCGGTGTGGGTGCGATGACAGCTTCGGCAGGCATTCTCCGCGACCGTGGCGAAGGGCCAGTCGGCCTGGGCGGACACGCTGACGGCCGCGTTCGAAATCCGGTGGCTGCCGCCATTCCATCCGTTCATGGAGTGGCAAGCTGTGCATAACGTTCCGAATTCCTGCCGCAGGACGAGGAACTTCCCGTTCATATTGTGATGGGCATCGTGACAGGATGTGCATTGCAATTGTTGCGACGCGTCCAGATGGACTTCGGGCGGAAGAGCACCCGGACTGACCAATTGCCCGTCTGAAGCGGCCAATCCCGCAGTGTAAAAGAAGCTGATGGGATGATCGTCCGAAAGATCCGTGCCCAGGTTGGTCAACCCCGAGGGAAGGAAATCGCCGCCGGTCATACGGATTTGTTGGGGGCGACTGAGCACGCTGCCTAGGGCGAGTGTGCCGTCGTGACAACTGAGGCAGAGCTTGCTCGCACCGGTCGGTTGTCCCGGCTGAGCGTTGAGCGTCGAAGATTGGTAGATCTCATAGTTCGCCAGCGAAGTGTCGCGATTCCACAACGGCGCGACGCCCTTCGTGTTGTGCGGTGCGTGGCAGAAAATGCATACCTGCGATTCACTCTGTGCGCGAACCCGACCGGGTCCGGATGCGGAGAGATTATGCACGGTGTTGCTAACTCGGTCTTGCGCCGCCGTGCGCCCGGCAATGGTCGCGGAAAAGAATGCGACACTTCCCAGAGTTATGGTCACAAATCGTGGTGGATGATGCATGGTCGTGTCCTCAATTCGCAGGCACGCCCCGCTTCGCGGCCTGTTCGTCCCGCACATACTGGAACACCTGGACCCGTTGATTGTAGGTATCGCAGACCCAGATTCGTCCCGTCGGTTCCATGAAGACGCCACTCGGAAGCCAAAACTCGCCCGGGGCGGTTCCTTCTTCGCCGAAGAATAATAGCAGTTCGCCCGCGGCGTTGAAGATCTGCACGTTCTCGAATCGGCCGTCGACGACATACACATGTTCATCGGAATCAAGGGCGATTCCCTTGGGCAGGGCCAGATCTCCCGGTGCATCCCCCGCGCGACCGAACGACGTGATCGGAGTCCCGCCGCGCGTGATCGCTTGCACGCGGTGATTGCCGGTGTCCGCGATCCACACCGCATGGTCGGTTGCGGTAATGGCGCAGGGGAAATTGAACTCGCCGGGACCGGTGCCGCGATGGCCGACAATCCGGCGCAGGGATCCGTCCGGGGCGAGCACTTTCAAGTCGTGTCCCAGTGCGTCGACGACCCAGAGTTCGTTGGCGTGCTCATCATAGTATAAGGCGACGGGGCGCAGGAGATCCTCTGGTCCTTGCAGTGTGTCCATATGGGAGCCGTCGCGCGCGGAAATCTTATGGATGGCCCCGCTTTGCGAGTCACAAACGAAGAGCGAATCGTCCGGTCCGAGACTTAGCCCGACCGGACTCAGTAGCGGCGCGCCGCCGAGTGTGTGAAGCCTCAATGCCTTGCGTCGCTCTAGGTCGAAGAGTTGCAGACATCGCCCGCCGGGGTCCGCGATCCAGACTCGTTGCCCGTCTCGCGTGGCGACGGCCATACGTGGACCATAGAGCGACTGCGGTTTCTTCGGTCCGACCAAGAATTCGCCGATCGCCTCAAAGACTCCCTTTGCGGCGTGCAGGTCCGCATCGGAATGGAGCGAGCCCAGATACAGAATGCGCGCCGACGTGGGCGACGCGGGCCAGTGCAACGTGGGGTCGGGTTCCCTGAAGAGCGGTTTCGTTGGAGTCGCACAACCGGACAGTAGGCAACCGAGGCATGCGCAGAACATGTATACGAACGCGCGTACCGACTTGAAGAGCTGCTTCCTCACGGGGGCGGCTCGGTTTGGGTCAACCGGTTGGATCATAACTTTGCACACTAAAACCGCCTGCGAACTTGCAGGAACATGGCCTCGTTGCGGTTCTTCGAGAAATCGTCCTCGAATCGTCCGAATTCATAGGTGAACCGCACCTCTGTCTCGCGCACGATCCATTCCAGTGAAAAATCGAAATCGAAACCATTGTCGCCGCCGCTGACGCTGTCTTCCTCCGTTCGATGTAACGCCGCACCTTCCAGCGTCAGACCGTTCGGCAGTGTCTGGCGCAATCGTCCCTCAGCGGTAAAGAACCGCGTCAGTCGATTCTGATCGCCGGACCGCCGCACTTCCGACCAGCGTCCCTTCACACTGCCCGTTGCCCCGAATTCAAAGCGGTGCGTCAACTCGGCATTGAGTCGGACCGCCGTGAAGGGACTAATCGTCGAGTCATGGTCCTCATACTCCGCCGATGTTCGCAGTGGTCCCTTGGCGAATTCCATCCCCGCGATGTGGGCCGTGATGTTATCCGGTGTCGCACCCTCGGCGTCAGGCGGAGAAATCTCCTGGTCTTGCAATCGAAATCGATAGTACGGCGATAGCCCGAAACCGAAATTCTGCCGCACGCTCGCGTCGTGCGTGATGGTATCCAGCGTGAAGTCGCCGCCGACGTTGAACACATAGTCCACCAAGACGGTCTGCCCGTCACGAATTCGCCCCGTCGGAACGCGCTCGATCTCCACCCGATCGCCGACGGTCCGCACGCGGTAGTCTCGCCCGGCGCGATACTGCGTTACGCGGTCCTCGGCCGTGATGATGATCGTGCCCGCCGCCACGTTGGGATTGGAAATCACCGCCGGTTCCGGATCGCGGAAGGTGAGCCGCTCGTCGAGCACCTCCGCGTTGAGAGCGCCTCCGCTGCGATCCTCATTTTGCAGTCGAACGCGATAGTCCGCCAAGAAGACGCCCCACGGATTCTTCTTGCGGTATTCGAATGACGGTTGAACACCGGTCCGACGGATTGCCAGGCCGGAATCATAATCCTGAAGCTGGCCATACGCATTCAATTGCGAGATCAAGCTTTCGTACCAACGATGTTCCAACGTCGCGGAAAAGTAGTGCGACCGCTCGCCGATCGGATCGACGCCCGCGAGAGATCCCTGGGTGCGATTGAGCAACTCGTACTGGTACCAAGACCGGAACGACTCCGCGTGCTGGAGTCGCAAGGTCTCGCGCCAGCGAAAGCGCTCATTGTCATACGTGCCGATCTGGTTGAAGTAGCTCAGTTCCGATTCAACGCGATGGCCTCTCTGTTCGCCGAAGTCCAGGCGATGGCCAAGCGTCAGCTCGTCCGAGTCATAATCCAAGGCGAATGGCTGCTCCATGACCGACTGCCGGTCGTATACGAACGACAGGACGTTGGAGTCGGAAAACTTGTATCCGGTCTCAAAGCGGAGATTGGTGTTTCGCTGTGTCCCGTTTCCCTCCCGTGGATCGAGCGGACGCAGCAGCACTTCGGTGTGGTTGAACTGCAAACTGGTCGGCATTTTCGGGTCGACATACTGCCAGTTGAACCCGTAATTGGTGGTCGTGGTTTCCAGACTGGAAAGAAACGGCCTCGCTTCGAGCGACCGATATCGCCGGGCGAACACCGTTCCGGGATAGGGTTTCTTTTTCAACAGACGACCCTCGAAATCGAACTCATACACCGTCGTGTCATCGCCGCTGTGCCGTTCCTCGCTGCCGAACCTCTCGGAGAAGTCCGCCTGTTGCAGGCCGAACAACCCGGCCAAGGAGTATTCCAACAGGTTCGGATGATACACCGAACCGGCGGTGTCCAGTCGCAGGTCTTCCTCGAAGATAGACTCATGGCTTTTCGTCGTCCCGGCGCCGACCTTGGACTGCTGTTCTTGATCTCGCACTCGTCCGGTGAACTCGAAGCTCGGGCGTATCTTCGTCACGGTGAGCGCCTGCACACCACCGGGCCCGGATGGATCCGCCGACCCCGCGCCTCCTCGCTGACATCCCATCGCGGCGAGCAAGACTGACGACCCTAACCATACGACGTTCCGCGTGGCAGATCGAATCGTTGTTCGACGCTGCGTTCGAAAGTACGCCCTCCCGTTGTGTGCCACTGCTCTGTGAGCAGTGTCTTGGATCGGCAAGACAATTGATCTCTGAGCGACCGTGCTCGCCGTCCCCAGCGGTCCGTCCCCCACCCTCGCAGCAGCGAGGATGGGGCACCCGCGCGAAGCCACTGGTGGACAAGCCACCAGTGGCACCCTATGGCGCACCACCTCGCCGGACTTCACCCGTCGCTCCGTTTCAGGAAGAAGCGATCATTTCCTCCGTGCGGGTTGTGACATTCCACGCAGCTCTGGGTTTCGGATTCCTTGGGGTGGTGT
>ORJL011183256.1_pt1 | contig 10598 bp, 13 predicted proteins | sample 1779941 | NCBI WGS metagenome assembly ORJL01 (sample SAMEA104232317, study PRJEB22302) | groundwater metagenome | biome: forest; feature: aquifer; material: groundwater | place: USA | collected 2011-08-07 | depth 5.8 m | reverse complement strand
GTCCGAAAGGACGCTGCTCGAACCATCGAAGCCCTCGAAACTGCAGCGGCAGACGCTCTCCAAACCTTCAAGCCAATCGAATGTGAAAACTTCTTCACACATGCAGGCTATGGCTTCGATTAATGGGAATCTGCTCTAGCGTCTCTCGCTCAGGAGGGCGACGATCGCCCGCCACATCATCCAGGCATTGCCCGGGCTGACGGCGTTGAACTCGACATGGCCAATGTCGTCCATCAGGAACAGCGAGACGCGCGCCCCGGTGGCCGACACCGCCAGGCTCTGGCTCTCGCTGTACGGCACCAGCGGATCGCCGTGTCCATGCACCAGGATTAGGTGGCCACGCAGCCTGGAGAGGTCGTAGAGCGCAAGATTGAGCCCGTCGATTTCCTGGCGGACGCGCTCCGGCAGCGCGGCGATCAGAGGAGCCACGGCATCGGGGTCGCGATTGTCGACCACTGCCAGCACCGCTCGGCCCTGGGCACCTAGCGACGCCGTCAGTGGTGCGATATCGGCATCGGCATCGTGGAAGCGGCGCCGCGCGATCTCCTGCAGCGGGTGGGCATCCGCGGCACTGTCGAGACGGCCGGCGTTGGCGTGGAGGAAAGCCCATCGCCCGTAGCCGTTGGGTACTCGCCGGAATTCGCGGCTGTCGCCCATCGGACGGAAAGCGCCGGTCGTGATGAAGCGGATCGCCGCCGTGATGTCGTGATAGCCGCCAATACTGGCCAGGAATGCGACCCCCGATGTCAGGTCACCCTCCAGCACGGCGATCACTGCCGGCGCGACCGCATAGGAGATGGCCGCCACGCCGAGCGGGACATCGGGTTGCCACTTGCCGAGCTGCCGCAGCGCGCTCGCCACCCGCCCTCCGTCGGCGCGCGAGAGCGCCAGGTCCCGCACCTCGGGCAGTTCGGGAACAAGCACGACGAAGCCGGCCCGCGCGAAGGTACGCGCCAGCGCCTTCAGGCGCGGCTCGTCGCGACCCAGCGCCGCGGCGCCGGGCACCAGCACCATCGCCGCCCTTGCGCCGCCGGCGGGCAGATAGAGATCGCCTTCTCCACTGTCCCAGCGCGCGGGATGCTCTTCCGGCGCACCGGTCACCTCTTGCCACAGGGTGGGCGCTCCACCAGCCGCGATATCCCACATGACCAATGCCGCCTGCACCCAGGTCCCCGGCCGGCCGAAAACGAAGAGCAGTGCGACGACCGCCGCCAGCCCGATCGCCACCCGGCGCAGCGTCCTCATGCGGCGAGCCGAAGGGTAACGAGGGTCTCCAGCCCTTCACCGTCGCGGCGCAGTAGTGCCAGTTCTTCGACCCGGCCGTGGATGGGCAGATGTTGGCGTTCGACGATGCGCGCCACCTGCTCGGCCGCAGCGGTGCGCTCGAACAGGCCGAGCGTGATATGGGGCTCGAACGGCTCGGCCGCCAAGGCCGGATTCAGACCGTCGTACAGCGCCGTGAATTCCGCCGATCCATCCGCCGGGACGGCATAGAGATAGGCCGCGCGCGAGGTTGGCGTGAGGTCATGCCGCACCAGCCGGTCCAGCACGAACCAGAAGCGCCGCCGGTCCGCAACCGCGGCAAGAGCGGCCCGCAGCTCATCCTCCGCGGCAACGGGCGCGCCGAACACCAGCGTGAAGTGCGGCCCGATCAGGCCGGCCTCGCGCGGGTGGTACTGCGCGCGCAGGCGTCTCAAGGCGGTGTCATCGGCCTCGGCCAGAACCGGCCAGGCGACGACGTAGAGCATCTCAGCTGTAGCTCTTGGCCATGCCGAGCGCCGGGTCCATCACCGCGCCGTAGGGCGGGAACGGGTAGCGCAGCCCGTTCTTGCCGAGATGTCCCATGCCCTCGATGGCACGGAGGAACTCGTCCGGCGGACAGGCCATCAGCAATTCGTCATCGGCCACGCCACCATAGCGCCGTTCGGCGAAACACGGCAGCGACAGCGAGGTCTGACGCGTCGCCAGCGCCCTGCCCCACGAATCGGCGCAGGCGCTTTCGCCAGTGACGGTGAAGTCGTAACGACGGTAGCGGTGATACTGCAGGCCGTTGATGAAATAGATCATCTGTCCGGGCGTGCCATAGAACAAGCAGATGTCGGGCGGATCGAGGCGCGCCGAGCGCAGCGGCGAAACGACCAGACCGTTGTACTTGCCGTCGGGCACGCGCGGCATCTGCGCCTGATGCGCAGCGGATGCCTCCTTGTTGCCGAACCAGACCCCGTTCATGTGGTCGCCCGAGAGGAAGCCCTCGCCGGGATGATTGAGGCCGACCACGCCGCCGCAGTTGCCGCCGCGCGTGTTGTCGACTGCGATGCCGAGCGTGAAGCCGTACCAGCGCGACTGCGTCACCATCTGGCACATGGTAAACTTGAATCCCTCGGTCGGCTTGCGCACGCCCTGGATCTTCTCCATGTCCTTCGGGTCCTCGAACAGGCGCATGCCGATCGGGTTGGTGCGGATGCGCAGCAACTCGATCAGCTTGGCCGATGCCTCGGCCAGCATGGCGCCGGTGATCTTCTCCGGCGGGGTCCACGGCGCGGTCTTGTAGCCGGGCGGCAGGGTCTGGACGTTCATTGTTTCCTCCGTGTCTGGCTAGGTGAGGTTCAACCCACCGTCGGCGATGACGATCTCTCCGGTAACGTAGTCGTTGGCGATGAGGGCGGCCACCAGATCGGCGATGTCCTCGGGCCGTGCCGCCCGCTTCATCGGTGACTAGGTGTTCCACAGTTCATAGGCCGCCTCCCAGCCGGTGCTCATGGGCGTGTCGACCAGGCCCGGCGCCACGCAATTGACCCGGATGGCCGGGCCGAGCGTGAGCGCCAGCAAGCGGGTGGTATGATGCAACGCAGCCTTGGCGGCGGCATAGGGAATCGACGAGCCCTTGGGCCGCACCGCGGCATGGGTGCCGATGTTGACGATGCTGGCAGGCCGGCCGCTCTCCGCCGACTGCCGAAGCGCTGGCTCGGCTGCTGCGATCAGCATCCAGGGCGCGATCAGATTTATATCCATCATGCGCCGCCAGACCTCCGGCGTCGCCGCCTTGAGATCGGCATGCGGAAAGCGAGCCGCTTCGCCGGCATTGTTCACCAGCACGTCGAGGCGGCCATGATGGGCAACCACCGCCTGCACCAGGTCACCTGCATGCGCCACATCAGCAAGGTCGGCCTGGTGATAGCTTGCGCCGGCCAGCCCGGCCGTCATCGCCCGTCCGACATCCGCCGACCGGCGCCCGTGCAAGGCCACGCGATAGCCGTCGCGCGCGAGACGACGCGCGATGGCGGCACCAATGCCCGAGGTCGAGCCGGTGACGAGGGCAACGCGTTCAGACACAGGACTTCAGGGCCTCCAGGGTCTCGTCGGGCCGCTCGACCATCATGAAGTGCCCGCAGTCGGGGATCACGACAGTCTGCGATCCGGCGATGGCGGCGGCCAGCGGCTTGGCCTTGGCGGCCGGCGTCATCAGGTCACCGTCGCCCAGCACCAGCACCGTCGGGCACTTCACGGCCTGGGCGCGAGCGAGCGCATCCCTGTAGACGTTGCAGGCCGCGAGATCGGTGTGGATGACGCCCGGCTTGTTGGCCGACAGGACCGCCAGCGACTCGGCCCGCAACCACAGGCCGGGCGAAACCATGCCGCCCTTGTGCAACGCATTACCCATCCCCCAGAATGTCATCAGCTCCTGGACCTTGAGCGTGTCTGCCTTGGCCGATTCCAGCATCTCCGGATGCACCGGCATTTCAGTCGCGATGCCGCAGAGCCCCAGGGCGCGCACCTTGCCGGGATGGCGCGCCGCGCAATCGAGCGCCACCAGTGCGCCCATCGAGTGGCCGACCAGCGCCGCGCTCCCGAGCCCTGCCGCCTCGATCAGCTTCGCGGTCCAGTCCGCGAGCATGGCGATGCTGGGCAAAGCCGGCCCATCGGACCAGCCGTGACCGGGGAAATCCACGGCCAGCACCGAGCGGCCATGATGTGCGAAGAAGCGCGTCTGCAGACGCCAGGCCGTGCGGTCGAACCCGGCGCCGTGAAGGAAGATCACCACGGGTTTCGCCGGATCGAAGTGGGCTCCGCCCGTCGTCGCAAAGACGGCGCGGCCGTCGACGTTGATCCGCATGGCTTAAGCCTTCTGTGAGGCGCGTAGCGCCTGGCCGAGATCGTCGAGGATATCCTCGGGATCCTCGAGGCCGACCGACAGCCGGATCATGCCCTCGCCGATGCCGGCGGACGCGAGGCCCGCGGCGTCGAGCTGGGCATGCGTCGTCGAAGCGGGATGGATCACCAGAGACTTGGCGTCGCCGACATTGGCGAGATGCGAAAAGAGTTTCAGCCGCTCGATGAAGCGACGTCCGGCCTCGCGACCGCCCTTGATGTCGAAGCTGAAGATCGAGCCAGCCCCCTTGGGCAGCAGGCGCTGCGCCAGCGCATGGTCGGGATGCTCCGGCAGCTCGGGCGAGGCGATGCGCTCGACGGCGGGATTGGTTTTCAGGAAGGCGATCACCTTTCGCGCGTTCTCGCCATGGCGGGCGATGCGCAGTGGCAGCGTCTCCAGTCCCTGCAGCAGGTAGAACGCCGTCTGCGGCGCCATGCAGCAGCCGAAGTCACGCACGCCCTCGGTGCGGGCGCGCATGACGAAGGCGTGCGGACCGAACTCCTCGGCGAAGTCGATGCCGTGATAGCCGGCATAGGGTTCCGTGAGGGTCGGGAACTTGCCCGAGGCCTCCCAGTCGAATCTGCCTGATTCGACGATGACACCGCCGATAGCCACGCCATGGCCGCCGATGAACTTGGTGGCGGAGTGAAAGACGATGTCGGCGCCGAGCGTGAGCGGTCGGCACAGCACCGGCGAGGCGAAGGTATTGTCGATCATCAGCGGGATCCTGGCGGCATGGGCGATGGCGGCGATTGCCGGGATGTCCAGCACCTCGCCGCCGGGATTGCCGATGGTCTCGCCCAGCACCATCCGCGTCTCGGGCCTGATCGCCTGGGCGAAGCCCGCATGGTCGCGCGGATTGACGAACGTCGTCTCGATTCCGAAGCGCGGCATGGTGAGCGCCAGCATGTTGCGCGTGCCGCCATAGAGCGAGGTCGAGGCAACGATATGGCTGCCGGCCCCCATCAGAGTGGCGATGGCGATGTGCAGCGCCGCCTGTCCGCTGGAGGTGGCCAGCGCACCGGAGCCCCCTTCCAGGGCGGCCACCCTCTCCTCGAATACGGCCACCGTGGGATTGGAAATGCGGCTGTAGATGTGACCGCCGACCTCGAGGTTGAACAGGCTGGCGGCATGATCGACGTCGCGGAAGACGAACGACGTCGTCTGGTAGATCGGCACCGCCCGCGCCCCGGTGACGGGATCGGGATGCTGGCCGGCATGCAGCGCCAGCGTGTCGGGCTTCAGGAACTTGGCGTCGGCCACGGTGGCCCTCACTTCTTGAAAAACAATGCGGCTGCCGAGGCGTGGCTCTGCTTGGCCTTGATCTTCTCCTCGACGCGGAGGATCTCGGCCTTGAGGATGGCGATGTACTCTCCGAGTTCCTCGACCGACATCGGGTCGAGATTCTTCGGCTGGGACTTTTTGTGAAGGGGCTCGAGGTCGTCTGTTTCAAAGGCCATGGCGCGGCTCCACGGAAGCGGCTAAGGGACACCTACCATTGCTCCCACCGCTTCGAAAGGCCGACCATGAGCGCCCTTCCCGCTACGATGACCTGCGTCGAAATCACCAAGGCTGGCGGCCCGGAAGTGCTCGTACCCACGACGCGGCCGGTGCCGGTTCCGAAGGCCGGCGAGATCCTGATCAAGGTCGCGGCCACCGGCATCAACCGGCCCGACATCGCGCAGCGGCAGGGAACCTATGCGCCGCCGCCGGATGCCTCCGACCTGCCGGGCCTGGAGGCTGCCGGCTCGGTGGCGGCGGTGGCGGCCGACGTCACGGGATGGAAGGTCGGCGATCCCGTCTGCGCCCTGACGCCGGGCGGTTCCTACGCCGAATACTGCGCCGTCCCCGTGCCGCAGTGCCTGCCGGTGCCCAAGGGCTTCGACATGCTGCAGGCGGGCGCCCTGCCGGAAAACTATTTCACCGTCTGGCACAATCTTTTCGAACGCGGCCAGCTCGCGTCGGGCGAATCGGTCCTGATCCACGGTGGCGCGAGCGGCATCGGCACGACGGCGATCCAGCTCGCCAAGGCCTTCGGCGCCACCGTCTACACGACCGTGCGGACGCCTGAGAAGGCGGCGGCGGTGAAGACGCTCGGCGCCGACCACGCCATTCTCTACAAGGACAACGACTGGGCGGCCGAGGTGAAGAAGCTGTCGGGCGGCGTCGACGTCGTGCTCGACATGGTGGCCGGCGACTATTTGCCCAAGAACCTGCTTCTCCTGAAGCAGGACGGCCGTTGCGTCGTCATCGCGGTGCAATTGGGGCCGGTGGCGACGATCAGCGCCGGCATCATCATGGTCAATCGCCTCACCCTCACCGGATCGACGATGCGGCCGCAAAGCGTCGCGAACAAGGGCCGGATGGCGCGCGGACTCAAGGAGAAGGTCTGGCCGCTCCTGGAAAGCGGCAAGGTGAAGCCGATCATCTACAAGACCTTCCCGCTCCGCGAGGCGGCGGCGGCGCACGCCGAACTGGAGCGCGCCGACCATGTCGGCAAGGTGATGCTGACGGTCTGAGCCGGCTGGGAATTGCGCCCCTAGAACTTGCCCGTCACGAAGTACATAGCGATCCAGGGCTGCCATACGACCACGGCCAGGCAAACCAGCATGAGCAGGATGAACGGAAGGGCGGCCCGGCAAAGCAGGCCGAAGGGCTGCTTGAAGGCACTCATGGCCACGATCAGGTTGAGACCGACCGGCGGCGTCAGATAGCCGATCTCGAGGTTCAGGATCATGATCAGGCCGAAGATCACCTTGTCGAAGCCGTAGGCCGCGGCGACGGGCGCCAGCAGCGGCGCCAGCACGAGAATCGCCTCGCCGGTGGTCATCAGGCAGCCCACGATCAGCAGCAGCACGTTGACCAGCAGCATGAACATCCATGGGCTGTCGATGTAGCCCTGCATCAAGGCGACCATGCCCTGGGGAACGCGGTGCTCGATCAGGATGATGTTGAGGCTGAGGGCCACAGCCAGCACGGGGAACAGCGAGCCGCCGAGTTTCGAAGCCTCGAGCACGACGTTGTAGAAGTCGATGAACTTCAGCTCCCTGTGCACGAAGATCTCGACCACCATGGCATAGGCCAGCGCCACCGCGGCGGCCTCGGTCGCGGTGAAGAAACCGCTGTAGATGCCACCCAGCATGATCACCGGCATCAGCACCGCCCAGATGCCGCGGCGGAATGCCACGAAGAACTCGTCGAGGCTGAAGGACTCGGCCGGGCGCTTGCGGTTGAACCAGACGGCGTAGGCCGACAGCACGATCGTCAGCAGGATGCCGGGACCGAAGCCCGCCGCGAACAGGTCGACGATCGAGGTCTCGGTGACGAGCCCGTAGATGATCATCGGGATCGACGGCGGAATGATGATGCCGAGCGTGCCGCCCGACATGATGGCGCCCAACGTGAACTTGATATCGTAGCCCGCCTGTCGCATCGCCGGGAACATGACCGAGCCGATGGCCAGCATGGTGACGATCGACGAGCCGGAGATGGCGGCGAACACGGCGCAGGACAGGACGCAGGCCACCGCCATGCCACCCGGCAGGGGCCGCGTGATCGCGGCCAGCAGGTCAATCAGGCGCTGGGCGATCGAGCCGCGCGTCATGACGTTGCCGCAGAGGATGAACAGCGGGATCGACAGGATCAGCTCCTTGTCGAGGCCGATCCACATGTCCTCGATGATGTAGTCGAGCTGGCCCTTGCCCCACACCAGGTGAATGAAGGCCGTGGCCGACAGCAGAATGACGAGCAGCGGCTGGCGCAGGAACAGGAGGAGGACGACGAGGCCGAGAAGTGCCAGACCGCTCATTCCTGGAACTCCGGCAGGCCGGGCCGGAGCATGGGCCAGATGGCATAGATGAAATAGCGGCAGGCCGCCGACAGGAAGCCCACCGGGATGGCGACCTGGAACGGCCAGACGACCCAGTCGAGCACCGGGGCGCGCAGATCCACGGCGTAGCTCGACTCGACGAACTTGAGTCCGAACCAGGTCACGCCGAGCAGGAAACAGCCGGTGATGACGTCGGCCAGGCGGTCCATGTGCGGACCCCATTCCTTGGGCACCCAGGTAAAGCCGACGCGCGGCACCAGGTGGCTGCCGGTGGCCGTGGCGATGCCGATGCCGGCGAAGCTGCCGACGACCAGCGCATAAATCGCCAGCCGCTGCGAGGCAAAGATCCCGGTCGGCCCGGCATCGATCCCGGCGAAGTTCAGCAGAGGCGCAAGGAGCTCACGACCCAGGACATCGAGAACGAGGATGACGGCGATGAATGAGAAGCAGATGACGGCCAGCCAGCATTCGAGCTTGTGCCAGACCGCCAGCACCCGCACCGCCGCACGCGGCGCGGACGCAGTCGGCAGATCGGTCATGGGCTGGATTTAACTCTTCTTCTCGCAGGCCGCTCGGGCGGCTTCCATCTGCTTGAAGAAGTTCGGCGCGTCGCCGCCTACCTCCTGGACCATCTTGGGCCACACCGGCTGCAACGCCTTGCGCCACAGCTCGCGCTGGTCGGGGGTCGGCGTGGCGATCGTGCCGCCGGCCTTCACGTGCATGTCACGCAGGACCTGCTCGAAGCCGCGGATCTCCTGTCGGAGCTGGGTCGCGCTGCGGCGGGCGACGGCCTTGTCGAGCGCGGTGCGCTGATCGGCCGGCAGCTTGTCGTACACGCCCTTGTTGATGAGGATGATGCCCGGGGCATCCGACAACTCGACGCGGGAGAGCACCGGCGCCACCTTGGCCAGGCCCGACGGCAGGTAGAAGGTCACGACCGTGGCGTTCACATCCGTGAGGCCGGTCTGGAACGCCGAGGCGATTTCCGTGATGCCGATCGGAGTCGGGTTGGCGCCGAGCGTCGCCCACATCGTCGCCGAAACCTTGTTGGCCGCCGACGCCGCCTTGAGGCCCTTCACGTCGGCCGGCACGAGATAGGGCTTCTTGCCGACGATGTCGCCGGTGCCGACTTCGGTCCAGCCGAGGAACTTGGTGCCTTTCTTGGCCAGAAGATCGGACACCGGCTTGGTCATGGCGTCGACGGCGCAATCCTGCTCGGCGACGTTCTTGAAGAAGAACGGCAGGCCGAGCAGCGCCAGTTCCGGCGCCAGCAGCGCCACTGCACCGTTGGAGAAACCGCCCATGTCGATGCGGCCGCGCGCCACCTGCTGCACGGTGTCCTGCTCGTTGCCGAGCTGAGCATTGATGAACGACGAGATCTTGATCTTGCCGCCGCTCTCTTCGGCGACGTCCTTTTCGAAGCGGCGCAGTTGCGGCGTGACCCAGGGGGTCTTCTCCGGCGCTCCGGTCGTGTAGCGAAGTTCCGTGGCGGCCTGCTGGGCACTCGCCCCGCCCATCAGGGCAAGAGCCAGGAATGTGCCGGCCGCGAAAATAGCACCCGTCAAGCGAGTCATGTCGTTCCCTCCTCCACGCGTTCATCGGTCGGCGCGCTTGCGGCACCGTTCAACTCGCGGGCAGTCTGCCGACCTTCGCGCGCAATGGCGAGCGCGAAGTTGGCGGGAGCGTCAGTTTTGTGTGATCTCGCCGACGTCGGGCTGATCGGCTTCGGCCGGATCGATCTCGGCGGCATTCTCTGCTTCCGCCGCCGCGCCGGCCTTGGCCTGCGCCTTCTTCCTGGCCGCGTCTTCGCGAGCGGCCTTGCGGCGCGCCTTGTCGACCGCGTCGTTGAGATCCTTCAGCATGCACAGGCCGAGGGTGACGGGATCGCGTGGCCGCACGTTCTGCATGTTCCAGTGTGAACGGTCACGCACCGACTGGACGGTGCTCTTGGTCGAGCCGACGAGCTTGGCGACCTGCGAATCCTGCAGTTCGGGATGGATCTTGAGCAGCCAGGCGATGGCGTCGGGACGGTCCTGGCGCTTGGCCACCGGCGTGTAGCGCGGGCCCTTCGAGCGGGCGACCGGCATCGGCACGTCGCGCGGCGTGAGCTTCAGGCGGGCGTTGGGGTCGGCCTCGGCGCGCTTGATCTCTTCCTTGGTGAGCTGGCCGTTGGTGGTCGGGTCGAAGCCCGTCATGCCGCCCGCCACCTCGCCGTCGGCGATCGCCTGGACCTCGAGCGGATGCAGGCCGGTGAAGGCCGAGATCTGGTCGAACGTCAGGGTCGTGTTCTCGACCAGCCAAACGGCGGTCCGCTTGGGCATCAACACTTGCGACATGAATACATTCTCCGGCGCCCGGATATAGAGGCCGCTTCCGCCCCCGCCAACCCGAAAAGCGCCTGCCGCCCCGGAATAGCGGGGCTGAAAAAGGAAACGGCCGGGAATTACCCGGCCGCCCCCCGAAGATCGAAGCTTTGGACCGTCTTACTGGATGACGATCTCGACGCGGCGGTTCTGCGGCTCGCGGACGTTGTCGCCGGTCTTGACCAGCAGGCCCGCTTCGCCGCGGCCGATCACCGCGATCGCCGTCGCCGGCACGCCTTCGCGCACCAGCGCGTCC
>ORJL010699438.1_pt1 | contig 10598 bp, 13 predicted proteins | sample 1779941 | NCBI WGS metagenome assembly ORJL01 (sample SAMEA104232317, study PRJEB22302) | groundwater metagenome | biome: forest; feature: aquifer; material: groundwater | place: USA | collected 2011-08-07 | depth 5.8 m | reverse complement strand
TGGGAATTTTAGGCGATCCGCACCCGCGCTCGGTTCATATCAAAGCCGCCGAGGAAACTTGGGCCAACGCTCAAAAAGCCGTAGAGTCTAAAAAATATCAGCTGGTGATTTTAGATGAAATAAACGTAGCTTTAAAATTAGGTCTTTTAAAATTGCCCCAAGTTTATTCGTTTTTAAAAAGATATAAAAGCGCCGCTAATATTATGGCCACTGGGCGCGACGCTCACGACAAGTTGATTGAACTTGCTGATCTGGTTTCGGAGGTAAAAGAAATAAAACACCCTTTTAATAAGGGTGTCGGTGCTCGCAAAGGGATTGAATACTAGTTATAATACTGGGTATGGTTTTTGGACTAATTATTGGTTTTATAGTCGGATTTTTGTTGATGGGCATTATTGCTCTGATTATTGCCGCCAATAATGGTTAGTTATTCCTCGCTCGCCCGGCGAGCGTAGGCGCCGGTGCGGGTATCCACTTCTATTTTATCGCCGCTTTCAATAAAAAGCGGGACTTTTATTTCGGCGCCGGTTTCTAAAATAGCGTCTTTCAACGCGCCTTGGACCGTGTCGCCCCGGGCCGCCGGCGGGGCGTCTTTAACTTCCAGCACCACTTTAATGGGCAGTTCAATAGAAATTGGTTTTTCTTTAAAAACAAAAATATCCACCAGCATATCTTTTTTAAGGAAGCCGATTTTTTCTTCAAGCACGTCTTCTTTGAAATTGAACTTCTCGCCGGAATCAGCTTGAAAAAAGAATTCATCTTTAGTGCGGTAGATAAATTTTGTTTTAACCCGTTCAATATCGGCTCCTTGGATTTTGTCGGATTGTTGGAAAGTTTCCGCGCGAACCTTGCCCGTAATTAGATTGCGGATTTTGGTTTGCATCACCGGCCGGCGCTGGGCCACTTTGTTATGATTGGATTCTAAAATTTGGTAGGGATCGCCATCAAGTTCAATTATGACTCCCGGCCTTAGATCGTTCATTGATAACATGCTAGTAGCGACACTAATTACGAATAACACACGAATATACAAATTAATTTAATTCGTGTCATTTGGGTGAATTCGCGTATTGGTGTCGCGGTGAGTATACTAAAAGATAATGAGTTTATCAAGGGTTTTAATTGTGGCCGCGATATTTTTCATGGCCGGTATTATTGTTTATTCGGCTTGGGGTTTTTCTTATTGGATTTTAGCCATACTGATTTTAGTTGGTTTAGCTGTGGGAATTGTTTCGGCTCTAAATAATTATAGTTCTCAAGCAGTTTTATTTTTAATTATTATTTCTTTTTTGTGCGGATATTTTCGGGCTTTAACTTACCAGCCCAATTTTAATGTTGAAAAAACTTTTTGGGACGATTCCCGCGCGGTGTTGGTGTCTAAAATAAATAAAATCTTGCCCGAGCCCGAAGGTCCGCTTTTCAGCGCTATGGTTTTTGGCTACACCAAAGAAATTACCCGGAATCTAAAAAACGATTTTAACCGCACCGGCACCAGCCATGTTCTGGCCATTTCGGGCATGAATATATCAATCGTGGTGATGATGTTGATGAACTTTGGCTTGCTTATCGGGCTGTGGCGACGGCAGGCTTTTTGGTTAGCCATTGTTGGAATTGTTGTTTTTATTTTGTTAGTGGGGAGCCCGGCTTCGGCGGTGCGCGCCGGCGTGATGGGCTCGCTGTTGTTGTGGGCTAAAAATCAGGGGCGCATGGTATTGGTTTGGCGTCCGATAGTGTTGGCCGCGTTTTTTATGAGCGCTATTGATCCGTCACTGCTCGCTTTTAACATTGGATTCCAGCTTTCTTTTTTGGCGGTTTTAGGTATCGCTTATTTTAATAATTTTTGGAGCAATATTTTAAGTTGGATCCCATTAAAGTTTTTACGCGAACTCATTGCTATTTCTATGGCGGCCCAAATTACCACTTGGCCGATTATTCTTTATAACTTTGGCACGGTTTCGCTGATTAGCCCGATTGCCAATATATTTGTGGTGCCGTTGCTGACTCCGATTATGTTTTTAGGCTTGGGTTTTTCTCTGGTTTTTTGGAACGTGTTTCTCTCCAAACTATTTTTATGGCCGGCTTGGCTGATACTCCACTTTGTTGTGAAATTAGTTGACTGGTTTAGTTCGGTTTCGTGGGCCAGTGTTAATTTGGAGAAAGGCGGATGGATTTTATTGTTGATTTATTACCCATTATTGGTTTGGTTCTGGAGATTTTTAGAAAAACGCAATCTAGTTTAGCATTTAGACACTTGGACATTGGATGTCCAAGTAGAAGAAAATATGGTTTATATAAGTCGGAAATTAGTTTTAGGGATTCTGGTTTTTGTTTTGGTTTTAATTTATTGGGCGGTCTGGCAGAAAGAAAACCAAAAAGCCGAAGTTGTTTTTTTAAACATCGGCCAGGGCGATGCCGAGTTGATAAAACTGCCGGGCGATATAGAAATTCTCATAGACTCCGGCCCTTCAAAAAATATCACGGCTAAACTTTCAGAATATCTGCCTTTCTACGACCGCGATATTGAACTGGCTATTTTAACTCATCCGCACGCCGATCACATAAGCGGTTTTTTGGCGGTGTTTAAGGATTATAATGTTAAAAATTTTATGTTTTCGGGCGCCAACTATGACAGCCGGGTTTATACCGACTTTATGGCCGCGCTCAAGGCCGAAGGCAGTAAGGTGTATTTGGCCCAAGCCGGCGACGTAGTAAGTTTTGTCAAACATCCAATGTCTGACAAAAATGTGCAAAACCCAGTTTTGCACATTTTGGCGCCGTTTAGAAATACCTACGCCCAAAGTTTTAAGAAGATCCACGATTCCGATATTGTTAGCCAGTTGAATCTGGGCAATAAAAAGTTTTTATTGACAGGGGATGCGGAGGAAGAACTAGAGTCCGCGCTTATCGCGTCAAATAATATTGAAGATATAGACGTTCTCAAAGTCGGCCATCACGGCTCCAAAACTTCCACCTCGGCCAAACTGCTCCAAGCCGCCCAACCCGAAGAAGCCATTATCCAAGTCGGCAATAATTCTTACGGCCACCCTTATCCGGCGGTTTTGAATCGGTTGGCGGATTTTGGAGTAAAAGTATTCCGCAACGATCAATTGGGTGATGTAATATATCGTTAGGTAAAATCTAGGTTTTTTAGGGATTGACATAGATATATGCGATATGCTATACTTATATTAGTACCTAAAAGTCAAAAAACCCCTTTCCTGTGAGGATCAAAATGAGAATGACGATGCCAATGTGGGAATGGCGGATCAGGCAGAACTGGTTCGCCGTTCTGGTCAGCGTGGCGGTAGCCGGATTCATCGGACAAATCGTCCGGTGGGTGTGGTAAATCTCACTCAACTCAAGAAAGAGGCCGCTGTATGTTTATCACAACTTTACTTGGGGCAGTGGCGTTTGGGTGGGCTGTTACTGGGTTGCTGCATGTCTTAAGCGGTGATGATCCAGTCAGGGCCACGGCAGCTTTCGGTGTGCCGGCGATCGTGTTCGCCCTGCTGGTCATCGCCTCCGCCATTCGGGAAAAGAAGAGTTGATCTTTCACACTATCGAGGTTGGACCTCGATAGAAGCCCCGATGGGAAACCATCAGGGGCTTTTTTTATTCCCAAAGTTTGGTAGACTTCTAAGTCTAATAAGTCCAATAAGTCGGATAAGTATAATTATTATGAATCATCCCAAAGAAGAAATTACTTTTTTAATGGTTAAGCCCGACGGGGTCAAGCGGGGCTTGACGGGCGAAATTATTCGGCGCATAGAGCAGAGAAACTTAAAAATTATCGGCTTGGGTTTGGAACAGCCCAGCCGAGCCAAAATAGACGGGCATTATCCCAAAGACGCCGGTTGGATTCACCGTTTGGGTGAAAAAACTTTGGCCACCTACCAAAAATACGGCTACGACGCCAAAAAAGAATTGGGCACCGCCGATGAGGATAAAATCGGCCGGATGGTGCGGGGCTGGCTGTTGGATTTTATGTGCTCCGGGCCGGTGGTCAAAATGGTTATTAAGGGTGTGCACGCGGTGGATATGGTGAGAAAACTGGCCGGTAGCACTATGCCTTCGGCCGCCGAGATGGGCACTATCCGGGGCGATTTTTCGGTGGACTCGGCCGCGGCGGCCAATCGCGATAAGCGTTCGGTGCATAACATTGTTCACGCTTCGGAAACGCTCCAGGAGGCCCAACACGAGATCGGCTATTGGTTTGGCAAAAAAGAGATTTACGACTACAAACGCACCGACGAAGAGTTAACTTTTTAATTTAGCGATTATATTTTCCTCTTTTGTCAAACGGAACAATAAATCCGATCGTGAGCAAAGTTCCGTTTTTGAAGGTGTGCATATCTTAATATGGTGAAGTCTTGCAGGGGTCAATTGTTGGAGTTAAAATTAAAGCGGACTTGGTGGTTGGTCCCTCCATATAATGGTCGGGATTAAAGGATCTAAAAGTTTTAGCGCAAATTATTTGTTCAAGGGATCCTCATATTACATCGGCGCGCTGATTCGTTCTGGCGCTGATCGTTGCGGGAACCCACCTATCTAATAGGCTGAACATACTTTTATGTCCTGACCAAGTCCTCAAAAGAATCCGAGATTTAATTTCTCGGGTTTTTTAGTCGCGCCAAGGCGCTCTTTTACGAAATACGAATTGGTACGAATATACGAATAGACCATGATAAGATTAAATATATGGAAACTCTAAAACAGAAAAAAGTTCGGGCGGTTAAGGTTATCAAGTATCTCAAAAGTAAATTCCCCGACGCCAAGATCGCGCTCAATTACGAAAACCATATTCAACTTTTGGCGGCGGTGATTCTTTCGGCCCAATGCACCGATAAAAAAGTGAACGAAGTTACCGCGAATATTTTTAACCGATATAAAACCGCCGGCGATTTTGCCGGTTTGAGCCAAAAACAATTGGAAAAACTGGTGCGTCCCTGCGGTTTTTACCGCAACAAGGCCAAAAATATCATTGCTGCTTGCAAAATTATCCAGTCAAAATTCCAAGGTGAATTGCCTGAAACTATGAATAAGATTCTGACCTTGCCGGGGGTGGCCCGAAAAACCGCCAATGTGGTTTTAGGCAACGCTTATGGAGTCGTAGCCGGTATAGCCGTGGATACGCATATGATCCGCTTAAATCAAAAATTAGGGTTCACTAAAGAAAATAATCCCGTGAAAATAGAAAAAGAGCTGATGCGGATAATTCCTAAAAAGGAGTGGTTTGGTTATACTTACAGGATAATAGACTACGGCCGTCAGGTTTGCCCGGCTCGGCATAAAAATTGCGATTGTGAAATTTATAAAATTAGATAGAACAAATAAGACCTATAAAAAGCAGATTATTCTGTTTTTGTTTTGCGTTTTAATGTTGGGTATCGGTGGGTCGGCCGAGGCCGGCAAAGTAAAAGATATTATTAAAAGATCGGTAGTTAGATCAAGTTACATACCGCCAACCAACGACCCGCAAGTGAGAGCTATGAGAAACAGAATTTTTTATAGCCCTTTGGAAACAGTCATAACCGGCGGGCCGAATAACAACAGTTATGTCCAAAATACTAAAGTGGATTTTACTTTGGACGGTTGGGAATTGGTGCCTTTTAAAAAAATCAGCCGTTTTGAGGTTTGGCTGATAGGCTATGATGGCGGTTGGAAAGAAGTTTCCAGCGCAGTCAGTTATAATTTGCCGCCCGGCCAAAAAACTTACACGCTTTTGGCTCGGGCCAAAAATGGCCAAGGCGAATATGACGCCACCGCGGCAGTTAGGACTTTCGGCACCAATGTTTCGCCTTATTTTAAACAAGTGAATATTTCTGGAGTGGATTATCGAGGCGCCAGCCAAAAATCTTATTACGAAAAAATAACTTTAACTAACAATTCTTCTAATTTGCCGATCAACATAACCGGTTGGACGATTAATACTAAAAGAAATAATTTTTCTTTTAGTATTCCTGCGGGAACAAGTATTTTAAGCCCAAGAGACAACAATAATACCGACCCTATTGTTTTAGCGCGAGGCAATTCCGCCACAATTTATGTGGGTAAAATCAGCCCGGTGGGCGTTAATTTTCAAGAAAACGCCTGCACGCAGTATTACCGAAGCGCTTTTGAAAGCTATGACGCTTTGAGCGGTTATGGTTCTTGCCCTCTGCCGGATCCAAGCGCTTATAATAATTTTGGTTTAGCTTGCCGGCAATATGTCAGGAGTATTTCCGGTTGCAGCATTCCGAAGTTAACATTGTTCCAATTTGCCAACGATTCGGATTGCCGAGATTTTATAATTAAAAATTATAACTACGAAGCTTGCGTGGGACGCGCCCGAAACTCCGCCAGTTTTTATTCCGGCCGATGGCATATTTATCTGGGCCGGAATTATGAGATATTAGACGATCTAAACGACGCTATTTCTCTTTACGATAATAAAGGATTATTGGTGGATGCGTATTCTTATTAGGGTAGGGTAACCACTGGTTTTTCTAAATTCTTCTAAATTTTTCCAAAAATAGTCAATTTCTAATAATTCTGCTATCGCAGAATTATTAGAAATATCTTAATATTAAGTACATAAATTTGGCGGGTGGTCTTTTTATTCGGAAAGATAAACGGCTCAACGGGATCTTCCGTTGAGCCGTTGCAGGTCAAAGGAGTTTGCAACCGCTAGGTATTGGTTAAACCTCTCGCCTCTATCAAACTCATTTTTAAACTTTTCAAACGAGGCCGCGCCGGGCGAGAAGAGCAATATCTTTTTGCCTTTAATGGTTTGGGCGCGTTTTAATGCCGAAGCCAAAAGTATTTCAAAATCAATAAAAAAATTGGGTTTTATTTTTTTAAAATAGCCAATCTGATTCAACGAGCTTATCATCTTGGCCGTAGCCGAGCCTTCCAGCAAAAAAAGGTTTTCCGGTTTAACCGTTTTCTTAACCATCTTAGCCCAGTCGGCAAATTCCAATTTTTTGTCGGTGCCGCCGGTTATCAATATCAAAATCTCGCCTTGGTGTCCGAACCTTTTTAAAGCGGTTACGGTGGCGTCGGGCGAGGTGGCGGTGGTGTCGTTTACCACCGTCAAACCGCCTTTTTTGTAAACCACTTCCTGTCTAAACTTTATTTGAGGCAGGGTTTTGATGGCTGGCTTGATCAAATCCCAGCCGACTCCGGCCAGATGGGCGGCGAGTGTTGCTGTTTTTAGATTTTGCAGGTTGTGTTCACCAAGGTCAAAATGGGATAAAAGGGAAAAAGGGGGTGAAAAGGGGGCAAATTTAATTCGGCTGTTGGTCCGCCAGCTGGCGGATTGTTTTAAGAAAAATTTAGTCCAGTCGTTTTTCTTGTTAAGAATCAAAAAATCTTCTTTGGTTTGATGTTTAAAGATATTAGCTTTGGCCGAGGCGTATTCAGTTATATTTTTATAGCGATTCAAATGATCAGGGTAGATATTGGTTATTACGGCAATATGGGGCGATCTTTTGGATTCGGGCAGGATTTCCAAGTGCCAACTGGAAAGTTCCACTACCACTGGACTGTGGCCGTCCAATCCGTCCAAAGCTTTCAACATTGGATGGTCAGACGAATTTCCGGTCAAAACCGTATGCGGATATTTTTGTTTTAAAAAATGATGTATCCAATTAACTGTGGTGGTTTTGCCTCGAGTGCCGGTTACGCCAATCGCCGGGTTTTTGCAAAATCTAAAAAATAAACTAGCTTCGTTTTCTAAACCAGCGCCAGAGTCGCGGGCGATTTTTAAAAAAAGGCTTTCCTTAGGCACCGCAGGATTAACAACTACGATTTGATGGGATCGAAAATCTGATTCTTCATGGCGACCCAGCGCCAGTCGTATCTTTCTGGCCGCGGATCCAAGCGATTTTATAGAACCAGACAAGTCAGCGCGCGATTTTAAGTCGGTTACCGTAACTTCAGCGCCATGTTTAACCAGCCACTTGGCGGTGGCAATTCCGCCGCCCAACAACCCTAAACCCATCACCAAAACTTTTTTGTTTTTTAGGAATTCAGATGGTGTCATAGTCCAGAAACGAGAATAACATAAGACCTATAAGTCCAATAGGGCGAATAGGCTGGATAAAGGGTGAAAAGGGAAGGAAAGGGATAAAGGGGTCAACCCCACTTCGCCCACCTTTCGCTCAAAGCTACGGAGTGGCACAGCAAGGCTCCGCGGGGCAAGGGGGAAAAAAGCCCTCCTCCGCCAAGGCTACGGAGGGTAAAGGAGAAAGGGGTAAGAAAAAATAAGTCTCCTATTTTTTTAATTTCAACTGCATTACTAAATCGTAATCGGAGAAGCCAATTTTTTTATAAAATTTAACAGCAGTTTCATTTTTTGGATCTACCAAAAGAGAAACATAATTCACTTTATTTTCTTGGCACCAATTTATAAAATCAGACGTCAATTTTGCCCCTAGTCCAGCGCCTTGATATTCTGATTTTACAAAAACACTTTCTAATTCCGCGTATTGGGCATCAATTCTCCAAAGCGGACGTTTTAAAATAACGCCCATAATATAACCCACGATTTTTTTCTCGGCGTTCTCGGCTACCTCCACAAAACCGTCGGCTCGTTGGATTCTGGCTTTAAAATATTTTTGACCCTCCCGGCTCCGCGCCCACTCTAAATTAGCTGTGGGATCAAATCGGTGTTGGAATTTAAATAGTTCCAAATTTAGTTTGGAAATTTCTGGTAAATCGCCTAGTTTAGCTTTGCGGATTATGGGTTGCATATAAAATGGGATTAAAGGGATAGAAAGGGAAGAAGGAGTTAGGTCAAATGGAAAAAAGGGGAAGAAGGGTTTATCCCGAGCGAAGTCGAGGGGGATAAAATGGGTTAGGAAAATAAATGGGAGACTAAGGGGAGTTGAACCCCTGATTGCAGGGCCACAACCTGCCGTGTTACCACTACACCATAGCCTCCATAAACTTAGCTTATAGCTTTATAAACGAAAACTCAAACTCACTCATAGGTCTCATAAGACCGATAAGACTAATAAGCGGCAGGGCAGATTATTCCGCCAGTTTTATAACCAAGGCGCCTTCGCGGGTTTTTTGATTGACTTTGATTCCAACCACATCTCCGGATCCGGCTGAATTTACCGCTTGATGGTCCATCTGCATTTCTTCCACGGTTTGATCAAATTCATTTTTGCCGCCTTCTATTTTTATCTTATCGCCAACTTTCAAAGTATCGGCAAGTTCAACTATGGCGACTCCAGCTCTATCATAGTAATGAGTTATTTTTCCGATGGGTTTCATAACTTTACGAAATACGAATTAATACGAATATACGAATTGCAAACATTCGACCTTTTGGCTTAGGCAGGTATAGATGTGTATAATTAAGTATAGTTTAATTAAACAACAAATGCCCTAGTAGTTCAATGGACCCCGTATAAAATTTTGCCCCTGTAGTTCAACGGATAGAACGAGGGACTTCTAATCCCTAGATCGAGGTTCGATTCCTCGCGGGGGCACATATATCAGAAAGGGCAAAATTTATGACGGGGCGAGCGCCACAGCGTTTTTTTGGGTTCGACTTGCCCCGCATTGAGCTTTGCTCTAGTGCGGGGTTCCCTCCTGGGGCACCAGTTAAGTAAAAATTAAAGTTAAAAATTTAATATATGAATCAAGATGAAAACAATGACAAAGGAGTAGATTTAAGCCACGCCCTTGATAAGTTAAAAATAGTAACGAGCAATGACGGTTCAAACCAACCTGCTCCAATTTTTTATCCCGGAACACCAAAAATCATCCGATGGATTATAATACATTCCGGCGGACTGGTAAAAAACACGAAGCAGGCATCAAATATCATTTTAGGTTTTCTGGCGTTGGCGATTATCGTTTCGTTGTTTTTGTTGTTTAGTGGCAGTAAGGAGGTAAAAATAGAAGCGCCGCCGGGGCAAAAAATAATTTATCCCTCCGATGGACCGCCTCGTCTCCAACAACTATAAACAAAAATATGTTTGCCTTTTCGTATAATAAACCTCGATCTACCGGATTCACTTTAATTGAGCTTTTGGTTGTTATTGCAATTATCGGAATACTAGCGAGTGTAGTGCTGGTAAGTTTAAATTCATCCCGCGCTAAAGCTAGAACAGTAAGAAGCATAACTGACCTCAAACAATTGCAAACGGCCTTGGAGCTTTACTACGATGCCAACGGATCCTACCCTTTGAGTAGTGGCAGTTGGGGGGGTCTTTATACCTGTTGGGGCACACCTTCGCCAAACTGGATCGTTGGTTTAGCTCCCACCTATATACAGTCCCTGCCCCGCGACCCAAGAAACATAACCGATTGCGATAAACAATACATCTATTTCTCCAACACTGTGGATTATAAATTGATTTCCCATGTTCCGGAGGACTGCGCGGGCGTCAAATCAAAATACCCCAATCTAGCTGATCCTGTCAGGAACTGCTGGGCCTACGGCTATTGGTCTTCTGGCGGCGCCGGTTTCTAAAAAACCAAACCCAACAACTGGAGTTGTTTTGCAGGATTGACTCTTAGGTTTCGTGTTGTTATGCTTATTATCACTGTAACATTAAGAGTGATAATAGAAAATAGGACCTATAGGACCGATATGTCCTATA
>ORJL011041625.1_pt1 | contig 10600 bp, 5 predicted proteins | sample 1779941 | NCBI WGS metagenome assembly ORJL01 (sample SAMEA104232317, study PRJEB22302) | groundwater metagenome | biome: forest; feature: aquifer; material: groundwater | place: USA | collected 2011-08-07 | depth 5.8 m | reverse complement strand
TGCTGCCGTCTTACGACGAGAGTTTTGGGCTTGTGGCGCTGGAAGCAATGGCATGCGGAACGCCGGTAATCGCCTCTCGCGTCGGGGGGCTGCAAACGATAGTCAAGAACGGAGAGACGGGCTATCTGATACCCTGGCGCTGTCCGGACCCCTTTGCAGACTGCCTTGAGATGCTTCTGGCAAACGATACGATGCGTCGGGCTATTGGCGAGGCGGCCCGCCTCGAAGCACAGACAATGACCTGGGGCCTGGTGGCAGATCGACTCTTCGGCCTGTACGGTTCGCTCATGCAGAACCAGTTTGTGGCTGTTTGACGTAGATAGACATATACTCTGCGAACCACGACGTTTTTTGCACAAACGGTTCACCAACGCTTAGCTTGGGCGCTCTACTTGACAATTTGGCCCGCTAAATATAACTTCTATGTGACGTTGGGATAGTAACCGAGTAAGAATCTGGGAGGTCAATGTGAAAAGCAGTCTCTGGCCGGTAAAGAAGCTAGTTTTCCTGTCGTTAGCATTGGCGCTTCTGCTGATGCTGGTTGTGGGGTGCAGCAAGGATGAAACGTCCTCCGGTGACGCAACGCAGCAACTTCGCACCAATCTAGTGGGCGAGCCTGAGAAGATCGACCCCAACAGGGCGGCTTTTGCTCAGGAAATCACGGTTGTCAAACAGCTGTTCCAGGGGGTACTGGGCTTCAATCAGGACCTGTCCCTGAAGCCTGTTACTGCGGAGGCCATTCCTACCACCTCCAACGGTGGTATATCCCAGGACGGCAAGACGTACACCTTCAAGTTGAAGAAGAACGTCACCTGGAGCGACGGTCAGGCGGTCACAGCTAAGGACTACGTCTACAGCATCAAACGCATGCTGGATCCTGATCTGGCAGCCGACTACGCCTCTTTCTACTACTCCATCGTTGGCTCTGAGGACTACAACGGCGCAGGCAAAGCCGACGCTACCACTAAGGCTTCCCTGAAGGACAAAATAGGTGTAAAAGCCGTCGATAATAACACCCTGGAAATAAAGTTGAGCGCCCCTGAACCTACCTTTCTGTCCAAGATGGCCCTGTGGCCAGTCTATCCAGTTCGTCAAGACGTAATTGAGAAGTACGGCGACAAGTGGACTGAAGCTGGCAACCTGATTGGAAACGGGCCATTCGTTCTCAAGGAGTGGGTGCACCAGGATCACATAACACTGGAAGCCAATCCGAAGTACTGGGGCACCAAGCCCAAGCTTAGCTCGATAATGTTCAAGGAGCTTCAGGACGAGAACGCTGCTCTGCTTGCCTATAAGAATGGCGAGCTAGACCTGGTTTCCGTGCCCGCGGGGTCGGAGAAGTCCACCATGGCGGACGCAGTCCTATCCAAAGACGCACTGCGATTCAATGAGTTGACGGTATTCGCCTTCCAGTACAACGTGACCAAACCCCCGTTTGACAACAAGCTGGTAAGGCAGGCTATTGCCACAGCCCTTGACCGGGACACATTCATAGACAAGGTCAGAGCCGGCGTTGGCAAGCCCGCGTTTAGCTGGATTCCGCCAGGAATGCCAGGCTACGATGCAAACCTTGGCTCGCAATACAAGCTAGATTCCGCCAAGGCCAAGCAGCTCTTGGCTCAAGCTGGTTACCCCGATGGGAAAGGCCTTCCTACCATTGCCTTCAGCTACTCCGACACCACTGGAAATAGAGTGATTGCCCAGTTCCTCCAGGGCCAGATGAAGGACAACCTTGGTATAAACATTGTCCTCGACCCGCAGGAGTCCAAAGCGTTCAGGCAGTTCCTGACTCAAAACAAACATCAATGGGCATTGCTGGGATGGGGCGCGGACTATCCGGATCCGGAGAACTTCTTGCCAGGGCTTTTCGGCACGGGCACAGGAAATAACCATACTCTTTACGCCAACCCTGAGTTTGACAAATTGACCAAGCAGGCGTCCACCGAGTTGGACAACACCAAGCGACTGCAGTTGCTGGCCCAGGCGCACAAGATGGTCATAGATGACGCCGTCATAGCCCCAATCTACTACAGAGAGCGGTTCTGGTTGAAGAAAGCCACTGTCCAGGGCATTAAGACCACGGGTATGGATGCGCAGGTGCCAGGCGATTTCTTCTACAGCGAAGTCAGTATCAGCAAGTAATCAAGTTAGGACGTGAGAGTGAGAAGTCCTTCCAATACAGGAAGGACTTCTCACATATTATGGGTACGTTTGTTCTGCGTCGTATCCTTTGGCTTATCCCCGTCCTCTGGGGCATATCTCTAATTACCTTTTTCATAATGCACTTTGTGCCTGGCGGCCCCTGGGACAGGGACAAGCCCCTTTCTCCAACGGTCATTGAGAACCTGAATCGTAAGTATGGCCTGGATAAGCCCCTGTGGAAGCAGTACGTCTCCTATCTCGGGAACAGCCTGCGGGGCGACCTGGGCGTTTCATACGTCTATCAAGACCGCACAGTAACCTCAATCATTCTGCAGGGCGTACCAAAGACGGCTACCATAGGGCTGCTGGCATTTGCTCTGGCCATTGGTGTAGGCGTGCCATTGGGGATGGCGGCTGCGATCAGGCACAACACCTGGATTGACTACTTATCCGTCGGATTTGCCACTATTTTTGCTTCCATACCGGGCTTTGTTCTGGCGTTCCTGATGATTGTAGTGTTCTCTGTGACTCTCCATCTTCTGCCCACAGGAGGCTGGGGCAGACTCCAAAACCTTATTATGCCGTCTGTTGCTCTGGCAGCAGTTCCCGCGGCCTTCATCGCGAGGGTGAGCAGGGCTTCTATGATGGACGTCCTGGGGCAGGACTATATTCGAACGGCCTACGCCAAAGGACTCTCCAGGCTAGCCATTTACTTCAGGCACGCCTTGAAGAACGCTCTTATACCCGTCTTGACTATAAGCGGCCCTGAGCTGGCATTTCTGATAGCAGGTTCTTTCGTCATTGAGCAGGTCTTCTCTATCCCTGGGATTGGAAGGCTGTTTGTGCAGGGTGTATTCCAGCGTGACTACGGCCTGATTATGGGCACTGTGCTTTTCTATGCGGCCGTGGTGTCGGTGCTGAATTTGATTGTGGACGTGCTGTACGCAATGGTCGACCCAAGGATCAGGTATGAGTAGCGATAAGACGCTGGCAGATTCCCTGGGAAGCTCTGACATAGGCAAGTTCAGAGGGGCCAGCAGCTTCTGGAGCATGGCCCTTCGAAGGCTGGTGCGCAACAGGCTGGCCCTGACTGGCCTTGCGGTGATTATAATAATTGCCACAATGGCGATCTTTGCGCCTGCTGTTACCAAGTACGATCCCACCAAACAGAACTACGACGTCATCAGTGAAAAGCCTAGCGCTCAGCACTGGCTTGGAACGGACAACCTGGGCAGGGACGCTTTCAGCCGTCTGGTTTTCGGAGCCAGGACTTCCTTGATGGTGGGCGTGTTTACTCAGCTGATTATTCTAGCCATCGCCCTGCCAGTTGGCAGTCTGTCGGGTTACTTTGGCGGCAGGGCGGACAACCTCTTGATGCGTGTCGTGGACGTTGTTTACGCCTTTCCCGACATATTGTTCATTATCTTGCTGAGGAGCGTGCTTGGAGGCAGCATCATAATGATATTCTTGGCTATTGGCCTAGTGGCTTGGACAAACGCTGCTAGGCTGATAAGAGGCCAGATTCTGTCGGTAAAAGCGCAGGACTACGTATTGGCATCGAGGGCAATTGGAGCCAGCGACGGGCGCATTGTAGTTAGCCATATATTGCCCAATGCCGTAGGCCCGCTGATTGTGGCGGTGACTTTCGGCATACCACGGGCAATATTCATAGAGGCGGCTCTTAGCTACATCGGCATAGGCGTTCGCCCGCCTACACCAAGCTGGGGGACCATGATACAGGACGGGTACTCCGTGATTTTTGCCGCTCCGCACCTGGTGCTGTTCCCAGCCATCGCCATTGCTTTGCTAATGATGTCGTTTACATTTCTCGGCGATGGCATCAGGGACGCTATGGACCCCAGACTGACCAGAGGCAGATAGGGAGTTTAGCTTAACGCGGGCTGCTCTGGGTCTTGTGACTCAAGCTGGCGGCCAGGATGGCATTGCGGCGGGCGCGCTGCACTTCCCTTGGTGGCGGAGGCGCTACGGTAGGCTTAGGCGCGACTTTTCGGAAGTGCGGCAGGAACGATTCCCAGTTTTCCAGCACTTCTTTCGCCTTGAGGCTTCCCGTGACCTGGCGGTGCCGCTCAACCAACGCCTTCAACGTCTCGACATCGTCGGTAGAGTCAACTGATCCTATGTCCACCATTCCAGGATTGTAGTTAGAACGCAGCTTATTTTCCGGGTCCAGGACGAAGGCCATGCCGCCCGACATTCCTGCGGCGAAGTTCCTTCCAGTTGGGCCTAAGACCACCACCACGCCGCTGGTCATGTACTCGCAGCAGTGGTCGCCAGCGCCTTCCACGACTACCCAGGCACCGCTATTGCGTATCGCCAGGCGTTCGCCCGCCTGGCCGGAGGCGAAGAAATAGCCGTCGGTAGCGCCATAGAGCACCGTGTTGCCCACAATGACATTCTTATCAGCTGAGAATCTGGCGGCTCTGTGTGGCCGAATGGCAATCTCACCGCCGCTCATGCCCTTGCCCACGTAGTCGTTGGCCTCGCCCTCCAGGTGCAGGCGCATTCCGTTGATGCAGAAAGCGCCGAAACTCTGGCCGGCGCTCCCAGTGAAGTTCAGGTTAATTGAGCCTTTGGTCAGGCCCTGGTCGCCGTACCTGTAGGCGATCTCGCCGGCTATGCGGGCGCCGACCGTGCGCTGACCGTTGCGAATCTGTCTTTCCAGAGTCACATCATACCCGCTATCTATGGCAGGTCTCACCAGGGGGAGCAATTCATCGTCCAGAGGAGGCTCTCCCCTGTCGTTGCGGTCACTTGTGTGCCGTTTTGGCCGCATGCCGCCGGCGTCCGGCTGGGCGAGCAGGTGGCTCAAGTCCAGGGACTTGACTCTGGGACTATCCATGTCCGTGCGAGAAGCCAGAAGCTCTGGCCTGCCGATTACTTCATTCAGACTGCGGGCGCCAAGACCAGCCATCAGGCCTCGAAGCTCCTCTGCGATGTAGAAGAGATAGCGAATGAGCATCTCCGGGGTGCCGGAGAATTTCTTGCGGAGAAGGGGATTCTGGCTGGCAATGCCTACCGGACAGGTGTTGAGATGGCACTGGCGCGCCATCTGACAGCCAATAGCCACCAGTGCTCCTGTGCCGAACCCGTATTCCTCTGCGCCCAGCATTGCAGCCACGAGCACGTCTCTGGCAGTGCGCATTCCGCCGTCGGTACGCAGCATCACTCTGTCTCGGAGGTCGTTCATGACCAGGATTTGCTGTGTCTCGGCCAGCCCCAACTCCCAGGCACTGCCGGCGTTCTTGATAGAAATGAGGGGCGACGCGCCTGTGCCGCCCTCGTGTCCGCTGATGTGTATTATGTCCGCATAGGCTTTAGCTACGCCGGCCGCAATGGTGCCGACGCCTGCCTCCGCCACCAGCTTGACGGAGACCTTGGCCCTGGGGTTGGCGACCTTCAGGTCGTAGATAAGCTGGGCCAGGTCTTCGATGCTATATATGTCGTGATGGGGCGGCGGCGATATAAGAGGAACACCTGGCTGGGTGTGCCGTATGGCGGCAATGTGATCCACCACTTTGTGGCCGGGAAGCTGGCCTCCCTCGCCGGGCTTGGATCCTTGGGCTATTTTAATTTCTAGCTCGTCGGCCATAGCTATGTACTCAGGCGTCACGCCGAAGCGGCCCGAAGCCACCTGCTTAATGCGGCTGTTGGATGGGCTGTGGAAGCGCGTATTGCTCTCGCCGCCCTCGCCCGTGCCGCTTTTACCGCCGATGCGGTTCATAGCCAGGGCCAGCACCTCGTGGGCTTCCGGGCTGAGAGCGCCCAGTGACATGGAACCGGTGGTGAAGCGCTTTACGATTTCACTGGCTGGCTCTACCTCGGCCAATGGCACAGCAGGGCCAAGAGGCTTGAAGGTCAACAGGTCGCGGATGGCGACGGGCGGAAGCTTGGCCACCATGTCACGGAACTGGTCGTAGGACTCTTTTGTTCCGTTCTCTGAGACGGACTTGTGGAGAAGGCGGATCATCGGCGGATTGAAGGCGTGGTGCTCGCCGTCTTTGCGGAACCGGTAGTATCCGTGGTCGTCCAGCTTGCCATCGGGTTGCGAGTCGCAATAGGCGCGGCGATGTCGCTCCAATACATCATGGGCAATCTCTTCCAGACCTATGCCCTGGATGGACGAGGGGGTGCCGTTGAAAGCCAGGGACACAACTTCGTCGTTAATGCCGATTATCTCGAATACCTGAGCGCCCTGGTAGCTGGACAGGGCGGAAATGCCCATCTTGGACATTATCTTGAGGGTCTGCTTCTCCAGGGTGTCCTTGTAGTTGTGGACGGCTTTTTCAAGGGGCATTTCTTCGGCCCGTTCTTCCGACACGATTTCTATCAGCGTGGCAAAGGCCAGATAGGGATTGATGGCGCTGGCCCCGTAGCCAAGGAGGGAGACCATGTGGTGCATGTCCCTGGCTTCGCCTGTTTCTGCTATGATGCTGGCCCTCATGCGCTTTCCCTGACGAATGAGATAATGGTGCACAGCGCCCACGGCCAAAAGCATGGGAATGGGAGCGTGGTCTCTATCCACGCCGCGGTCGCTGAGGACTACTATGGACTTGCCCAGGTCAACGGCCAGGGAGGCCTCGTTGCAGATGCGGAGCAGTGCTTTCCTCAGCTCTGACGGGCCTTTTCCCGGTTCAAACAGAGCGGAGATTGTGACGGAGGCAAACGCAGTGTCGGGCATGCTCTTGAGGGCTGAAAGCTCGTGATTCAGCAGGATGGGGCTGCGCAATGAGACCAGGTGGGCGTGTTCCTCCGACTCCTCCAGCAGGCTGTGCCGAGGTCCCAGGTAGGTGTTGAGGGACATGACCAGTTGCTCTCGCAAGGGGTCTATGGCCGGGTTGGTGACTTGAGCGAACTTCTGCTTGAAGTGGGAGTATAGAAGCCGGGGCTTGTCCGAAAGCACGGCTAGCGGCGTGTCGTCGCCCATGGAGCCAACCGGCTCTTTTGCCTCGGCCACCATGGGGAGGATGACCAGCTTCACCTCTTCGGAGGTGTAGCCGAAGGCCCGCATGGTAGCCATGTCTGGAGCGTCGGCCAAGACGCGGCCGTCTTTAGCCTGGAGATATTGGTTGAAGTTGACCATGCGGTTGCGGAGCCACTGGCCGTAGGGCTTCATGGATGCCAGGCTCTCTTTTATCTCCTGGTTTTTCCACAGCTTCCTGTTTCTGGTATCTACGGCGATCATCTGCCCTGGCCCCAACCGCCCCTTCTCCGTTATCTTCGATTCGTCTATTTTGATGACGCCTGCTTCTGAAGCCACAATGACCAGGCCGTCTTCGGTGATTGCGTACCGTGCGGGCCGAAGGCCGTTGCGGTCCAGGCAGGCCGCTACTGTGTCCCCGTCCGAAAAGGCGAGGGCGGCGGGGCCGTCCCAGGGCTCGCTAAGGCACGCGTGATATTCGTAGAAATCTCTGAGGCTGGGCTGCATGTTGGGCATGTTTTCCCATGCCTCCGGCACCAGCATGGCCATGGAGTGCAGCAGGCTGCGTCCGGACAGCACTAAAGCTTCCAGGGCGTTGTCCAGGCTGGCGGAGTCGCTTCCCCCTGCCACGATGACCGGCGAGAGCTTTTTGACCTGGTCGCCCCACTCCCGGTTGCACAGCTCCGGCTCCCTGGCCCTCATCCAGTTGCGGTTGCCTTGCAGCGTGTTGATTTCCCCGTTGTGGGCAAGAAAACGGAAAGGCTGGGCCAGCGTCCAGGTGGGGAAGGTGTTGGTGCTGTAGCGCTGGTGGAATATGGCCAGGGCCGTCTCGTAGTCCGGGTCTGTCAAATCCAGGTAGAAGTTATGTAGCTGTGTGGCGACAACCAGACCCTTATAGACCAGGGTGGCGTTGGAGAACGATGGGAGGTGAAAATCCTTGATGCCCTCTTCTAATGCCCAGGCTTCAAGCTCCTTGCGAATCAGGTACAGGGTCCTCGGATAGGCGTCCTGAGGCATGTTGCCGGGGCGGCCTACCATGACCTGCCGTATATCGGGCAGCGAGGCGCGGGCATGAGCGCCCAGGGCGTCCTGGTTCACCGGCACGCGGCGCCAGCCGAAGAGCGTAATGCCGTGGCAGGCGATTCGTTCCTCTATTGCCGACATGCACTTTTGGGCACTGGCCCCGTCACTCCCCGGCAGGAATATCATGCCTACACCCAGGTCGCGGGGCTGCGCAGGCAATGTTTTGTCTATCTTGGCCAACTCACGCCTGAAGAATCTTGACGGGACCTGTGTGAGTATGCCAGCGCCGTCGCCAGTCTTGGCGTCGGCGGACAGCGCTCCACGATGGGCCATGTTCACAACCGATTCGATGGCCTTTTCCAGAATGGAGTGGGCGGGACGGCCGGAGATATCGGCCACGAAGCCCATGCCGCAGGCGTCGTGCTCGTATTCAGGTCTGTAAAGGGTCCCTTTATAAAATGGCTCTTCTATCATTGAAAAATTCGAATTGGAAGACTTCACCTTGGAAAGCGCATCCTTAGAGGATGGGCAGGTAACGTTTGATTTCGTAGTCGGAGACATGGGAGCGGTACTCATCCCACTCGATTTTCTTGTTGCGGATGAAGCTCTCGAAGACGTGGTCGCCAAGAGCATGCCTGAGCAACTTGCTGTTTTCTGCAGTCTGAATGGCCTCCCACAGGCTGCCCGGTAGGGTCTCTATGCCGCGCTTTGCGCGCTCATCGTCGGTCATGGCGAAGACGTTGGCCTCCACAGGTTCCGGCACATCGTACTCCTTCTGAATGCCCTCCAGGCCGGCGGCCAGCATGACGCTCAATGTGAGATAGGGGTTGCAGGCCGGGTCAGGCGAGCGGTACTCGATGCGTACCGACTCCTCTTTGCCGCGGTAGGCTGGTATACGCATGAGGTCGGAGCGGTTGACGCTGGCCCAGGATACATAGACCGGGGCCTCGTAGCCGGGCACCAGGCGCTTGTAGGAGTTGACCCACTGGTTCGTGACCAGCGTCAAGGCCCTGGCGTGCCGGGTGAGGCCGGCTATGAATAGGCGGCCTATTTTGGAGAGTTTATAGGGGTCACGGGCGTCGAAGAAAGCATTCTTGTTCCCGCGGAATAGGGACATATTGATGTGCATGCCGCTGCCGTTGACACTTGCTATGGGCTTGGGCATAAAGGTGGCGTACACTCCGTGCTGCATGGCCATCTCTTTGATGACCAAGCGAGAGGTCATTATGGTGTCGGCCATGGTCAGGGCGTCGGTATGGCGCAGGTCTATCTCGTGCTGGCCGTCCGCGCCCTCGTGATGGCTGGATTCTACTGGTATCCCCAGTTCCTCCAGAGTCAGGATCGTTTCCCTGCGGAGGTTGGTCGCCAGGTCTTGAGGGTCCTGGTCAAAGTATCCGCCCCTGTCGGCAGGGATGGTGCACTGGGAGTCTTTGAAGTAGAAGTACTCCAGCTCAGGGCCGACGTAGAAGACGAAGCCCATCTTGGCGGCGCGCTGAAGGTTTCTTTTCAGGACGTGCCTTGGGTCGCCTTCAAAGGGCTTTCCTTCAGGGGTCAGGATGTCGCAAAACATGCGGGCCACTGCGTTCTGCTTGGGCCGCCAGGGAAGGATGCGAAAGGTCGTCGGGTCAGGCAGGGCAAAGAGGTCGCTTTCGTCTATGCGTGCGAAGCCTTCTATCGAGGAGCCGTCGAAGCCCATGCCGACCTTGAGAGCGTACTCCAACTCTCCGATTGTAATGGCCACGCCTTTAAGGTTGCCCAGTATGTCTGTGAACCACAGGCGAATGAACTTTACATCGTTCTCTTTTGCTGTTTTGAGGACGTATTCTATGGCTTCGGGTTCACGTTCCATTATTCAGCCTTTGTTCTTCCTTGTTTTTTGGAGTCAACCTATATTATGAAGCTCGGCCTAGCGTTGAGTAAATGGTGATTTTATTCGCAATGTCGCAATTTGTAAATACGTACTTCGCAACAGAGCCGGGATGCAGACCTTTCGTTAGCTGCGCCATAGGTGGTAAAGAGCCGTTCACGGGTTTCTCTGCTCCGATTAGATAGCCAACCGTCCTTTTGCCTTCCTAGACATAAGCTTCATCGATTGTTTTGAAGACCCCGCCACGCACTTCAGGAAATACAGCCACCTGACCTTTGTCCGTCTTCAAATAGTCCATCCCGTCGGTGCCTTTCACTAACACGGGACGACCTGGGGCATTTCGAAAAGCCTGCAGGTCATTGAGGGTCTCCCATGTGGTGACGCTAAAAGCCTTGAGCGGCTTGTCCGCGCCTACATAGACCTGTCTTGCCATGAAACCCTTCAGCTTGCTGGCAATAGGGGTATTTACTCGCAGAACTTCCAGCGCCTGTTCGCGGTTCTTCTCATGCAACACGTGATAAGAGATTTGGGTGTACCTGTCCTTCCATGCCTTGTAGTTGATTTTCTTGTTGACCATCTCGGTATCTATTTCGTACAGGTCTGCGTCTGTGCTGGGAAATAGCAGGACT
>ORJL010680039.1_pt1 | contig 10600 bp, 9 predicted proteins | sample 1779941 | NCBI WGS metagenome assembly ORJL01 (sample SAMEA104232317, study PRJEB22302) | groundwater metagenome | biome: forest; feature: aquifer; material: groundwater | place: USA | collected 2011-08-07 | depth 5.8 m | reverse complement strand
GTCAGCATCGTACTGAGGACAGCGGCCCTCCGGAAGCCATTCCTGCCGGCTCGGCGTATTCGGCGTCCTCGGCGGACTGTTCCCCGGCGCGTCGGGCGCCGAGGCGCGCGAGGAGATTACTCCGACAGGCTCCTAGCCCCGAAGGGGCGACATACCCGCGTTGCAGGGGGGTATGTCGCCCCTTCGCGGCGGCGCGGACTTGGGGAACCTCTGGCGTGCTTGACTTCGCGTCGACTCGGGGACTAGGATCGCCGGCATGGAGAGTTTGCATCCGGCCAGGCCCGTCGCGCGAGACGAAGTCGGGCCTTCAGTTTCTCCCGCCCGACAAGTGCCCGCCCCAATCGCCCGCGGCATCCTGCTGGCCGTGCTGGTGGCGCTCTTCTCCACACCCCTGACCGCCGAGGAGGCGACCGCGCAGGCCGGCGGCCCCAAGGTGCGCTCATTCTTCGACGCGCAGCCGCGCCGGATCGGGCGGGAGCTGCGCCAGGCGCGTGACCTCTTCAAGGGGCTCCCTCAGGCGCCGCGCGAGGCAGCCCGATACATAACCGGATTGGCCGCCAACCTGGAGGACCCGGACTGGCACCAGCGGGACATGCTCTTCGTCCAGGGGCTCGCCGACGTCGAGTACCTCGGCCTGCTCGCGTCGACCGGGGCGATCGGCGATTGCATGGAATGGGAATGCAAAGACCCCGCGGAGCACGAGGGGGAGGATTGGGAGCAGGACAAGGACCCGGGCGCGTGCCCGGACTCTCTGCGCGGCTGCGAGGTGGAGCTGAAGCTCGGCGAGTTGCTCTCGATCAGCGCCACCTGCGAGAAGATCGGGGTCGAGGTCGGCGCGGACGTGATCCCGGGGCTGGGCGCGTTCGTGAAGGTCGAGGTCGGCCGCGACGGCGGGGTCGGGGTCCAGATGGGCCCCAAGGCCGAAGTCGGCGTGGCCGGACAATCCGTGACGGTGAAGGACGGCATGTACGTCGAGCCGACGGGAGAGCATCCTGAGGAGGGCCTTGTCACGCTCGGCGTTCTCGATGGCCAAGCCTCGGCCGATCAGCTCGACCGCAGGCCAGTAGCGCTCCGGGTCGTCGGGTGACTCGGGCAGGGCCATGCGGAAGCAGCCCTCCATCAGCTCGACCAGCAGGCGGCAGAACACCTCGCTGTTGGCCGGCGCCTCTCCAAGGTCCACCTTCGGCGGCACTCCCTTCATCGACTCCTTCCACGCCGAGCTACCCGTAGAACTTCTTCGCCGCCTGGCAGTTGAAGCTCGGGTTCGCCGGCTGCTTCTTGCAGCGCACAGCGAGGACCGTCTCCTCCACACGCTCGGAGGTCACCGTCGGGCGACGGTACGGCTTGCGCTTCCGATTCGAGGGGTCCTTCTCCATCGGCACGAAGTCTACTCCCCTGCCCCGCAACCGGTCAACCCCACGCTCATAGAGCCCCCCACTCCTTGCAGGTCGGGCAGAGCGGGAAGGCGCCGAAGTCGCCTCGCGCGTGCGCGCGCCGGACCTGCGTGAACCGTCCCGCCCAGAGGTCCTCCAGCCGGTCGCGGTGCACGTTTCCGATCGCGTGCTTTCCGAGGTAGTCCATCTCGCACAGCGTCACGTCCCCGTTCGGCAGGACCGTCATCCGCCGCTGGAGCCGCTCGCAGACGCCCCGCCTCCCAGGCAGGAGGTGCATGATCGCCCGATCGGCCACCTGCCCCGCGTAGTCGCAGAAGCCGCGGACGACCACGCCATCCGCAATCCCTGCCCACCGGTCGTAGAACGCCTCCCACTCCCCCTCCTGCTCCTTCACCTTCACCCACTCGACGAGCACGAACGGCGCACCCCCCTTCCGGAGCTCCAGGATCGAGTCCAGCCACGCCACGACCCGATCGAAGTCCTCGGGAGTCGCCTCGTGGCACTTCGCATACCCGGCCGCCGTCGCGGCCGTCAGCTCGGCGGAGACGATGTCGACGTTCGACTGCGCGAGCTCGAGGGCGCACTCCCTCGTCGGCCACCCGCCCGTCGAGGCCACGTGCACGCCGAAGGCGCGGGAGGTCGGCAGCCAACCGCGAAGGAGGCGGAAGTCGATCAGCGGATCGCCGAGCGACCCGAACGTCCACCGCACATCGTCCGCGTCCGATAGCTGCTCCGCGATCGTCGTCAGCGTCTCGGCCGTCATCATGCCGGGTCGCCCCTCCACGCGCGGGCGCAGGTCCGAGGCGGGCAGGGCACCCAAGCCGATCTCGACCGTCACCTCCTCCGGCAGCCTCCACGCAACGAGCTCGGGGCGCTCCGCCACCGCCGCGAGCACCTCCTTCGCCGGCGCCCGCAGGAGGCCGAGCCCCTTCGCCGCGACGAGACTCCGCACGAGGTCGAGCCCCCGCGCCGAGTCGGCGAGGAGCCTCACCGCCGCAGAGATGACGTCCACGTCGAGCGGGTACCAGAAGTCGAGCGAGGCCGGGTCGGGCGTCACCTGCGTCGTGCTGAGGGCCAGCGACGTCCGAATCGTGTCGCGCGCCCCCGCCAGCCGCCTCGCCGTGTCGCGGCCGTAGACCTCGTAGTTGAGCCCCGGAGGCGCCGACGAGATGCACATGTCCTGCGCCGCCGAGACGGCCGCAAGGTGCGCAAGCATCCCCTCGACCATCGCCGAGTCGACGAACGGCCCGCTCGAGGAGAACTTCACCCCGTGCGTCGCCTCCGTCGCGACGAGCGCCGCGTAGAGGCGGCCGAGGTTCCCCTCCTCGTCGAAGACGTAGGTCGACCCGATGCCTCCTCGCCAGGAGTGCCCCGCCCACTTCCGCGCGCGGCGGCGAAGCGCGCGGTCGGGCAGGTCGGGGGCCTCGACCGCGAGCACCCGGCACGGGAGCCCAGCGACCGCCGCGGACACCGCCTCGCGGTCGCGCGGCGCGCAGGTGACCGTGACCTCGCGCAGCGTCGGGCACGCGAGGGCCCCCTCCACGACGCGCGCGAGGAGCGGCCTCCCCGCGAGGTCCGCGAGGCACCGCGAGGGCAGCCCGCGGCCGTTCGATTCGAGGTCGACGTCGATCCAGCCGATCATGCGCACCGGGTCGATCCTGACATGTCAGCGAAGCTCCTGAGTCAGGTCGTCGAGGTCTTGCGCGAGCAGCCCCTCGCGTTGCAGACTCACGCGCGCCTCCCTGCCCAGGACGGGCGCGAGTCCGACCTTCTCGACGCGCCACGATACATACTCCGGGAACGCCGCCAGAAAGCGAGCGACATGGCCGTGCAGGTTGCCCGTCGCCTTCACGAGTTGCGCCTCCGACCGCTTGCACGTCCCAAATCGTATCCGCCGTCCGGGCCTGTCGAGCGCGACAAGATCGATTTCCGTGTCCGCGCTGTCCCAGAACCCGCTGATCCGCTCGCTCAGGGCGAAGTCGCCGATCCGTTTCCGGCTTCGCTCTTCGTAGAGCTGCCCAACGAGCTTCTCGAAGGCGTGCCCTTCCACCTCGTGGAGCCGGCGGTCCGCCTCGGCGACGAGCTCCTTGACGGGCGCGAAGGCGACGGCCGAGATGGGGCTGGCGAGCCCGGCAAGCCAGGCCGCGAGGAAGTTGTCGGTCAGGTAGTACCGCCCGCTCCGAGCCTTGGGCTTGGCGAAGATGGGCAGGCGGCGTTCGACGAGCCGGTATCGCTCGATGAGGATCTTCAGGTAGCCGGCAACCTGCTCGTCTCGATCCTGGCTCATGTCCCTGACGTGCTCGACGATGTCGCCGTTGGAGCAGCCGGCGTGCCGACCGACGTACTTGAGGACCACGTCATACCGGCCTCGAAGCTCCTTCAGGAACCAGTTGTCCGCTTCCGTCCGAAGCGGAGATGAGCTCTCGAAGAAGATCCGCGAGAGGAGTTTCTCGCGCGGCGCGTCGAGGACACCCTGCTCGTAGCAGTCCCGGTAGAACTTCGGGACCCCCTCGAACAGCGTCCAGAGGAAGAGCAGGCGCTCCGGTTCGGGACTTGCGTGGCACTTCAGGATCTCGAGCACGGACGCGATGTCCAGATGGCCCAGGTCGAGCTCGTCCGTTGTCCGGTTGAACAGTGGCGCCTTGCGATCCTCGAGGAGGGCCGCGATGTCGGTGTGAATCGAGCCGAGCACGAGCAGGCCGCCAGCGACATGGGAAGCCTCTGCCGATAGACGATCGACCTCTCCCTGGAGCAGAGAAGGGAAGTCGCTCAGGACGTCGCGGTTGAAGTATTGGAATTCATCGAGGGCCACGACGAACCCATCGCGAGCGAGGGCGCCGATCGCCCTCGCGAACTCTGCGAGCGTCTTCGGCCTGGCAAACCTCTTCGAGTCGACGCGAAAGGTGTCCATCGCGTCGACGACCGCGGACACAACGCCGGCCGGTCCGGAGTCTGGAATCTGCACGTAGAGGATCTTGCGAGGCCCGGCGGCCTCAAAGGCCTGCTGGATGAGCGTCGTCTTCCCGATGCGTCGACGCCCCGTGAGCTTGATGAAGAACCAGCGCTTGCGGCGCAGAATCTCCTCGAGTTGCCTCAGCTCCACGCGCCGCCCGTAGAATCCCCAACCCACGTGTCCTCTACCTTTAGTTAACGCGCGTTATCTTATCTGTCTCACGCACGCAAATCAATAAGAGCTGGACTCTTGCGCTTGTTCGAACGCCCCCTTCCCCTCCAACAGCGCCCGCCGATAGTACCGGCAACACTCCAGGATCCCCGTCACGTACTGCTCGTCCCGCGCGGCCTGGTCCTTCTGCTTGTCCACCCCCTGCTTCCCCTCCGCCTTGATCGTCCGGTCCAGCCTCGACCGCACGACGTCGTCCGCCTTCGCGACGTGCGAGAGCAGCCGGTAGAGGCGGTCGTACTTCGACAGCTCCTCCTTCTGCCTCACGATCTGCGCGACCAGGCGGTCCGCGTCCTTCCCCCGCTCCTGCCGCTCGCGGACCCGCTTGAGCGCCCGCAGCAGCCGCGCGAGCACCTTCTCCATCCCGTCGCAGTCCTCGAGCAGCCGCTCGACCTCCCCCTTCCCCGCCGCGAGCTTACCGCGCCGCTCCTCGGGCGTACGCGTCTCGATCCGAAACCGCTCCGCAGGAATCTCGCGCGTCGCGTGCCGCGCGAGCGCCTCCGCGAGCGTCATCACCTCCGTCCCCTTGATCCGCGCCCCCCCCTCCGTCGCGTCGATGCACGTCCTCCCGCAGCTCGAGCAGAGGAGGTCGAAGTCCTTGAGGTACGAGAACATCCCCTCGTCGGTGTAGACCGGGTTCCCGAAGACGTCCTCGATCTTGTGCAGCTTCGGGCGGTACCGCAGCAGGTGGTCCCACTCCTTCATCTCGTACGTGTGGAAGCGGTTCACCTCCGCGTGCCACTGCGTGTAGATCGCCGTCCCCGGCACGTGCGTGATGTTCCAGGGGAACGACAGGTCCTGCCCGACGAAGATGATCGGGTTCGCTCCGAGCCAGCAGGCGAAGCCGAAGGCCAGGTGCGCGACGGTGGCCCCTCCAAGCGAGACGCCGTGCGACACGCCCATCGACTCCACGATCCGGTTCATCGTCTCGTCGTTCGAGAACACCTTCGGCCCCGCGTACGCCTCGGCCGACTCCCAGCTCGCGCGCGGGTCGCAGACGAGCGGGACGGCGAGCGAGGCGTCGATCCCCTCGAAGTACCGCTTCGAGATCTTGTGGTAGTCGAGGAGCGCGGCGAAGTCGGGGGCGATCCCGCGCGCCAGAAGCGCCTTCAGCGAGGTCGACACGGCGATGAGGACCGCCTTCCCCTTCGCCTTCTCCAGGAGATGGATGTTCCCCGCGAGCGACGGCCCCGCGGAGACGACGATCGCAGGGAACCCCTGGAATCGCCGCTCGTACGTCTCGATCCCCGGCGAGGCGACGTAGCCGGGGAGGTTGTGCATGCGGTTGATCGTGTTCTTCCGCGGCAGGAGCATCGACGTGCGGAAGATCGTCACGCCGCTCCGCACGAAGTCGTTGATCCCGCGGAGGGCCTTGTCGAACCACTCCGGCCGCGCGCTCCGCGACGGCCCGTGCGGGACGATGGTGACCTCGCCGCTCAGCACCTCCTCGATGAGGTTGCGCAGGCAGGTGTAGACCTCCTCGGCGAACGGCCCCGCGAAGACGACGGTGCGGCCTCCGCGGAAGAGCGGCACGAGGTCGTGGGCGCGGAGGGCCTCTCGGAAGACGAAGAGGTCGGGCTCGAAGATGTAGAAGCGGGCCTCCGGGGAGGCGCGCCTCTTCATGGCGAGCGCTACGTGTCCGAGGCCGAGTCCCAGCACGAGGAACGACTGGAGCGAGGGATACTTCAGGTCCTCTGCGACCCGCTCGGCCTCCGTGACGGGGTCGTAGCGGCTGTGGAGCCAGACGGTGCGGCCGTCCTCGGTCTGCACGGAGGCGGTCGGCGCGCCCGACTTGGCCTCGACGACCTGGACGTGGGAGGAAGGAGGGAGGGCTTCGATCAGGCGGACCATGTGAGGCACGGAGCCGCGGAGGAAGGAGAGGTTGTGGGCGAGAAAATCCATGGGGCGAATATGGGGGCGAATGTGCAAGTTTCAATACGCAATGTGCATGTAAGTTCGAAGGTTCCAACCGGCGAAGGCGGCCTTGCGGATTGGAGCCTTGGAACTTACATGCACATTGCGCATTGAAACTTGCTCATTCGTCCCTCCCTTTCTCGTCTTCGCTCCACGGATCCTCCAACCCCTTCCAGGTCCATCGATCGCCTTCGGCGGAGATGAATCCGACGTCGATCTGCGCCGCGAACTTGTCGTTCGAGGTCCAGCGCAGCAGGCCGACCCAGGCGGCGTTCTCGTCGGCGTGGAAGCAGACCACCTCCGGTGTCGCCGTCTTCGCCGTCAGCTTCTTCGCGTCCAGCTTGTAATGCCCCTCCTGCACGGCGCGGCGGACCTGCGCGATCACCTTCTTCCCCTGCCGCACGATCACCTCGACCGTCCCCTTCTGCACCACCGGCTTTCCCTCCGCGTCGCGGAAGGCGAGCTTCACGAAGTAGACGTCGCCCGTGTGGCGGCGGCGCTTCCCCTCGCCCACCCACTCGCCTTCGACCTCGCCGAGGCCGAGGAGCCCGATCGTCGCGGAGGGGGATTTCCCCTGCGCGACCGACGGATCGGTGGGCGGCTCCTCCTCCTTCGGAGGAGGGGCGTCGAGGACCGGCGCGGCCGTGGGATCGGCGCCGACGAAGGCGAACTCGCGCGGGGCGTCGTCGGTGTACGCGAGCAGGATCCGGTAGGAGGTGAACTGCGGCGCCTCCTCCGCGACGGGCGAGAGGCGGCACGAGCGCCCCGCGGGGAGCGAAGGGTTGGAGGCGGCGTCGGAGCGGGCTACCTCCTTGTCGCCGTCGAAGAGGACGAGGACCAGCCGCACGTTCGCAAGGTCCTTCCCCGCGGCGTTCTTCAGGAGGACGTCGGCCGTGACCTTCTTGCCGACGCGGGAGCGCGCGAGCGAAAACTCGCCGATCTCGACCCCGCAGGTCTCCCCCGCGAAGGCCGACGCGGCCAGGACCAGGGCGACGAGATGAAGTACGGCCCTCATCGGATGGATCGTAGCAGAGTCACGATCACCCTTTCAATTGGAGTCGCGCCGCAGCGATCGCGCGCACCGGCGTCGCCGGGATGGGCGGCGGCGCCGCGTTTGCCTGCGGCGGTGCCGCGTTTGCCTGCGGCGGTGCCGCGTTTGCCTGCGGCGGCGCCGCGTTTGCCTGCGCCGGCGCCGCGTTTGCCTGCGGCGGCGCCGCGTTCGACTTCGGCGGTGCGAAGGGCTGCGTCTCCGCACGCTTGCGGAGGCGCAGGAAGGCGTCGCGGACCTCTGTGATCCCGGGGCGCCCCGCATCCGACGCGGGGAACTCCGCACGAGCCCCCTGCCCCACCAACTGCACGTCGAGCGTGATCATCGTCATGTCCGGCGAGGCCGGCGCGGAGGCGCGGATCTCCTCGAAGCGGCTCCGGTCGATCGTCTCCGCGAGGGCGCGAACGTCTTCCGGTGAGACGCGACCGATTTCCTTCGCAGGGAGGTCCTGGATGGTCGCCGAGGGGAGGCTGCGCGTCTCGCACACCCGGCCGTCGCCGGTGACCTCCAGCTCCGTCGTCCCGCGCATCCCTTCGTGGATCGTCCAGAGGAACGCCACCCGCCCCGCGGGCATCCTCCCCTGCGCGCAGGCGCGAACGGCGTCGGATAGAGCGCTCACATGCCACCTCCTCGCGAAGGGAGGTACTCTATCCGCCGCCGAAGCTGCGCGCCACTCCGGCGCGGAGCCGGAGCCGGCGACGGCTCGCTTACGCGAGCCTGACCACGGCGCGCTTACGCGCGCCTCTCCATGGTTCGCTGACGCGAGCCTCTCCGTGTTGACACCCAGGGACCTTGAGAGTAGACAGTACAGGGTTGTTCGTGGAGTGCTCGCGTGTCCCGCCCTCTCCTCGCCCTCCTCCTCGTCGCGTCCCTCGTCCACGCGGAGGACGCCGCCGCCCAACTCGAGAAGGGCACCCCCGAAGAACAGCGCTCCGCCATGCGCACCCTCGCGGACCAGGGCGCGCGCGACGCCGGCCCCGCCATCGCGCGAATCGCCGAGGCCCCCGGCACCGATCTCCTCACCCGCCAGATGGCCGTCTCCTGCCTCGCCTCCCTCCGCGACCGCGCCTCCATCCCCACCCTCCTCCGCCTCCTCAAGCCCGACCTCGAGCCCGACCTCACCTTCCGCGGCTACGTCGCCGACCAGCTCGCCGCCTGGACCCACCAGTGCATCCCCTTCCTCGCCTACGACCCCCAAAGCGACCCGCCGGAGGCGAAGAAGCTCGAGGAGTCCTCCGTGAACGGCTGGGCCACCTGGTGGCTCCAGGACCGAGAGAAGACCGACGCCCAGTGGATCGAGCGCGGCATCTCGCGCGCCCTCGAGCTCCTCAAGTCCCCCGACGAGTCGATCCGCGCCTTCGCCATCCAGCACCTCAAGACCCAGACCGACCTCGACTTCGACTACGACCCGCAAGGTGACCCCGCCGCGCTCGGGAAGTCCATCGAGCAGTGGGACCGCTGGTGGACCGAGAACCGCTCGCGCGTTCGCTGGGATGCCGCCGCGGGGCATTTGGTGATCGGCGGATGATGCGCACTGCCTGCTGCCTCCTGGCCCTCTCGTCGCTCCTCCTCGCCGACGGCCCGGCCGACACCCTCCGCCGCGCCCGCGAGTGCGTCCGGATCGTCGAGCGCCTCCGCGAGAAGGAGTTCAAGGAGCCGGTGAAGATGACCGTCCTCTCCGACGAGCAGGTCAGGAAGCGGATGACCCAGGAGTACGACGAGGAGTTCCCCGTCGAGAAGGCCCGCGGCCTCGAGGCCGCCTACGCCCGCCTCGGCCTCCTCCCGCGCGACATGGACCTGCGCAAGACGATGTTCGACCTCGAGATCTCCGAGGTCGCCGCCTTCTATGATCAGAAGAAAAAACAGCTCTGCCTCATGGAGAGCATGAAGGACGACAACCCCGAGGACCTGGCCCCCTGGAGCCACCTCGTCGCCGTCCACGAGCTGACCCACGCCCTCCAGGACCAGTACCACGACCTCGTCCGCATCGACGACCTGCGCCTGGTAAAGGACGACGGGGACGTCTCCCAGGCGGTCACCTGCGTGATCGAGGGGGAGGCGATGCTCGTCATGTTCCAGCGGATGTACGAGGCGAACGGCCTGGAGATGCCCTCCCCGGCGCAGCTCGAGACGTTCGCGCGCGGGATGCTCGCCGAGCCGAAGGACAAGGAATCGCTCCTCGCGAAGGCCCCGCGCATCCTGCGCGAGTCGCTCACGAGCCCATACGCGATCGGGTTGCGGTTCGTCGCGGAGGTCCACGCGAAGGAGGGATGGGCGGGCGTCTCCGACCTCCTCGACACCGTCCCCTCGTCGACCGAGCAGATCATCCACCCGAAGAAATGGTTCGGCGACGCGAAGGACTATCCGCAGGAGGTCGTCGTCCCCGACCTCGCCGACAAGCTGCCGAAGGGGTACAAGGAGGTCGCGCGCGACTCGCTCGGGGAGTTCGGCACGCGGATCCGCCTGGAGGAGGTCGGCGTCTCGAAATCGATCGGCGCCACCGCCAGCGACGGATGGGACGGGGACGAGTTCGTGGCGTGGAACGACGGCGACAAGGCGCACACGGCGGTCGCCTGGGCGACGACGTGGGACACGGAGAGCGACGCGCGGCAGTTCTTCCACGCCCTCCGCGACGCGCTGGTGAAGAGGCACGAGGTCCCCTCCGACGCGGTGCCGAGGGGAGAGGACGCCTACGTCTGGAAGACGGCCGGCGGCGGCGTCGCGATCGAGATCAAGGGGAAGGACGTGTTCACGCTCGAGGGGCTCCCCGGCGAGGTCGACGCGACGAAGGCGTTCCTCGGCGTGCTGTGGGAGAAGGTGACCAAGAAGGAAGTGCTGCGGGTGGAGGACGTGAAGTAGGTGACGCGCGGGGTCGACTACGCCCGGCTCGACACGGAGCAGGGGAACGCGGCGGCGGCGGGGCTCGATCGCCTCCCGACGCGGCGGATCCTCTCGCTCATGTCGCGCGAGGACGCGCGGGTCGTCCGCGCGGTCCGCGCGGCGCAGGGGCGGATCGCCAGCGCCAGCGACCTCGTCGCGGAGGCGCTCCGCGACGGCGGGCGC
>ORJL010306468.1_pt1 | contig 10602 bp, 9 predicted proteins | sample 1779941 | NCBI WGS metagenome assembly ORJL01 (sample SAMEA104232317, study PRJEB22302) | groundwater metagenome | biome: forest; feature: aquifer; material: groundwater | place: USA | collected 2011-08-07 | depth 5.8 m | reverse complement strand
TAGCTAGGCTCATAAGAGTTTCAACATTGATCCCCCTATCTCTAAAAGCTTGAATGTGAACTTGAACGCTTTGTAATATGGAATCATCAGGGTTCTCTTGTTGTGTTGGATCAATAATCAATTGCCAGAGCTCTTCTTTTTCTTGAGATGACAAGGGTTTTGAAGAAACTCCTTCTTTATCGAGAACTCCAAAAAAAACTTTTTTCATGCGAGCAGAAAGTAGATCGCTCATGTTTTCACGAATAAATCTTCCTATTACAATGAGAGGACTCTCAAACCTCAGCTCATACAGACTGACGGAACGAGCTAAACTTTCATAATATGATTCAAAGTAGCTTCGAACATCTTGTGGAGGAATAAATACATATTCGTGCAAAGCTCGCTCTCGTGGTTCTTTCGGAATCATAGCACTGTGGCGATTCTCTTCTTCGATAACAACAAATGGATTATTGTGGCCTAACCGGCTCACGTAATATTGCTCCACAATGCGTTTAACTCTGAAGCGCTCTTTTCGAACATCAGCCATAGAAACACTTTTTGTGTGCTTACTCTGATCAATAAGAAAAATCTTTCGACCAGGAATTTTTCCTTTGAGTTCAGAATACAAACGCTTGCCCTCTTCAATAAACATTTCCTCAATAAAAACCTCCATGAGGGCCTTCTTTATTTCATTAAGCGCACGCTGTTGATGTTGAGGATTGTCTGATGCAAGAAATGCTTTAACCGTGTTTCTTTCATCAGAATTTATAATGTAATAGTTCATGACATCATCAAGAGATAAAATGTGCTCTGCACCAATAAAAACAGTATTGGAACGATAAAGAGTGTTTTGGGAATAAAGAACACTAGAAGTTACAAAAAAACCTAAAAAAATGAATCTTATGAGGGCTTTAGAAGGATGTTTTATGTTAAAGTAAGACATTAATAACATATTCTAAGTAGTGAAAATATTATACGTTTAAGAGGCAAGACATATATCATACTTCCATAAATAAAAAAAGGGAGGGTTTGGACCCCCTCCCTTTTTGTCATCCCTGCGAAGGCAGGGATCTTAAAACCTTTACCAGTTCAAACCAAGACCGAGTTTACCCATATCTCTCTCATCACTGGTGGAACCAATTGGCTTATTACCATTAGAACCATGTCCCCATTCTGCTTGTAGATACCAAGCTCTTTGAGGTTGCAGATCTTCTTGATCTGTATCATCCGTTGGGGCTGGCACAAACCATTGTGGATAATAACGGCTGCCAAGACGCACTTGATGTTTTCCAAGAAGAGTATCTCGTGTATCAAGGTATTCGTAAGAAAGCATACCCAATAATCCAACGACAAGTTCATTAAGATCTCTATCTAATGTGAGAGCAAAACCTTGGTCGTCGCGGACTTTTCCATTTTGGTTATCGCGGTAAACATACTGAGCGTTAACATTTCCAACAAATGGAACGGCTTTGGCTTCTGCACCAACTGTGTATTGATTTTGATCTACTGAAAGCGTTGTAACTGCGTTTGAATTAGCAAAATCAGGTTCATTATGGGTTCCTGCAACATAAAGTCTGCGCGTTGCCTCTCCATCTGCATTAGCTTCAAATACCCATTCACCTGCAAGGTTAAGGGATTTGCCAAAATTACCTTTTTCGCTGTCCTCGAGGTTAAATACTTCAAATCTCAAAAATAGCTTGTCCCCAGCATCAACACCAACACTGATAAAACCAGTTTGGTCGATATTAAATACTTCTAAAGCTGAATAATCGAAGAAGTTAGCATTAGGCATATCACCAACAAGGATTTTTCCTTTACCAGCTTCAATAACAATCACTGCAGGTGTTTCACCCATACTTCCAAGATTAATCTCTAATGCAGCTCGCACGGCTTCGATTAAATCTTTGTCTGGACGCAAAACAATTCCGTGATCGTTTGCACTATCTTCTTTCTTGTCAGAATCTTGCTTATCAAGTTGCTTATTAAGCGTTCCTTCAAAGTTCAATGTTGCATGCACTCTAAAATCAAGTCGTGGTGTAAGATTTCTCACAATCAAATAAGGAATAACTTGAACCTTACCAACTTGGGCTTCGTCTCTCTTCTTGGATTTACCTTCATTTTGTTGAGATAATAACTCTCCACGAAGTCTCCATCCATATTGAAATTCCGGGGCTCTATACAAAGACACCTCTTTTAACCAACCATCGTTGTTTACTTCATCAAAATCTGCGAGCCTTTCTTCAACAGTACGAGTTGCTGCAGCGCCACCCACTTCAACAGCTGCTGGAGCTGGAACAACCTCATCGGCTTCTTCCGCAACTTCTTCTGTTGCCGTAGCTTCTTCTGTTGTGAGATTAGCTTCATTGTTCAAAAAATCTTCTGCAGATGTCTCATCAAGTGTTGCTTCAGATTTATTAATCTCTGGAACACCATATTGATCAAGCTGTTCGCCCATACCTTTCGGTGGAAGAACAAGCAAGCTCACCCCTAACATAACACCCAAAATACTAAGTTTTCTCATAAGACTACCTCCTTAATTGAAGCCTTCTGTTCTTGTTTAATACAAGAGGGGATAAAATTTTGTTTAAAAAAAACCAACCACGTGAGGGGAGCTTGTAGCATTGTAAAATTTTAGAGTCAATAATGGTTACAAAAAATTAATTTACTTTTGTTAAAGATCTAATTGTCAGATACGTAAATCATGCTTATAATGAATTTAAGTTTTGTAGTTGGATTGAATATAAAGAACTAAAACGGGAGGAACTATGGCAGACGCAGGAAATGTTCAAGGGTATTGTGTGAAGTGTAAAGCAAAAAAGAAAATGTCCGATGCGCAGAATGTAACCATGAAAAATGGCCGTCCGGCTTGCAAAGGCAAATGCCCAGATTGCGGAACGGGCATGTACAAAATCCTTTCACCTAAAGATAAGTAGTGCTACACAAGTGCTATGAAAGCACTTGTTACAGGTGGCCATGGGTTTGTTGGAAGTTATGTTGTTGAAGAGCTGCTTAAAAGGCAGTTTGATGTTGTTTGTTTAACTCGTCCAACCAGCAACATAAAGTGGATTAAGCATCACCCTGTTAAATACTGTACAGGTGATATTCAAAATAAAAATTCGCTTACTTCTTTGCCCAGAAATATTGATTATGTTTTTCACATTGCTGGTATCATTAATGCAAAATCTGAGAAAGAATATTTTGATACCAACCAATTAGGCACTTTAAACTTACTTAATGTTATTCAAATTCAGTGTCCCACCGTACAGAGGTTTGTTTATATCAGTAGCATTGCTGCCTCTGGGCCTGCACAAGAATTAAAACCCAAAACAGAAAAAGATCCAGTTAACCCCGTAAGTGTTTATGGAAAAAGTAAACTTGGTGGAGAAAAAATGCTGCACCAATATGCTAAAGTGCCTTACACAATCTTGCGCCCTCCCCCTGTTTATGGTCCACGCGATCGAGGGCTTTTTTCACTTTTTTATTCCGTTAAAAAATTGAGAGGACTCCCCCTATTCGCTCCTCTCAAAAGATATTACAGCCTTATTCACGTTCGAGATTTGGCGCGAGGAATAGTAGAATCAGCCCTTTCACCCAATACAGTAAAGAACACCTATAACATTGTTAATTCAAATTTTAATTCCATAGAGGATCTGGCTGGAAAATTAGGCGTGGCCATGAATGTTCGGGGCAGAATTTATAAAATTCCAGTATCCCTTGTCTATGCAACAGCAAAAATGTGCGACTTATATATTTCTTTGTTCAATAAAACTGCGCCGCTGTCCTCATTAAGGGTTGGGGATTTTAAAGCCCCCTATTGGATCTTTTCTGCTGATAAGGCCAATAAAGATTTTGGATGGAAAAGTAAAATTTCTCTAGAAGAAGGCTTTCAAGAAACAGCTCTATGGTATATTGAAAACAAATGGTTATAATATCGGGATGTAGCGCAGCCTGGCTAGCGCGCTTCGTTCGGGACGAAGAGGTCGTGGGTTCAAATCCCGCCATCCCGAAATTTTTTAGAATTAAAAAATTGAGGGAGTTTTAATGTGTAAACATGCCTTGAATGGCATGTTTACAAACAAAGGCTGGATTTGAAGGGCGGAAGGAGCCGGCACCATACCTGGTGGCGACTGAGCCCCGGTCCGAAAGAAAAAATTGCATCGCAATTTTTTACTGGAGGAAATCCCGCCATCCCGAAATTGACTATTATTTTCCTGAATGTAAGAGTCCCCTCATGCAAAAGTTTTGCTCTGTTCGCCTTATACCTCATGAAAAAATTGATCTTTCTATAGTTGTTCCTGTAAAAAACGAGACAGATAATATTGTAGAACTTGCTGGTGAAATAACAGAGGTTATGAGAAAAACATCCTGCTCATGGGAGTGTATTTGGGTAGATGATGGATCCACAGATACGACCCCTCAAAAACTTCAAAAAATTCAGGAAAAATGGGAGGAACATCATTATCTCATTCTATCAAAAAATTTTGGTCAATCAGCTGCTCTGGCTATGGGTTTTGCTCATGCTCGGGGTAAATGGTTTATGATGTTGGATGGAGATGGACAAAATGACCCACATGATATCCCCAATCTGCTAAAAACTCTAAGCACAACCTCTGCCGATGTGGTCAATGGTTGGCGAAAAAAAAGAAATGATAGTTTTGTCCGAAAAATTTCTTCCCGTGTTGCTAATAATTTTAGAAATTTCATCACGGGAGATTCAATTCGAGATGTAGGATGTTCACTGCGAGTCATGAAGAGAGAAGCCATTGAAGGCATTCCCCTTTTTCCAGGAATGCATCGTTTTTTACCCACACTCATCAGAATGAATGGTTTTCAAAATATTGTTGAAACTCCAGTAAATCATCGTCCACGACGATTTAATAAAACAAAATATGGAATTTATGATCGTCTGTGGGTAGGTCTCGTAGATCTTCAAGGGGTGAGATGGCTTATGAAGCGCAGAGTTTATCCTACTCTTCGTGAAAATACGTCACCTCTTTTAGAAAAAAAAATATGACAAAGTTTTGGCTTGCAATTGGTTTCTTGGGTCAAGCAATGTTTAGCTCTCGCTTTATATTTCAATGGATCGCAAGTGAACGTCAAAAAAAAAGTATTATTCCAGTTTCATTTTGGTTTTTAAGTATTCTCGGATCACTCTTTCTTTTGACGTATGCTATCAAGATTAAGGATCCTGTTTTTATCCTAGGACAAAGTTGCGGGCTTTTAGTTTATATCAGAAATATTCAACTTATCTTTCGCGGTCCGCGTTCACACGATGAAAAATAGTTTATTTTTTTTATTATTTCTTTCCCTCATAGTTGGGTTAGCTTTTCAGGGCTCTCGGGGCTTATTTGAATCAACTGAAGGAAGGTATGCCGAAAGTGCTCGAGAAATGATGGAAACTGGAAATTATTTAGAACCCCAGCTCAACTACAAACCTCATTGGACTAAACCGCCTTTTATATATTGGGCATTGGTGGGAGGCATGCAACTTTTCGGACAAAATGAATGGGGAGTTCGCTTGCCGCAAGTGATAGCTTTCTGTTTAACGGTATTGGCTGTCGCGGCAATCGGAACTGCTTTTTCTGGCAAGCTAGCTGGATTTCTTGCGGGGCTTATTTTTCTTTCTTCATTTTTTCCAGTATTGGGTGCTTTTTCTCTATCAACAGATATGTTTTTAACACTATGGGAAACCCTTGCTGTTCTCTGTTATGTTAAAGCTTGGAAAAGAGAAAGCTCAACACTTTCACAAAAATGGATTTACAGTATGTGGTTTTTCTTTGGTTTAGGTTTTATAACCAAAGGCCCCGTGGCTCTTCTTCCACTTCTATCCATAGTAGTACATAGGTTTTTTTTAAAAATCCCTATTCGTATTTTTAATCTCTTAGGTTTTCTTATTTTTTCTATTGTTGCATGCTGGTGGTATGTAGCAGTTGAGATCAAACACCCGGGTCTTCTCATCCATTTATTTAAAAACGAGGTGTTATTAAGAGTTGCGACCGACCATTCTGGTAGAAATGCAGCCTGGTATTATCCATTTATTCTTTATTTACCGGCACTCATTTTAGGACAAGGGCTCTGGTTATACTATTTTATAGTGATGATAAAGAAGGAAAAACTTTTCCATTTTAAAGAAATTAAAGAATCATTTTTCAGACGTCCCCATGCTTCTTTTTTACTGCTCTGGTTTTGGATTTCTTTTATTATATTTTGTATATCCAAAAGCAGACTTATGCCCTACGTGTTACCGATATTTGTTCCCCTAGTTGTTGCCACAGCTATCCACATGGATAAAATAGTTAAAAACCGCCACATTTTTAAAATGGCTTATCTTTCCATTCTCATTATTGTCATGGTTAAAGGAATTGTTAGTTACTATCCTTCTAATAAAGACATGAAACTCCCTTGGAAAATCATTCAAAAACACTACCAACCGGGAAGCTATGTTTATTCTTGCGAAGAAACTAAGTTGTTTGGATTACAATTTTATCTTAAGGGAAAGCTTAAGCGCATTTCTACTTTAGAACATTCGTGGGTAGATGCACCTATGAGTCATGTATTAGAAGAAGTTCAGAATAAAAAAAGATCTTTTCCTCTCATGATTGTATGTAAACGCAAATACATTTATCTCATGAGCAACTGGTTATCGCGCATGAAGATTGATTTCTCAATAGAAGAAAATAAATATTGGCAGGTTTTTATCATTAAAAAGGTAAGTGCTTAATACCATGAATAAATATCTATCAGGATTTGGTAATGAATTTTCATCAGAGGCTGTGCCTGGCGCACTACCGCAAGGGCAGAATAATCCTCAAAAAGCGCCTCTTGGGCTCTATACTGAACAGCTCAGCGGCACGTCTTTCACAAAACCTCGAGATCGTAATCGCCGCTCATGGCTTTATAGAATTTATCCTTCTGTACTCCATGAGCCTTTCAGAAAAATAGAATTCAAGCAGTTTAAAACGTGGCCTTATGCTGAATGCCTTTCCACACCCAATCAACTTCGATGGAATCCCCTACCCTATTCCAAAAACAAAGTAGATTTTATGGAAGGTATGATTACCTATGCCGGAAATGGAAATGCGTGTGAACAAAAAGGTGTAGCCATTCATCTTTATACAGCAAACAAATCTATGACAGACACTTTCTATTACAATGCTGATGGCGATTTTTTGATTGTTCCAGAGGTAGGGGCACTTCTTATTAAAACTGAATTTGGATTCCTAGATGTAAAGCCGGGAGAAATTGTAATTATTCAGCGTGGCATGAAATTTCAAGTAGAACTTGTAGAAAAAAAAGCGCGAGGTTATGTTTTGGAAAATTATGGGCAACCTTTTCGCCTTCCTGAATTAGGCCCTATCGGAGCCAATGGCTTAGCTGCTCCGCGAGATTTTTTAACACCCGTGGCTCACACGCAAGAAAAAACAGGTCATTTTAAACTCATATGCAAATTTGGCGGGCAATTCTGGGAAAGCAAAACCAATCATTCACCTTTAGACGTCGTAGCGTGGCATGGTAATTACGTACCCTATAAGTATGATCTAAAAAAATTTAATACAATCAATACTGTTTCATTTGATCACTGTGACCCATCGATATTTACTGTATTAACCTCCCCTTCTTTAGAAGTAGGGGTTGCAAACATCGACTTCGTCATTTTTCCGGAAAGATGGTCCGTTGCTCACAATACATTCCGACCGCCTTACTATCATAGAAATATCATGAGCGAATTTATGGGGCTTATTTATGGAAAATATGATGCAAAAGAAAAGGGATTTTTGCCTGGTGGGGCAAGCCTTCACAATTGCATGTCGCCTCATGGCCCTGATGCCGAAACTTTTGAAAAGGCTTCCGATATAAAACTTAAACCAGAGTATATTTCTGACACGCTAGCTTTCATGTTTGAAAGCTCCAATGTTTTTCAATTAACTCTCCAGGCACTCTCCACACCACTTCTTCAAAAAGATTATTATAAATGTTGGAAGGGACTCAAGAAAAATTTCGTTGGATCCCCTCCTAAACTGGCTTAGGTAATTCGAAAAGAGCGGAGCCGTGAGCACGAGTGTAAAAATCGCCCCCGTTTCTGCCTACTAAATCTAGTTTATCCGGGTGAATTTTTCCATTTTCAAAAAGGGCCTCTTCAATATGGAAAAGTAAAACTTCACAAATAGCAAGATTAGCAGACCCTTTTCCCTCCCCCACAGGAATCATGTGCACAAGTCGGCACTCCATCTGAAATGGAGATTCCTTCACGCGAGGTGGTTTTACTATATGTGATTTAAGCGGTGTAAAGCTTGCTTCTTTAAACTCATCAATCTCAGGTGAAAACTCTGCAGAGGTGATATTCATTTTTTTAACAATTTTATGCGTCACAACCTGCACAACGCACTCTTTAGTGTCAACTATACTATTATAAGTATCCTTTGTTGTATCATCGCGCCCACGCCTGGCTGGAGAAAAAACTATCACTGGAGGATTTGAGCCAAAAGCATTAAAAAAAGAAAAAGGTGCTAAATTCACGGTACCATCTTTCGAAATGGTTGAAACTAATGCTATAGGACGAGGCGCCACTCCACTCGTCAGCAGTGAGAGAGTTTCCTGCGGCGACAACTCTTTGGCTAAAATATGTTTTATGTTTTTTTCAATCATGATTTTTCACAATTCTATTTTTTAAATACCCTAAGCCCTCAATTTCTAAATCGATCGTATCACCTTCTTTCAACCACGTGGGAGTGAATCCTTCCCCTCTTTCTTTGGCTTGACGCTCACCTGTTCCATTTAACTCTAAATAACACCCCGTTCCTACTGTACCTGAACCAATGACATCCCCTGGAAATAATTCAACACCATACGAGGCACGTTCTATAATTTGAGCAAACGTCCAAGACATTGTTTTTACATTGCCTTCTGAAACAAGGTTACCATTATGCTGTGCCTTCATCTCTAAATCATATTGATTACCATGAAGTGTTTTTATTTTATGCGATTCAAGTTCATCAACAGTAACAAGCCACGGACCAAGAGCTGTTGCAAAATCTTTACCCTTAGCTGGCCCAAGACTTAACTTCATTTCTTCCATCTGTAGTTTTCTAGCAGAAAAATCGTTCATAATTGTAAAACCGATAATATAAGAATCAGCCTCTGTAACATGTATGTTTTTGCCACGCTTTCCAATAACGCAAGCCCATTCAAGTTCGAAATCAAGTTGATCTAGATGATCTTTCTCAACAACAACATCCCCCTCACCCACAATGGCATTATGATTTGTAAAATAGAAAACTGGAAATTTATCAAACTCTGGGACCATATCCACTCCACGATTACGCCTGGCCGCTTCAACATGTTGACGAAAAGCATAGCCATCTCGACAAGAAGTTGGCCGTGGAATGGGGGCTATTCTTTTAATTATTTTATCATCTTCGTAAGAATGAATTTTACCTTCCAAATAGGCGACTTCAATTTTTTTAATTTTTGGCAGAAGTTCTTGAGAATTTTCTAAAATGGGAAGTATGGTGGACGGCACATTCAATGAAAGTTTCGTACCGGCACTGTGTAAATCAATGGTTTTATTGTTAATAGAAAGCCCCGCTCTTTCTTCCCCATTCTTATTTAAAAAAGATATAAACTTCATAAATTACCACGCCGAGCCTGATCTCGTTCCATTGCTTCAAAAAGTGCTTGAAAATTTCCCTGGCCAAAACCGGAACTTCCATTTTTACGCTGAATGATTTCAAAGAAAAAAGTAGGCCGATCTCCAATGGGCTTAGTAAAAAGTTGTAAAAGATAGCCCTGCCCTTCAATATCACACAATATTCCAAGCTCTTTTAAAGCATCAACATCTTCTTCAATTTCAAGGAAACGTTTTTTCAAAGTTTGATAATACGTATCTGGAACTTCAAGAAATTCAATCCCATTTTTTCGTAAAGACCGTATAGAAGAAAGAATGTCATGTGTAGAAAGAGCAATATGTTGCACACCACTGCCATAGTATTCATCTATGTATTCTTGAATTTGAGATTTTCTTAAACCCTTATAAGGCTCGTTAATAGGCATTTTAATATGAGCTTCAGGGCTTCTGACAACTTTAGAAAGAAGCGCTGAATATTGAGTAGAAATATCACCTGGACCAAAGCTGATAAAAGTTTCAAATCCCAGTGTTTTATTAAAATAGTTTACCCACGAATCCATTTCATTGATGCGTACATTTCCTACAATGTGATCAATTGTCTGCAATCCTGTATCCTCACAGTGAATTTCATATTTTTGAACAGGAGTTTCAAAACCAGGTCTAAAAAGGCCTTTATAGTTTCCATAGTTAATAAATGCTATATCAGTATCATCATAGGCTCGTATAAAGGCTTCATCTACATAGCCATGTGCATCTGTTAGGCGCCGTGGGGATTGAATAGGAATGGCTCCCCTTTTAACTGCCATACTCCAGGCATCTTCAACACTCTCAACACCAAAGAAAACTCTTTTGACACCGTCACCATGCAGGTTAGTAAAGTTTAAAACTTCAGCGGTAGAGGGTTTAAGGGCCGAGGTCACAACAATTTTAATACCATTTTTAACAAGAAAATAAGAGGCCCTATCACGAACGCCTGTTTCAGGACCACTATAAGCTTT
>ORJL011176282.1_pt1 | contig 10603 bp, 9 predicted proteins | sample 1779941 | NCBI WGS metagenome assembly ORJL01 (sample SAMEA104232317, study PRJEB22302) | groundwater metagenome | biome: forest; feature: aquifer; material: groundwater | place: USA | collected 2011-08-07 | depth 5.8 m | reverse complement strand
TCAAAAACCCGAGCGGATTGTTGCCCCTCTGCACCCAATGCAAACGGATAAGGGATCATAAAGGGCATTGGAACAAATTCGAGGATTATATCACTGAACATTCAGACGCCCCGTTCTCACAGGGCATGTGCCCCGCCTGCGCCGGGGCGTTGGACCCGCAACCAAAGGGCATTTTAGCAAGCTAGATATTGCCACCTGTAGGAAGCAATTTCGTTAACGGATTAGCAAGTTAGAATTTACTTTCTGCAAGAAAGCGAATCAATAAACCTACCTATCTCGCTGGGCGGGACTCGGCCCGTTGATTGGGCTCAAGGTTTGATCTTTTTGTATTGCCTCGGAACGGCGCCGTGGTCATACTTGGAGTGGATGAAGTCACCCCGCTGGATGGGTACGGCGATCCGCATAAAGAGGGTAAAGATCAGGAGACCGAAGGCCAGGATTCCCAGCGACACCGCTATTTCCGTTTTATTCGGCAGGTATTCATAAATTTCGCCCAGAGGATCGGGAATAAAGCCGGGCACAATCAAACCGAGACCTTTTTCAATCCATACCCCCACAATGATGAAAATGGACCCTATATTGAGGGTAAGCAGGCGGTTTCTGACGTTGGGAATCAAAAATATGAAAAAGGCCGTGATGTTCAGAAACATCGCCGTCCATACCCAGGGAACCAGGGCGTTATGCCCGTGCAATCCCTGGAAGAGATACTTCATGGGGGCCAGATGAATGGTGCCCGAATAGTACTCTTTGAAAAGCTCCGCCCCCAGTAAAAAGAGATTGACAAACATGGCGTAGGCGATCAACTCGGCAATCTTGAAAAGGGCCTCGTTCTTGATTTTCATCCCCGCTGTTTTTCGCAGGACCTGGAAAATCAGGATAGCCATCGCCGGTCCCGAACAGAAGGCGCTGGCCAGAAAACGGGGGGCCAGGATGGAGGCGTTCCAGAAAGGCCGCGCCCCCAGACCATTGTAGAGAAAGGCGGTCACCGTGTGAATCCCCACGGCCCAGGGAATGGAGAGCAGGACCAGGGGAATAACGAATTTCTTGTTCGGTTCCTTGCCGAAATAGGTCCTAACCAGAATATAGATCGGCACCAGGGTGTTCAGGACAAGATAGCCGTTCAGCACCACCACGTCCCAGGCAAGCAGCGATTGGGGAAAGGATAGAATCCCCAGCAAGGGAATGACGTGCCAGAACCGGTCCGGCCTTCCCAGGTCGGCAACCACAAACAGCAGGCACATGATAATGGCTGAAGCCGCCAGGAGTTCGCCCAGGACAACGATTTCCTTGATGGGATCGAAATGGTAGACATAGGCCGGGATAACGAGCAGCACGGCCGCCGCCGCCACGCCGACCAGGTAGGTGAAGTTGCCTATGTAAAGGCCCCAGGACACCTGATCCCTCATGTTCGTTACGATCAGCCCGCCATCCAACTGTTTCATGTAGAAACTGATGCCCACACCGATGACGGCAAGCAGGAAAGCGCACCACAGGTAGTAAACCCGCGACCCGAAAAAAACCATGTTAACCGTACGTTTAAAAAATATCCAAGCTTCCATGCACTCCTCTTGACTTCAGGCAGAAAAGAAGTAATAAAATTTAGGTTCCGTGTTTAAGTCTTCTTTCAGACGCAATGTCCTCTTGTTTTCGATCAGGTAGCGAATTTCGCTGCCGGGATCAAGCAGGTTGCCGAATTTTCTCGTTCCTGTCGGACAAGCCTCCACGCAGGCGGGGTAACGTCCATTTCTTACCCGCTGGATGCAAAAAGTACATTTCTCCACCACATTTTTCATCCGGGGCCGGTTGCCGAGATAATGGACTTCCGTATTCACTTCTGCCGCCGGGATGTTCGGTTCCGCCCAGTTAAAGACCCTGCCTTTATAGGGACAGGCGGCAATGCAATACCGGCAACCGATACACCAGTTGTAATCCACCACCACGATGCCGTCGGGCTCCTTCCAGGTCGCCTTTACGGGGCACACCTTCACACAGGGAGGATTTTCGCAATGCTGGCATTGAACGGGCGTGTACTGGAAACCTGGTTCCGGCACAGCTTCCGGATTATAATAATGTTCCGAGTCCTCCAGATTGATCATGGAGCCCTTTTTCTGCCTCACTACCCTGATCCAGTGCAGTTGGGGACTTTTGCGAGAATGATTATTTTCCGTCACGCACCCGTAAACGCACCTGCGGCAGCCGATGCAGCGGGCAATATCCAGACCGTAACCCCAAAGCACGGCCTCATCAGCGGGCTGAGTGCTGATGTTGAACCGTTTTCCGTATTTCTTAAAATATTTGTCTTCCAGACGCTTGATGACCTGCTTCTTTTCCTCGGCCGACATTTCGACAAAACGTTTTTGGAGGAACTCTTCCACTTCGGCTTTGGAACAAGCGGCCAGACTGCCCAAGGTCACACCTGCCAGGGCGCTCATGGACATCATCTTCAGAAATTCTCTTCTTGTCTTTTCTCTATCTTCCATTGTTGAATTCCGGCCTAATTGGTGGTGGTAATGGTTTTATGGGTTTAAACTTAGGATCATGGGGGTTGTGGCAGCTGACGCAGAGGAAATAGGTCCGTTTCCCTCCCTTGAAGTAGCCGACCCTCTTACCGTGGATCCCCGCCTTCCAGTCCCGATAAATATTGCCGTGGCACTGGCCGCAAAGCCGGTATGATTCAGTAAAATTGACGGTCTCACCATCGGCAAGCTTCAGTTTGTCCCGGTTGTCGGCGCTGTGACAGTCCAGACACCAGCGCTCCTGCTCTGCGTGACGCAATTTGATGTCCACATGCTCATCCTTCAGCACTCTCCTCTTGGCATTCACCGGCAGGCCGGAATGACAATTATTGCAAGGGAAGATTCCCGGGGTAAAGGGAGGAGGGGTAGCGGGAAATTCATCGTGCTGCGCCGCCGGAGCAGAAATGCTGAATCCGATTAATGCAGCAAAAGCTATCAAGATTATAAGTTTTCTCATCACAATTATACCTGCTTTATATTCCGGCATTAATCAATAACGAGGAAGCGGCCGCCTGCCCTTCCGGGACCGATCCTCGAAAAACTTGTGGGCTATACCCGGATCAGGATTACATGTCAAGGATAATTTTTGGCAATCCATACTTTATTCTTCTTTACATGCCCAATGCAGCTTGTCAATGCAAAAATAGCCTTTGACATTCCCGGTCCGAGGTTCACTGGCGTGACAGTCTTTTACCCTTCGTCAATTTCGGTTGAAAAAAGACCATCGCTAGCATATATAGTTTACATGGCTGATTGCTGCCGGAAAGAACCAGGGGGAAAGTACGGCAATGTTTGATAACCTTCAGGCCCTCATTGCTTCCATCGCTGGGCAAGGGAAACCTGCCGGATTACCTGCAGAAGTTACGCCGGAAGTATGTGATATTCATCATGCCCAAAACGTGAAATCGTTCACTTAGTTAATCCTGTTTTCCCTTGACGGGGCGACAATCACTCCCTATTTTGGAACCGCGAAAATCTTTTGACGCCGGTCCCGATAAACGAGACAAGTGCGTTAACGAATTTGCTTTCCAGCGGAGGGCAAACTCCAACATACCAATACCGGGAAACAGAGTCCAATGAGAGTGGCACAATACATTAACGGCGCGAAAGAGATGGTACAATGGTTGTTGAACCGGCCGTACCGGAGAGACGATTCACAGAGATTACTGCTCACTCCGCTTCGCCTCGGTGAAATCCTGGTCCGCAGCGGGGCGATCACCCGCTCGAAGCTGGAAGAAGCGCTCCGGCGCCAACGATTTTCCAGGATGAAGATCGGCGAGGTTATGCTCGATTCGGGCGATATAAAACCCGGCGAGCTGCGCCGCGGTCTGCGCCTGCAAAAACTGCTCATCTCCGCTACCCTGGTCGCCACCGTGGTGACAGCCTTTTTCTTTGTGCAGCTGATGGCCGATTTCAACAGGGCAACCGACCTGAACCCGAAGCACCGCGCCGCCCGCTCTAATCCCGGCGTTGCCTATGCCGATACAAAGCAAGAGAAAGTCTTCCCGGACGCACCCCAGGGTCTGATCGACCACTCCTCGCAGGTTGTCCTGGTGCGGAACCTGAATTATGCCCTGGTCGACGTCCAGATCTTGGCCCTGGAAAAGAGAAATGGCCGCTGGCAGAAGGTATTTGGCCCACTGGACGGCGTTATCGCCAGGAATGGTTTTGCTGCACCGGGGGAAAAGAGGGAAGGAGATGGCCGCACCCCGACAGGATCATTTCGCCTGGGGCCGGTTTTCGGTTATGACTCCGCCTTCCCCACGAGCATGCCCTACCGGCAGGCGACCGCTAACGACCTCTGGGTTGACGACGTTCAGGCCGCCGATTACAACCAGTGGGTTGAGAGGGGAAAGACAGAGGCCTCAAGCTTCGAACTGATGCGCAGGGATGACGTTTTATACAAACTCGGCATCGTTGTGGATTATAACACCGATCCCATCATCAAAGGTCACGGCAGCGCCATCTTTTTCCACCTCTGGAAAGGAAGGGGTCAACCGACGTCAGGCTGCATCGCCCTGGCGGAAGAAGACCTCGGCCGTATCGTCCGGTGGCTGGACCCGCACGCCACCCCTTTGGTAGTCATGGGAGCGAAGGCAACACTTGGAGGTCATTGAGCGGTGAAGCAAATTTTCCCTGTCCCCCTGCGCTGCCTGGCGCTCTTGCTCGGCCTTGTGTTCCTGCCGGTTGACTGCTTCAGCGCCGACGCCCTGCCCGACCATTTCGTCGATGTAAAAAAACAGGCAATCCCCACCCTGCAGCTTGATATGCGGTATTACGGCCCCCACAACTTCGTCGGCGAGCGGATCAACGGCTACAATGCCCCTAAATGCATCCTTACAAAAGAAGCGGCGGCGGCTCTCGCCCGGGCCCAGCAAGAGCTGGAACCGTTTTTCTTGTCCCTCAAGGTATATGACTGCTACCGGCCGCAACGGGCGGTCAACAGATTTGTCCAGTGGGCAAAAGACCCGGACGACCGGCGAACAAAAGGGGAATTCTATCCGACGCTGGAAAAGGAAACCCTGATTAAAGACGTCTACATCGACGCCAAATCGGGGCATTCCCGGGGCAGCGCCGTCGATGTCACCATCATCCCCCTTCCCGCGCCGGAGCAACCGCTCTACCGGCCGGGACAAACGCTGACGGCTTGTTATCTTCCCGCCGCGCAGCGCTTCCAGGACAACAGCCTCGACATGGGAACGGGGTTCGACTGTTTCCACGAGCTGTCCCATACGGCAAACGACAAGATCGGGGAAAAGCAGCGGATTAACCGGCTGCTGCTCAAGACGGTCATGGAAAAACAGGGATTCAAAAACTATGAAAAAGAGTGGTGGCACTTCGTATTGAGGGATGAACCCTTTCCCAAGACCTACTTCGATTTTGTCATCGAATAAACCATCCTGCCTTTTTTTTCTTGACACCGGGTGCTGTTCGCCTTAAACTCCCGCCGCCTCAGAGCACCGTCTTATCAAAAATACCCTTTACTAAGGTTAAACCATGCATAATTCAGCCGACAGTTCCAAAAATACCGGCATTCCGCCACTCATCAAACGCAACACCGCGTTGTTCGCGCTTTCCCAGTCGTTCACCGGGGCGGGCATGCAGTTCGCTTTCGGTCTCGGACCGCTTATGGTCATCACCCTGACGGGTTCCGCCAATCTGGCAGGACTTTCAGTCGGCCTGATCGGACTAAGCCGGTTCATGGTCGCCTACCCGGTCGGAAAGATTACGGATACTTACGGCCGCAAGCCAGGCATCCTTTTCGGACTGGCACTGGCGTTGGCCGGTGCGATCGCGGTCGGTTACTCGATGAACCTCCACAGTCTGGCCATGTTGTTCGGCGGCATGCTGGTCTTCGGCATGGGAATGAATGCTTCCCAGCAGCTGCGCGTGGCGGCAACCGACATGTTCCCGCCTCACAGGCGCGCCCAGGCGCTGGGATACATCGCCCTGGGCTCGCTGGTGGGTCTGGTGATCAGCCCCGTGGTGATCAGCATGGCCGAGAAAGTCGCGCCCCGTCTCAGCATGGAACCACTAGGCCTGCCGTGGCTGTTGTTGCCGGTCCTGATCATTGCGGGCATGACCCTCATTGCTTTTGTGCATCCCGATCCGAAGGAGATCGGCCTGCATCTCGAAGACTACTACCCCGACTATGTTCCCCCTCCGCAGTCGCCGGCCGGTCAGGGCGCGAACTTCAGCACCCTGACCATGCTGCGCAATGTGCCGGTCCGAATGGCCATCGTTTCCAATTGCGCCGCCCATGCCAATATGTCGATTGTCATGGTCCTGACCTCGCTGGTGCTCTCGCACCACGGGCACTCGCTGGGAGCGATCGCGTTCTCCCACATGTTCCACTCCGCGGGCATGTTTGCGTTCACCGTCCCGCTCGGCAAACTGGCCGACCGCTTCGGACGCGACAAGGTCATGTTTCCCGGCGTCGCCACCGCCCTGACCGGGGCTGCCCTGGTCGCCTTCACCGGAGATTTCTGGGCCGTCACGCTCGGGACCTATCTCGTCGGCCTGGGCTGGGCTGCGGCCAATGTTGCAGCGACGGCACTGATCGCCGATCACGCCGAGACGAACGAACGCGGTCGGGCGATCGGGGTCAATGAAAGCGTCGCCGGTGCCGCCAGCGTAGTGATGGCACTGGTAACGGGCCCGTTGATCCAGCACTCCGGTCTTTCCGCCGCTGGCTGGGTAGCCGTTCTGATCTCGGTACCGCCGCTGTTGATGCTGCTTTCCGTCCAGCTCAAAGAGCACCTGGCACGCCGCAAAGTGGCCACCGCCCTGGTGGAAACTCCTTAGGCACCGAGGCAGCGACAATCCGTGCAGTAGGGAAAACCATGCATTTGCTAACTAACAGATATTACACTTATTCCGCCTCGCTTAATCTTTAGACACTGAATCCGCTTTCCTATTATTTGCAGGATTATACCTGCAAATAAAGATGAGTAAAAAACTACGTAAATAAAATACGCAATAATAACCCATTGTTATCTTCAGTGAAGTATTTGGCACTTCTATTGCAATACCTAAGTACACCGAAATGACTGCTACCTGACACCGCTAAAGGGGAGCATAAATTCAGAGTGGAAAGGAAATGCAAATGAAAAGATATCCCTTAGAGAGATTTAATCGGCATGTCCACGTAAGAAACATGATCAGGAAGATGAGCGAACAACTGGGTGGTGTCCGGACGGTAGTTTACCTGCTGGCAGTTAGCCTCATACTTGCAGGTTGCGGCGGTGGAAGTGCAGCGCCCCAAATAATTAGTGGCGTGACGAGTGTTGGCTTACCATTGACCGGATACGTAAAAATCAAGGATAACTCAACACCAGTTCGAGAAAAAACAACGGTCATCGGCAAAGATGGGTCATTTGCTTTCGATGTCTCCGACATGAAAAAGCCGTATATTCTGGAAGCCCAAGGTAGCGCCGGCGGGACTAACTATGCCTTGTACTCCTTTGCCGAGAGCCCGGGCATTGCCAACATCACCCCCCTTTCGAATATAGCGGTAGCTGCCGCTGCGGGTACAGATGATCCGGATCACATCTACGCTCACCCTGATCCGGTAACGCTGCAGAAAATTAAGTCTGATCTCCCCGTTGCAATCGCCACCCTGCAATTCAAGCTGAAACCTCTGTTTGATCTCTATGATGTAGGCAAAGCCGATCCGATCAAGGATCACTTCCGTATCAACCATGCAGGTTTCAACGCCCTGTTTGATAACGTGAAATTCGTCCTCTCCAACGGGAACCTGACGATTGTTAATGCCACCACCGGTACCCATATATTCACCAGCAAAGTTGCTTATGTCAATGTCGGGAAGTTCGTAAATTTGCTTACGCCGTATGTTCCCAATACCTAGCCGGCCTCTCAATCACTGCCTGCAAGTCAATCGGGCAGCGATTTTTATTTTATGGGGTGTGAAAGGAAGACCGAATTGGACATGACCGCCGATGTCCCGGTCGGTGCCGCAGTTAGTGCGCTGTGGTCAAGACCATATCCCGGATAGAGGAGAAAATAACATGAAACAGTATCGACTTAGTAATGCCTGGCATATATTAGGCCGTACCCAAGATATCATCAAGATGGTCTTCCTGGCGCTTCTCTTGATCACAACCATCACCGTGGGAAGCCTGTGGGACTGAAATTCGGACAGCCTGGGGCTACCTTACCTTGGATCAACTTTCCATTTTAGACCATCGATTATTCCGCACTGCTGCGATAGTCATTGAGAGCCGCCAAAAACGCCGCTCCAAACTGGCGCAACTTGTGATCGCCCACGCCGATGATCCGGCGCAGTTCTGCCTCACTGCCGGGAAGTTCCCGGCACATCTCTACCAGCGTGGCATCGGAAAAGACCACAAAGGCCGGCACGCCGGCGGCATCGGCAAGCTGCTTGCGCAGGACCCTGAGAGCGTCGAAGAGCGCCCGGTTGTAGTCGCCGGCCTCCGCAAGCCGCTTTTTCTCTTTTTCCTCCATCTCCGCCTCGTCGCGCGGCAGTCCCAGCATTACTTTCACCTCGCCTCTCAGGACCGAGCGGGCGGCAGGCGAGAGGCGAAGAACCCCAAACCGGCTGAAATCCTGCACCAAATAGCCCAGATGAATCAACTGCCGGATGATGCTTTCCCATTGCGTTTGCGAAAATTCGGCGCCGATCCCCCAGGTGGAAAGCTGATTATGCCTCAATTCCAGGAGCCGCTGCCCTCTGCCGCCCCGCAACACCTCGATGACATGGCGCATACCGAAACGTTCCCCCACCCGGTAGACGCAGGAGAGCGCCTTGCGGGCCGCTTCAGTGGCGTCGAAATTGCGCGGGGGATCATGGCAGACATCGCAGGCGCCGCAGTCACGGTCCCGTTGCTCGCCAAAATAGGCCAGGAGCGCCCGGCGCCGGCAGGTCAGTGCCTCCGCATAGTTGGCCAGGGCATGCAGCTTCTGCAGCTCGATCCGCACCCGCTCGGCGTTCTCACCGGTCTCGATCAAGGCGCGGGCGGTCATCATATCCCCTATGCCGAACAGCATCAGCGCCTCGGCCGGGAGGCCGTCACGACCCGCCCGGCCCGTCTCCTGATAATAGCTCTCGATGCTCATGGGCATATCGTAGTGGACGACAAACCGGACGTCCGGCTTATCGATCCCCATTCCGAAGGCAACCGTAGCCACTACGATGCACAGCTCATCCCGCCGGAAGGCATCCTGGACGCGCTTCCGCTCCCTGTCCGGCAGGCCCGCATGGTAGGCGGCGGCACTATAACCCGCCGCTTGGAGGCGTCCCGTCACTTGCTCCACCCGCTTGCGGCTGAGGGCATAAATAATACCCGCCTCATCCCGCCGTCCCTGCAAAAAACGCCTCAACTGGGCAACAGGCTTTTCTTTGGGGATAACCCGGTAGGTAATGTTGGGACGGTCAAAGCCCGCCACATACGACTTTGCCCCCTCGATCCCCAACTGGCGAATGATGTCCTTACGGGTCTCCGGATCGGCAGTGGCAGTCATGGCGACGATGGGGATGCCGGGAAAGAGGTGGCGCAGGCGGCCCAACTGGGCATATTCAGGACGAAAATCGTGACCCCAGTGGGAGATGCAATGTGCTTCGTCGATGGCGAACAGGGCCAGCGGCAAAGAGGAGAGTTTCGCCAGGAATTCCGGCTGCATCAAACGTTCCGGCGCCACATAGAGGAGGTCGAGCAGGCCGGTCGAAAGCTCCCGCATAACCCGTCGCGCCTCGCCGGCGGACAGGGATGAATTGAAGCAGGCGGCCGGCACGCCATTGGCGGCCAGAGCATCCACCTGGTCCTTCATCAGGGAAATCAGCGGCGATACGATGATGCCCACCCCCGGGCGGTGGAGGGCCGGAACCTGGTAACAGAGCGACTTTCCACCCCCCGTCGGCATAACCAGAAAGACGTTTTCCCCGGCCAGGACCCGCTCAATGACTTCCTGCTGGGGAGGCCGGAAATCATGGAAGCCGAAGACGGTCCTGATGGTGTGATGGATGGAAACGGTGCTGTCCATAATGATATTTTCTCTTTCCTCGGACTTGACACAAATTCAACCAGCTTGCCAGCTTTTTTCGAAGATGCGGGGCCGGGATAAGACGACAGCCATTACCGGCAGTTCAATTTTTCACCGCAGTGTACCTGGAGGGGAAATTGGAAATAGAATTTCCTGTTGCATTATTCCATTGACATACAAGGCTGTTTTTTTTATAATCCCTCCTAAAAAAAGGAAATTATTATCAAATTGCCCACAACAGAACAGCCACCGCCGGACCGGGAAAAGCAATCTCGTCCCAGAAGGCCTCCCCGGAGAAGAGGCAATAGAACCGGCCAGGCAGCGAGTGCCTTGTCAGCCCCCGCTACCGCAGATCCGGAAGTGCCATGGCAGGTTTCCCAATTCGAGGTCCCGCCGGCCGAAGGGAAGACCCGCTTTCACGATTTCGACCTTCCCGAACCGCTCATGCATGCCATCAGTGATCTGGGTTTTCAGTACTGTACGCCGATTCAGGCGGAAATTCTTCCCAGCACCCTGGCCGGCAAGGATGCCAGTGGCCGGGCTCAAACCGGCACCGGCAAGACGGC
>ORJL011047029.1_pt1 | contig 10603 bp, 13 predicted proteins | sample 1779941 | NCBI WGS metagenome assembly ORJL01 (sample SAMEA104232317, study PRJEB22302) | groundwater metagenome | biome: forest; feature: aquifer; material: groundwater | place: USA | collected 2011-08-07 | depth 5.8 m | reverse complement strand
AAGAAGATGTGGAAGAAATCTATGAAAAGAAAGTAACTCCATATGGTAATGGTGCAAAGCTTGACGCTCCGAAAAGGCATATAGGAAAAAAGGCGTTTATTATAATCCTAAAGAAATAGGATTATTTATGCAACACTGCAGCGCGTATCTATTGCACGCGCAATTCTTGCAAACAAAAGAGTAGTTGTTCTGGATGAAGCAACATCTTCACTAGACTCGCAAACTGAACATAATATTCAGCATAATATCTCTCTCCTGCTCGAAGGCAGGACTGCCATTATAATTGCCCATCGCCTCTCTACCATAATGAACGCAGATAAAATAGTTGTTCTGGATAAAGGAAAGATTTCACAAACTGGAACACATGCTTCGCTCATTAGAAAACCTGGACTATATCGCCAGCTCTGGAATCTGCAGAAAGGCGGATATATTGGGGAATAAAATATGCGTTCAACTCTGACTTTCTTTAACGCATATCTAAGAAATTGGCGCAGCATAGGCAGTGTTCTGCCAAGTTCTGATTATCTCGCAAAACTTATGTTACGTTCGCTGGATTTTCAGAATGCAGAGACAATCGTCGAGCTTGGTGCAGGTACAGGTGCAATAACAAAGCATCTTGTCGCCAACAAAAAACCAGAAACACATCTTCTTGTCTTCGAGCCATATGCTGATTTTGTTTTACCGCTTGAGAAGCTATGTTCTGACAGCAGTAATGTCTCTATTATTCAGGACATTGCTCAAAAACTTCCAGACAATTTTCAGCAGCGAGGGTTAAAGAGAGCAGATTATATTTTTTCTAGTCTACCTCTTACAGGCTGGGAAAAGCAGCAGCGTGAAGACCTGTTTTCAATGCTCTCAAAGCATATCTGGAAAGGGGGAATGTTCATACAATACCAATATTTTGCTCCTACATATGCAACCCCTCTTAGAAGTTACTTTCGCGAGGTCAGGCTTAATGCAACCTTGATGAATTTCCCACCGCCCACATGGGTCTATGCCTGTCGTAATGTTTAGGCAATTTCTTTATTCTTTCTATAGAGGGCTTTGAATAACCCTCCAATTTAAATGTCCCTCGAGGGTTTTCAAAGCGGTTTGATAGAAGACCTTGGGATTCGTCAAGAATCTGCTGATTCTTGAGCGCATCCAAGAACCAGAGGTTCTTGGTGTTTCAAAGTCCTCTATAATGGAGTTATCCGAAGGTCTGTTATGCGCTCAAAATGCTTTATGTTTCGTGTCGCAAGAGTTTCGTTGTTTGTTATGACAATAGCTGCAATAAGTATATCTCCTGTATCAATAACTTCGCCTCTTGACTTGAGTTGCTCAAAAATTTCAGCAGCTTTCTCTGATGTCTCAAAAGTAAAATCTGAGACTATAAACTGTGAAAGGAATTGAACTACTTTTTCATATTTTTCAGGATTTGTATGTCTACTAACTCCCTTGAGCACCTCAAATGAATTTATTGCAGTTGTCTTAAGCGACCCTCCACTTTCTTCCATGTCTCGAAAGAATCTTACCATCTTCTCTTCTTTCCTAAGGAAATCAATGATAAGATCGCTATCGATATAGACCATTAGACAAATCTCCGTGAAGGCATCTTTCTTTCTTCATTAATTGTTTTCTTTATCTTTTCTGCTTCTTTATCAGTCAATAAACCTGCAAATTCACTCAATGGTTTCTTCTTTTGTGAAGTCAGCTCAATAATTACTTTTGTGAATGAGCGGTTAGCTTTGCGCTTTGATAATTCAAGATAAGCTTCATCAGATATTGAGATAACTTTTGTCATGCATATATGTATGCATATATGTATTTAAATGTTTTTCTATGATTCAATACATAAATCTCTGCTTAAGAATCTTCTAAACTTCGGAATTCTATTCACTTGTGACAAGCAGTTTTTTTTAACATTATTCCTATTTCGCCTGTTTCCATATCTTATCAAAAAAATCTTGATATCGCTGCGCAAGCTTTACTGAAACTATTTCATATGCGACAGAATCTTCGGCAAACGAGATTATCAGGATGCGTGTTTTTCCGATGACTATTGCATTTGGGAGAGTAAGAGGGTACTTGCGAATATGTGCCTGCTTGTTAAGAATATGCTCCTTTCTGTAAAGGCTTACGACACTTGGGTCTGCAATCGCACGAGCTTTAATTCCAAGAGCAACGCGTTTTGTGTGAAACTGTGCGAGGAATTCAGCAATTCTTTTGTCTTGCACTTCTTCAGGATTAACTGCAAAAAAGCGATACTCCTCCCCGTGCTTCAGCTCCCTAAGGACTCCAAGGTATGCTGCCTGTATCCCCTTCAAACCCCGATAAATCTGGGCAGAGTCTTTCTCTGCAGTTTGCAGATTTTTTCCAATAACTGGAATAAGCTCCTCAATCTCGCCTTGTGTTACTGCAAAATCGCTTTTAATCTCCTCAATAGAGTCAAGCAGAGCTTCTGGAGAGGTGATTTGATAATGTTTGATGTTGTCTTCAATTACAAATGAGACAAGACCTCTATGTATCAACTTATCTAATATGAGATAGACTTTAGAAGAAGATATATTGGCACGATTCATTATGTCTCCAGTCGTGCTTTTGCCGAGAAGTATTAGTGCACTATAAACTCGAATTTCACCTTCACTTAAGCCAACTTTTCTTAGTATATGAAGATTCATAATCTGACAATGTTCAGGATACATTTAAGCCTTGCTCTACTACGCACCTGGGGGGAGAGTAGGTATAACTCCCTCTTTGCCTCTTATTTTTTATGAACTCAGGAAATGCACTATATGTATTTTCAGGCGATCCGATAACTTACGGTCACATGAATATTGTTGAAAGAGTAGCACGTATCTTTCCACAAGTCATTGTAGGCATAGGAATCAATCCAGATAAGAAATATACATTTACTCTAGACGAGCGTCTTGATATGGCGCGACACTCTCTTTCATATATTCCAAACGTAAGGGTGGATTCATACAGAGGTCTGACAGTCGATTACGCAACCGAGCAAAGAATTCCATTAATAGTAAAAGGTGTGCGCAATGAGACTGATGCAGATTATGAACGCACACTTTATGAAGTAGGAGAAAGCCAGAAGAGAAATATTGAGACAATGGTCTTATTTGCCAAGCCGGAGCTAAGGTCAGTTAGCTCAAGTGTTGCTAAAACATTGCAGAAAGAATATGGTGATGTTCATACTCTTGTACCCCTATATGTGAAGCAAAAACTTGATGCACGTATTTCTGGGCAATATCTTTTAGGCATCACCGGAGAGATTGGAGCAGGAAAATCATATGTTGCAAGTCGTCTTGTGGAAATTGGAGAATCACGGGGAATACCTGTCTATAATATCGAATTAGATAGAATAGGACATCATATCTTAAGTGATTTGACAGACCCTCTTTATCAGGAAACACGCGAGAAGATTAGAAGTGAATTTAGTGCAAAAGTATGTGCAGTTGATGGGAGCATTGACCGCCGTGCATTGGGAGAGACTGTTTTTCAGAATCCGGAATCCATGCGCAAGCTGAACAGTCTGATGTATGAACCTATTATGCTAAGGTTGAGGCGAGAACGCGAGGATAAGAAAGGAATATTATTGATAAACTCTGCGCTGATTGCAGAGAGCAATATTTCACATATTTGCAATAACAATGTTGTTCTAGTAGGTGTTAATTCTACAAAACAGGCTGAGCGGTTGGTAAGAAGAGGTCTGACTCGAGAACAGATTGCACGTCGTGTTGCAAGTCAGTACACATTGAATAAAAAACATACAGTCTTGGAGAGCAATATCTCTAGATATCATCATGGAAAGGCATATTTGTTTGACAATTCAAGTGAAGAATATAATCTGGGAGTCAATTTACTTTTTGATTGCATAGTACGCGATCTTCAGGTTCCCGCAATTGGAGGGGCAGCATGAAAGCCGAAGAAGACGCAAAAATATCTTCATGTCCAATTCAGCTTTTATTTCTGCGGAGTAGATGGATAAATGAATATCCTGCATTGGGGGCAAAGAGATTTGAAGAACTCGCAAGTTATTATTCTGAACCTCATAGATATTATCACACGCTCTGGCACATAGCAGATTTTTTAAATGAATTTGAAGAAGTTCCTCTGGTCTTAAAACCACGAGAGCGAAAAGCAGCGTGTCTTGCAGTTTGGTATCATGATGCAGTCTATAATCCTACTAAGAATGATAATGAAGAGCAGAGTGCTTTGATTGCAGAGAGTCATTTAACGCAAGCAGGCATGTCAGATATTATTGGAGAAGTGCTCCCCCTCATTATTGCAACAAAACACATTCATTTGCCAGAAAATGAACTTGAGGATATGATTGTGGATGCTGACCTCTCTATTTTAGGCAGAGATAATGATAAGTACAGACACTATGCCCATGCAATCAGGCAGGAATACTCTATGTACTCAGAAAAGGATTATCGATCAGGGCGCGCGACATTCATGGCAAAATTTTTAAAAAGAAAAAATCTCTTTCATACAACTTATTTTCAGGGCAAATATGAGACAATGGCAAGAAAAAACCTGACTGAAGAGCTTGATTTTCTAAGAGGAAAAAGACCATTAAAAGAGTATTGTCCTCTATAATCTCTTCAATTTCCCAAGTGTCTTATAATTTATTACATATCAGTACTAAATTCAAATCAAATATAAAAGAATACTGCAAATTCATAACTTCAAATCACAGAGACGTTTAACCTCAAATTCAGTAAGAATTTTTCTACCGTCTGGCATTTTAGTATTATGAATGGTCAGACCGTCTGCTGCAATATGAAATACTGTTGTCTCCATAGGATTCTTATCTCCGACATGTAGCCATGCAGTAGACTCATGTCCCGAGTTATAATGGACATATCCTTCTCTGAAGAATGCAGGGACAACAACATCAACAAATTGTTTTAATCCAAGATAATCTTCGTCGTTTGTCGCAGATATAACAAGCTCGATTCTTCCCACTTTAGCTCCAGTAGCAAATTCTAAAGGCATCTCTCCTAGGGGAAGTTCAAATTGAGGTTTGTTAAAACGCGTGGAACTATAAAGTGGAGTCGGAAGTACAATTATATCTCTGGACTGCCCGTAGAATCTTATCTTACCTTCGTATTTGACCGAGAAGTTCGATGTGAGAGTATTATTATTTCCAAGATATAGCACTACCTTTGTTGCAAGTCCTGTATCAAAAAGGCGATCGTAGTCTATTGCAGCTAAGACTTTATGCGCACCATGAGGACCATAAACCCCTGTGTTTCTGATACGCTCTGAAATAGTGCTTATCACGTTTCGGCAAATAAAAAGAAGTTTAAAAGCATTTAGCGACTTCAATGGTTATGACGCAAAATCAGATAATAATCGCTGGCGCAATCTTATCTTTCTCGTCGTCAAAGTCAGCTACGAGACCTTCTGTAGTTATTACCATTGCAGTAATTGATGCTGCAGATTGTAAAGCATTACGAACAACTTTAGTCGGATCAATGACGCCTGCCATCGTAAGGTCTTCATATTTGTCAGTTTTTGCATTATATCCAAATCCCACGGGTTTGTCTTTCAGAAATGCGAGAACCTCAGAACCATCCTTTCCCGCATTGAAAGCAATTTGTCGGATTGGACCTTCCAACGCACGCTTCACGATGCGGACTCCGACTGCCTGATCATTATGCAATATTAATCTATCAAGTTCTTTAATCGCCTGCACAAGAGTTATTCCTCCGCCAGGAACCACACCTTCCTCAATAGCTGCCTTTGTTGCGTGCAATGCATCATCAATGCGCGATTTTTTCTCCTTTAATTCAGTCTCAGTTGCAGCACCAACATTGATGACTGCAACACCTCCGCTCAGTTTGCCTAAGCGCTTGCGCAAATCTTCTTGGTGATATTCGCTAGTTTCCTGCTCAACTTGTGTTTCAAGTTGTTTTACGCGATTTTCAATTTCTTTTTTGTCACCTTTTCCTTCAATTATAACAGTATTCTCTTTATCAACTTTGACTTTCTTTGCCGAGCCAAGGTCATCAAGAGAAACATCTTCTAGCTTGTCATCCTTGTCTTTTGCAATGACTCTTCCGCCAGTCAGTATTGCAATATCTTCTAAGAGTTCGCGTTTCTCGTCGCCAAAGCCAGGGGATTTGACAGCACATACTTTCAATACACCACGAAGGATATTTAAAACCAGCATTGTAAGTGCATCGCCTTCAACATCTTCCGCAATAATAATCAAGGGCTTTCCCTCACTTGCTACTGCTTCCAGAACAGGAACAATTTCTTTGACTGATGATATCGTCTTATCAGTTATAAGAATGTAAGGGTCTTCATACGAAGCTTCCATCTTCTCCTGATTTGTCATCATATAAGGAGAGAGATAACCCTTGTCAAACTGCATGCCTTCAACAAGCTCAAGATAAGTCTCAATGCTCTTTGATTCTTCTACTGTAATAACTCCTTTATTTCCAACCTTATCCATTGCCTCAGCAATCAATGCTCCAATTTTCTCATCATTATTTGCAGAGATTGTAGCGACTTGAGCAATCTTATTTTTATCCTTAACTTCGGTAGATTGCCTCTTTAGGAAGTCTATGATTCTTTCAGTAGCTGCTTCAATGCCTGTTTTCATGTCAATGGGATTTGTTCCAGCAGTAATGTTTTTCAGCCCTTCGGTTATCATTAGTTGTGCAAGTACTGTTGCAGTAGTAGTGCCATCTCCAGCCTTATCCTGCGTCTGAGAAGCAACCTCTTTGATTAATTTTGCACCCATATTCTCAAACTTATCTTTCAGTTCAATCTCCCTTGCAATCGTTACACCATCATTAGAAACAAGAGGTGTAGTTGCCTTGTCCAAAATAACTGTTCTGCCTTTTGGTCCAAGAGTTACTTTGACAATGTTTGCAACTTTGTCTATGCCTCGCAAGAGCGCTTGTCTCGCATCCTCACTGAATATTATTTGTTTTGATGTCATTTTATTCAATCCTCGCAACTACATCTTTAAATTCAATTATTAAATGTTTTTCTCCATCAATCTCTATTTCTTCTGAAGAGTATCCGCCATAAATGACGCGGTCTCCTTTTTTCACAGACAAGGGCGTACCTTCGCGCGTAGTACCTGCAGCAACGACAATACCCTCTTTCTTCTCATCTTTTGATTTAGGAATATACAAGCCGGATTTTGTACGTTCTTCTGTTTGTTTCTGTTGTTTTAAGAGTACACGTTCACCTATTGGGACAATATTCATATTTATGAAGATGGAGCAGTGCTTTTAAGCTTTATGCTGTTCTAGTTATGGATAACTGCATGGGATTGGTGACTGTATTTGGCAGTTATCCATTAGAGAACTGCGTACGGGATGTAATCTATCATACGCAGTTCTCTATACATGGTCGCGTTTTTGATTGATTGCTGCTCTCATACGATTTGGTAATCTCTTCTTTCAATTGCATAAACTTTCCTTCCTGAATGGCTATTCTTGCTCTTCGCATCAATTCCTGTAGAAAATACAAATTATGATAGCTAGCAAGTTGGAATCCAACGCCTTCCTCACGATGCAGAAGATGTCTAATATACGCTCTTGAGTAACGCTTGCATACAAAGCAAGAACATAACGGGTCGATAGGGCTAGAGTCCTCCTTATATGGAGAATTAGTTATTCTAAGGAATCCATTATTAGTAAATAGAGTTCCTCTGCGGGCATTTTGTGTCGGGAATCTGGAGTCAAAGATATCAATGCCTCTGGATATTGCTTCGATAAGTTCAGGAGGGTTACCAGCACCCATAAGATAAACTGGTTTGTTTTCAGGAATGTAAGATTTAGCAATCTCAATCATTGTGTATTCATCTTTTTTCGGCTCTCCAAGGGCAAGACCACCTATAGAATAACCTTCAAAGTCAAGGGCAGTGAGCTGACGAGCAGAAAGTTCACGCAGGTCGGGATGTATCCCTCCCTGAATAATGCCAAAAAGGCGCTGGCGTTTTTCAAAAGGCAAGGTTTTTTGCTGCTCGTCGTGATGTCTTTTGCATTGTTTTGCCCAGAGAGTGGTTTTTCTCACTGCTTCAGCGACAGACTCTTTTGATTCTGACATCAAAGGCATAGTATCGAGGCACATTGCAACATCACTATTCAATGCAAGTTGCAATTCCATATTTGATTCAGGAGTCATAAAGACTTCCTCGCCGCTATAAGGGTTGCGGAAACAGACCCCATCTTCCTTTGAACCAAGATACAATCGTGGCGAATACATCTGAAATCCACCAGAATCAGTGAAGATTACTCCAGGAAATGCCATGAACTTTGCAATACCCCCGAAATTCTGAACGATTTTGACTCCAGGGCGCATGGCAATCACAAATGCGTTGCAAATTATTGCCCTGGCGTTCATACTCTCAAGGTCTTCGGATGATATGTGTTTCACAGCAGTCTTAGTTGCAACAGGCATAAAAAAAGGCGTTTCAACATCGCCGGATTTAGTGTGTAATATTCCCGCACGCGCCTTGCTGGTAGCATCTCGGTGAGCAATAGTGAATATTCCATCTGTCATAAAAGAAGAGGAAAATATACGTATAAAAACTCTACCATCAGCTTTAAATATGCGTCTTAAAAGACAAGGGGATGAACCTTACAGTTATGGACAATTAGGTTGATTGTGCCCCCTGTTTTTCTAATTTTCTATAACTGCCAAACACTGTCACTCATCCCATGCAGTTATCCATAGAAAGATATTGTTCAATGAGCGGTAATATTATATATCCCTATTTCTTAATCAAAATATGAGCAATCACTGGAACGAAGAAGAAGACGATAAAATTGAAGAGGGAGATGACGAATACGTTGAGCAGGTCTGTGACGTGGTCTGCCCACATTGCAAGCAGCCATTACAACTTGTTCTAGCCCCTGCGCATGAAGAAGATGATGAAGATTGAATAAGGATTGTTTTTATCTATCACTACTTACAAACGCTCTTGCAGCACATAAATAAGTTTTTTTCACTCAAGCCAAATCTCAAAAAACCTCCCCCACTATAAAGAGATTTCCTAAGCCTTCGCTATCCCCACAGCAAGCTGATGGGGTATTGCGCTCGGCTTCTAGACGGAAATCTCTAATTTCAAACTGGCGCAGCAAGCTGCGGGGTATTACACCCAGTTTGAAATAAATCAAACTCTTGTACGCGTCAAAAGCCTGCGTAAAAGAGCCATGCGAATAAAAAGACCATTCTCGGTCTGCCTGAAATAAGCAACTTTCGAATCTTTTTGTTCTATTTCAAGAGGGAGCATAATCTCTTCAACATGAGGGAGCGGGTGCAGTATGCGCGTACTTGATTTCAGAAGAGCAAGCGTTTCAGGTGTGATAACAAACATGCCTTTTGCTTCGATATACTCCTCATAGGAGAAAAGCAAGGCAGGTGTAAACTGCTGCGCTTCTATGAGATGCCCAACATCCATAACGTTACTGTGCACAGAAGATTTAAAATCATTTAGGTGCTTGAGTTTTGAGAGAAATTATAGAGGACTTTGAAAAACCCCTAAAGTCCTCTATCGAGCCGCTTTGAAAACCCTCTTAGAACTACAAAATGGAGGGTTATTCAAAGCTCTCTATAGCAAACAACTTTAATTTTCGTAGTTGTTTTGTTGTTTGCTACATCAATAATTAGTAAATCCTGTCCCAGTTCTTAAGAATACCTATACCACATTACTGAAGGGAAGATAAACACTTGTTTTAAAGTCTCTTCCTGATAAATATGCCAGCCTGCCTTCTTTTAAGACTAATTCTCTTTTTTCTGTTTGTGCTCTTGTGCTTCGAGCAACGCTCTCGAAATCAGTATCTCGTGTAAGAATGCAAGGCATTACTCTCTGATTTTGTATCATGTAAGCAAGTGTGCTAATTGCTATGTCTGCTATTGTCGGTTCTTTTCCTTTTCTCATGTGCCTGTTAAATACTTCCTGCTGATAATGGCTCCAAGTATTCTGATAAGCGCGCGACTCTATATCTATGAAACTTACATTTCCAACTGATTTTAGAAATCTGGGGTCGCAGCCTTCACTTCTTTCTTGAAATCTTCTCAGGTTGTTTATATATCCAGATACTGCAGAGTATTCTGGCTGATTTTTTTTGTTATGCTTTTTTATTGCCTTTCTTACTCTATCAATCGTATCAATGCCTTCATTTATCTCTTGCCTCACTTCTATTGGTACGATTATAGTTTTATTTTGATTAAGTAAAGACTCAACGTTTCTAACATGCTCCGCGGCTTCATTAACATCGCTCGCATAATCGAAATCTAAATATGCTGCAGTATGTTCGCTTCCGCTTCCAAAGACAAAGCTTGTATCTAAGATAAATGCCATTCTTGGCATATTCCTGACACGTTCACATATCTCGTTGACTATTCTACTAGGCATGGTTTTATCTTATCTAATCCTTATTTAAACTTATCCCAAATGTATCTTTAGAGTAGTTACAGAAGAACGGGTAAAATATAGTTGCAGTGTTGCATAAATAATCCTATTTCTTTAGGATTATAATAAACGCCTTTTTTCCTATATGCCTTTTCGGAGCGTCAAGCTTTGCACCATTACCATATGGAGTTACTTTCTTTTCATAGATTTCTTCCACATCTTCTT
>ORJL010535456.1_pt1 | contig 10604 bp, 10 predicted proteins | sample 1779941 | NCBI WGS metagenome assembly ORJL01 (sample SAMEA104232317, study PRJEB22302) | groundwater metagenome | biome: forest; feature: aquifer; material: groundwater | place: USA | collected 2011-08-07 | depth 5.8 m | reverse complement strand
ATAGGATACTAATCGGTTGGTGTTCAGTCGTTGCGCGAAGCGCCGGGGCTCCGAACGAAGTGAGGTGTCTTTTTTTGGTCAAGCTTTTGCCGCCGAAGGCGGGAAAAGGTTGCGCAGGTTCGAATCCTGCCGTCCGCATCACTTTTTCTTTTGAGTCACGGTAACCAAAGACTTCATCTTCTCACCGTCTCTTCCACACCGCGCCATCAGGCGTGTCGTCGAGCCGGATGCCCTGCTGCGCAAGCTCGTCGCGTATCTTGTCTGCAGTTTTCCAATCCTTTTTTTTTCGTGCTGCTTCGCGTTGGGCAATGAGTTTTTTGATGTCTGCGTCAATATTTTCCTCTTTGTGGGCAAGTACGTTGAGCACTGAATCAACTTTTTTTATACATCCGAGAATCTGTTTTGCTTCTCCTGTAGTGAGTTTTTTGTCGTTGTTGAACCGGTAGATTTCTTTGACGCAGTCAAACACATGGCCTAATGCCCCAGAAATATCAAAATCGTCATCCATACAATTTTCAAATCCTTTCTGTGCTGTTGCCAGCGCTTTCTTCACTTCAGCTCGGATCGTGCCGGGTATGTGTTCAGTTTTGGTCAGCATGCCCATAAAATCATACAGCCGTTCGAGGCCGTTCTTTGCCTGATCCAACAGCGTGTCAGCAAAGTTGATGGGCTGTCTGTATTGGGTTGACAGCAAAAAAAAGCGTACGGTGCGCGCATCGTATTTTTTCAGCACATCGCGAATCGTAAAAAAATTCCCCAATGATTTTGACATTTTTTCATTGTCCACCGTTACAAATCCGTTGTGCATCCAGTAGCGCGCAAATGGCGCGCCATTTGCTGTTTCGCTTTGCGCGATTTCGTTTTCATGGTGCGGGAAAATAAGGTCTTGCCCTCCTGCGTGGATGTCAAGGGTTTTGCCGAGGTGTTTCAGGCACATGGCACTGCATTCAATATGCCAGCCCGGCCGCCCTGCCTGCCACGGCGCGTTCCAGAACGGCTCGCCGGGCTTTTGGTATTTCCACAGGCAGAAATCATGAGGATGTTTTTTCCCCTCGGCAACCGTGTGCCGCGCCTCTTTTTTGAGCTTAGCCAGTTTCTGGCCGGATAGTTTTCCGTATTCTTTGTATTTTTTTAGGTCAAAATAAATTCCATCAAATTCAATTTCATACACAGCCCTTTTTTTTTCAAGTTGGGTAATCAAGTCTATCATTTCTTGAATGTGTTCGGTTGCTTTCGGCGCAACGTCTGATTTCATAATCCCTAATTTCCCATAGTCTTCCTGATACGCTTGTATCATTTCTTCACTCAATGCTGATTCTGTTTGTCCGCGTTCCTTGGCGCGGTTGATAATTTTGTCATCCACATCAGTGAAATTAGAAACAAAGGTGACTGCAAATCCTTTCAGCAAAAAATAGCGGCGGATGACATCAAACGCAATCGCGCTGCGTGCGTGGCCGATGTGGCCGTAGTCATACACCGTCGGCCCGCAGAGGTACATCCCGATTTTGCCGGGCACGAGCGGCTTGAAGGGCTCTTTTTTCTTGGTGAGTGTGTTGTAGATGCGCATGGGGTTTTGTTTTTTTGTTGTTTTTTTAAATATTTCCCTTGGTATTTCTCTTTTTCCCCTTTTTCCTGTTCTATATTCTTTTGTATAACTATCTTTATAAAAGCTCCGGTGTCCCCCACACTTATGGCAGCCAAAAACCCGTGGAAGCTTGCAACCTTGGTGCTTGCATTACTCCTGCTTATCTCCTTTTTTGTACCAAAAAATCTTCTGCGGCCGTGGGAATCAACTGACACTGCCACGAATTCGGTGGTTCCTGCACTTGTTGACACATCGTACGACCCGGCGGTTCAGGTTGCCATCATCAACGACAAGACCTGCACGCTTTGTGACGCCTCGAATGTTGAAACTGGCCTTCGTACCTATTTTCCAACGGTGCAGATAAAAACAATTGACGTCGCAAGCTCCGCCGGAAAGTCCCTTATCAAACGCTTCAATTTGCAAACACTTCCGTCATTTATTTTTGATGCCGCGATCACCGCAACAGCAAATTACGACAAAGTCAAGTCTGGGTTGATTCAAAAAGAAGGTGTGTACCTGCTTAACCCAGCGATGACTGGTGCAGGCCGCCTTATACACAATCCGAACGTGCTTCCTGATGATGCAGCAGAAGGTTCAGAGAATGCTCCTGTAGTGATGTTTGAATTTTCCGATTTCCAATGCCCCTTCTGCAAAAAGTTTTTCGACGAGACCTACCCTCTGCTGAAGAAGGACTACATCGATACCGGCAAGGTTCGCCTGATATTCCGCCACCTGCCGCTTGACATTCACGAGTTCGCTGCGCAGACCGCGCTTGCGGCGCAGTGTGCTAACGACCAGAAAAAATTCTGGGACTACCATGATGTTTTGTTCGCTCACCAAAGCGCGCTTGATGTTGATAGCCTGAAAAAATATGCAGCGGATTTGAAGCTTGACACCACCCAATTTGGCGACTGCCTCAACACCGTCAAACACGCCCAGCGCATTGCCGGCGATATCGCCTATGCCACCAGCATCGGCATTTCTGGTACGCCGAGCTTTGTCATTAATAGAGTGGTCATCAGCGGTGCTCAGCCGTACGAAATTTTTAAGACGATTCTCGACGCTGAGCTGAAAAAATGAAGACAGGCCCGGAACTGATTGAGGATGCACAGAAAGGCCGCTTTTCTCTTGACGATTTTGCCGGTTCAGTTCAGCACCTGCAGGTTCAGCCAATCCATGTCGCGGCATTGCTTGGCACACTCTATGCACGGGATCCTTCCTCGTATGGTTCAATTTCTGGTCCTGTTTTGTCCATTGCTCGGGACAGTGGTCCTATCCAGTATAATGGATTTGTTCCGAGTTTTACCGGCGTGTTCGATACTTCGGCTGAAGATGCATTCGTAACAAATCTTCTTAATGCAAAGGTTAACCACACCGCATGGAACGCGCCAGAAATTGACGAGCTCGTGCAGGGATATTGTAGCGAACGGTTTGCCCATCATCACATGGCCGCCCTGCTCGGCGCCATCATGGTACAAGGATTGACCACTGCTGAAACCGTTGCGCTCACCACTGCAATGACAAATTCCGGCAACCGTCTCTCATTTCCATCGCTCGACGCAAAAGGCCTTGTTGGGGTCGATAAGCACAGCACCGGCGGCGTTGGCGACGGTACGAGCCTTGTGCTTGCGCCGTTGGTTGCAGCGGCGTGTGACTCGGTGTATGTGGCGATGATGTCTGGCCGCGTACTGAACCATACTGGCGGCACCCTGAATAAGCTTGAGGCCATTCCTGGATTTCGCGTCGATTTCAGCGCGTCAGAACTTGAAGCAATTCTTGGTGAAACACGATGCGCTATCTTTGGCCAGACCGCCGAGCTTGCGCCGGCGGATAAGAAAATCTACGCGTTGCGTGATGCAACTGGCTGTGTGGCAAACGACGGGCTGATTGTTGGTAGCATCTTGAGCAAGAAACTTGCTGCAGGGGTGCAGGTGCTGGCCATGGATGCAAAATTCGGCAACGGCGCGTTCTTGAGCGACTATGATACCTGCAGAACCTTTGCCCAGCTCATTGTTGACGTCGCCGCAGGAAACGGCATGAAAGCGCGCGCTTTTACCACTGACATGAACGAGCCGCTGGGCATGTACGCCGGCAATAAGCTCGAGGTTGCATGGGCAGTTGAATGTTTGAATGGATACCACGGCGATTCACGCTTTATGCACGTTACCTATCGCCTTGCGCAAGAAATGATTGCGCAAGCAGATCCGTTATCAGTTGCACCGTCACAGCTCCGTTATCTTATTGGTGGGCATACCGTCCCCGGTCGGCAAACTCCCTATGAAAAATTCAAGGCAATGGTCACAGCACAGGGTGGGGATGTTAGTGTTGGCGGTCTTGGCTCTCTTGACCCTGACAACCATACAAGAATGAGAGGTATACCCTTGCAACGATTGGCAGCACAGAGATGTGATAGACACATTCTCCGCCGTTTGAATCCGCAAAGAACAACTCACCTTCATTATGTTACTGCCCCTGAATTTGGTTCTGTTAGCGAATGTGGCTACGTCACGAGCTTCGACGTGAAACAAATTGGCGACGAAGTACATCGGCTTGGCGACGCCACAAATCCTGATGTTGGCGTCATCTTCACAAGACAGCGCGGCGATCTTGTTGCTGCAGGCGACGTTCTCGCCGTGGTTCTTCACGACGGAAAAACAGGAAATCCAGAAGCATTTGACAAATACATCCATCTCGACCGCGAGCCGCCGAAAGACGAGCCACTCATCCGCGCGATGATTTCACCGTCGCAGCAATAAAACAAAAACAGAAACATTAAAAAGCCCTGTTCTTTTCACTCGTCTATGAAAGCAGATCAGCTTAATGCACTTTCCTCAACAGTTATTGCTTTTGTGACGCTTGTTGGTTTGATGGTTGGATTGTATTTTAATTTGAAAGAAACGACACCAATCCGTTACATTTTAATATTCGAAGGCCTTTTCCTTATTGCAGTTGTATGTGTTATCGTCTGGGTTATCTGGCATATGCGAGAGGTGAATTAACATGAGCCCTTTTATCAAACAAATTAAGGCATTTTTAGCAAATAACTGGCCGCTCTTTCTTGCAATAGCCATCATATTCTTTTTGCTCACCAGATTAAAATAGGGCGCCCCATGTTTCGCTTCCTTTTAAAAACCGCAAAAGAATCCTCCCTCACCATCTTCAAGCGCCCTAAATTTTTGCTCATTTCAGCGCTCGCTGATTTTGTTTTTCTGTTTGCCTATGGGCTGGTGACTGCGCCGCTGGTGCAGAAAATTGCCGAGAACCTGCTCGGCTTTGTGCAGTGCATCACTAAGGCGACAAAAACCCAGTCGCCGTGGACGTTTTTGTTCTGGATTGTCCTGTATCTTCTGTCGGTGTATCTCATCTATGTCGTGTTTCAGGGCGTGGCATGGTGGGCGGCGAGCCGGATGAGCCATCAAAAAAATAAAAATACGATTCCGCTTGTCAGCTACCTGTTCCGGTTTTCAAAAACAACAGTTCCGTGGTACCTGCTCTTTGTTGGCGTGCATGTTGTTTCCTATTTCATGACGCTGGCTGCACTCGCAGCGCAGCAAACAAAGGACCTTTCGCAGCCGCCTTTTTTTATTGCCTTGTTTTTCATCGTGCTGTATTTTGCATTCCTCTCCTATAGCTTGCTTCCCCGATTCACTCCGGGAACAGCAATCAAAAAGGCGTTTGTTCTTGGAATTCGTCAGGCGCACAAAACCATTCCGGTATTTATCGCCATCGGCATTGTTTTTTATGCAGCAAACTTCCTACTTGGCATCCTTGCGTATGTCCTGCTCCGCGATGTTCTTGCCCTTACCAGTCTGTATCACCTCATCTCTGCTGTGGTTATTTTTCCCTTTCTCTGCTGGACACGCGTCTACCTTCTTACCAGTATCAACAAACTATTTAAATTCTGAATCGTGAGAGCCAGATATGGTAAAACACTCTGCTTTTTTGCATACAGCGATAAAGGCGGCGAAAGCAGCAGGCGCCATCATCAGAAAAAATTTTGACTCTGCGCCGACGGTGAGCATCAAAAAAGATTCATCTTTTTTGACGACTACTGACCTTGCGGCGGAGAAAGAAATCATCACCATTCTCAAAAAAACATTTCCCCGTCACCAGATATACTCCGAGGAAGCAGGCGCAATTCGCAGTGCAGGAACATCCGAGTATCTCTGGCTCGTTGACCCACTTGATGGCACAACCAACTTTTCTATTCATAATCCGTTCTTCAACACCGCTATCGCGCTTCTGCACAACGGCACACCCATCGTTGCAGTGGTGTACAATCCGATTGCCAATGAGCTTTTTTACGCCGAGCGCGGAACGGGCGCGTTTCTGAACAAAAAACAGATTCATGTTTCAGCGGAAAAAGATCCGAGAAATGGGGTGTTGAGTTTTTGCCACGGCTCAACTGATAAGGCAGTTGCGCGTAGTTGCCTGGTTTCCACATCACTCAAGAAAAACCTGACAAAACATGTTCGCCAGCTGGGCGCTGCGGATTTGGATATGTGTTATGTTGCAGCCGGCCGCGTGCTGTGCTACTACTCCACCGGCCCGGTGCTGCACCCGTATGACATTTACCCCGGCATGCTCATTGCTCAAGAAGCCGGCGCCGTGGTATCTGATTCAGCAGGAAAACCATTTACCTCAAAAAGCACGGATATCCTCGTCAGCGCCCCCAGCGTGTATGATGAGCTGCTGAAACATATTCACGCAGCGCTTAAACACCACTGAATATCACAACCTTTTTATTTGGCGGCTTCCCCTCTCTATTCGAGGTGTTCCTATGGACTATGACCATCATATGTGGACCAGTGTGCTCATGCGGCTCTCGCTTGGCGTTGTCTTCCTTGCTGCTGGTGTGTTAAAGCTCTTTTTTAACTTCGCACCACCGATTGAAAAAATTGTTTTCTTCATGCCCAAAGAAACATCTCTGGCGCTCCTTGGCATTGTTGAATTTGTTGTTGGCGCCCTGCTCGTGCTTGGACTCCTGACACGCGCTGCATCGGTCATTGCCGGGCTTCTGCTGGTCGGATTTGTGCTGAGCTCATTTGCGCTCGGTGTTTTTGTTTCACAGTTTATCATCAAGGATCTTGTCCTGCTTTCCGCGGCGCTGCATTTCATGGTGCATGGCGCACCAGCGTTCAGCGTTGATGCGCTTATCCAGCGGATGTAAATCATACATCAATAACTAAAGAAAAATAACTAAGGAAAAAATAAAAAAGAGGTGTCGGGTGATTCTGGTAGCCCTTGGCGGCAATGCCCTGCTTCAGCACGGGGAAAAGCCATCCATTGCCGCAGAATTGCGCAATGCAGAAACTGCTGTTCACCATCTGGCGCCTCTGCTGGCCAACAAAAAGCTCGTCATCACCCACGGCAATGGCCCGCAGGTTGGCGCGATTCTTCTTCGAAGTGAGCTTGCAAAAAATGCCGTGTACGCGCTTCCGCTTGCCGTCTGCAACGCAGAATCCGAAGGTGAGATTGGCTATATCCTTGAGCAGGCAGTGCGGAATGTGTTTCTCAAGAAAAAAATACGCCGCGAGGTTGCCAGCCTTGTTACACTCGTTGAAGTTGGCAAAAATGATCCAGCATTTCGAAAGCCAACTAAACCAATCGGGCCTTTCTACACAAAAAAACAGGCAGTGCTGCTCGCACGAAAAGGCATGTCCATTATCAACGATTCAGGCAGGGGATATCGCCGCGTGGTGGCGTCGCCAAAACCAGTGCGCATCATCGGCAGTGTAGTGATTGAAAAACTTGCCCGTGCGGGTATTATCGTCATTGCTTCTGGCGGCGGAGGCATTCCAGTTATATCAACAAAAAACCGTTTGCAAGGCATTGATGCGGTTATTGACAAGGACTATGCTTCGGCGCGGCTTGCGCATGATATCGATGCTGCTGTTTTTATCATGGTGACTGACGTGCCGTGCGTGTACCTGAACTATGGCACGACCCGCCAAAAAAAACTTTTACGGCTGACCGTTGCTGACGCAAAAAAATATCTTCGGGACGGCCAATTTTCCGAAGGAAGCATGAAACCGAAGATTGAAGCAGCAATCAGCTTTCTTACGGATGGTAACCATCGCGCGCGAAAAGCACTTATTGTCTCAATTACCGATGTCGAGGCCGCGATACACGGCATTGCAGGCACAACCATCACCCGGTGAAAAACAATATAAAGCTGAAACACCACAGAAACAAAACAGAAACAAAAGAGAAACAAAAAAGAGGTTGGCATGGTCACAAACGTCATCATCATGGGCGCAGCAGGCAGGGACTTTCATAACTTTATCACTCTTTTCCGCAACAATCCCACCTACCGCGTCGTTTGTTTTACTGCGGCACAAATTCCAGGCATTGCCCGACGCACGTTTCCCGTGAGCATCGCCGGCAAGCTCTACAAAAAGCCGATCCCCATTTTTTCTGAAGAGCAGCTTCCGGCGCTCATCAAAAAATATCATGCTGATGAGGTCTATCTTTCATACAGCGACCTGTCGTTCAAAGACGTCATGCAGAAAGCAGGCATCGTGATGAAAGCAGGCGCTGAATTTGTGCTTGCGCCCGCAGAAAAAACAATGCTCACGTCGAAAAAGCCCATCATTGCCGTGTGTGCCGTACGCACGGGCTGCGGCAAAAGTTCAGTGTCCCAAAAAATTGCCGCCTACATACACTCAAAAAACAAGCGCGTGGTGGTCGTTCGCCACCCGATGCCGTACGGTAATCTTGAAGACGAAATCTGCCAGCGTTTTGCGTCGTACGCAGACCTCAAAAAAAACAAGTGCACCATCGAAGAGCGCGAGGAATACGAACCCTACATCGAAAAAGGCATTGTCATCTACGCAGGCGTTGACTACACTCAAATTCTCCGAGCTGCAGAAAAAGAAGCGGATGTCATCATCTGGGACGGCGGCAACAATGACACGCCGTTCTTCAAGCCCGACCTGCACATTACCTTGGTTGACCCCCACCGGCCCGGCAATGAGATTTCATATTATCCTGGCTACACCAATCTGCTGATGGCAGATATTATCCTCATCAACAAAGCCAGCAGCGCGCCTAAAAAAAATGTTGCGTTGGTTGAGCAGAATTGCCGTGCTGCAAACCCGCGCGCTGCCATCATCAAATCTGCGTCCGTCATCAAAGTGGACAAGCCCGAGCTGATTCGCGGCAAGCGGGTAGTGGTTGTGGAAGATGGCCCGACCTTGACGCACGGAAACATGACCTATGGCGCCGGCATGATTGCCGCACAAAAATATCACGCAACACCCGTTGATCCGCGGCCGTATGCCGTTGGCAGTATTCGCATGATTTACAAGCATTTTCCCAAGCTCGGTAAGCTTCTTCCCGCAATGGGCTACAGCAGCCATCAGCGCATGGAGCTCCAAACAACCATCAACAATACACTCGTGCGTGGCCATGCACATGCAGTGCTCGGCGCCAACCCCATTAATCTCAACAGCCTGCTTCGCCTGAAAAAACCAATTGTCAAGGTGCGGTACCACGTTGAAGAGCTGGGAAAACTAAAACTCGCGTCGTTTATTGACCGTGTCCTCAAAAAACAAAAAACAAAAAAATAAAACACGACTGGTGAAACAATGGCACAACATATCGAACTCCTTGAAAAACTCATGAACGCGCTTGGCCCAAGCGGCGATGAAGGTGCGGTGCGTGACATTATCAAAAAAGAAATCGCGCCCTTTGTTGACGAGATAAAAGTGGACAAGTTTGGCAACCTGATTGCGCGGCGCGCCGGAAAAGGAACAAAAATAATGTTTGTGGCGCACATGGATGAAATCGCGCTTATGGTCAAAAACATCAATGAGCTCGGCCAGATGTCTTTCTCGGCAGTCGGCGGCGTTGAGGCCTTAACGCTGGTCGGTGAAACCGTGCGCATCCTGAACAACAAAAACCAATTTGTGTGTGAAGGCATTGTAAGCTGCGAAGAACTCCATGAAGACCTTGAGCTGGAAAAACTTCCCAAACTCAATGACCTGTACATTGACGCGGGTGTCAGCAGAAATGAGCTCAAGAAGCTCGGTATTGACGTTGGCTGCTACGTCATTCCCACGCACTCATTTAGATATCTTGGCAGCAAAAAATATATTTCCGGCAAGGCAGTTGATGACCGCGTCGGGTGTTATGTGCTTGTTGAGCTCATCAAACAGCTCAAACAGAAAAAATATGCAGAAGATCTCTATTTTGTTTTTTCAGTGCAGGAAGAAATCGGCCTCTATGGTGTTCAAGTGTCACTCTACCAAATTAATCCAGACTGGGGAATTGCGATTGACACCACCAATGCGGAAGATTCAGACCCTGCCGACCCCTTGGTAACGCTTGGCAAGGGTCCGGTTATTACACTGAAGGATTCTGAAATCATCACCAGTAAGCTTCTCGATGACCATATCAAGTCGCTTGCCAAAAAACACAAGATTCCCCACCAGCCAAAAGTGGAGGATGTGGGCACCACGGATGCCACTAAAATAATGCTGCACAAGGAAGGGCTTCCCTCAACCATGGTTGGGCTTCCGGTACGCAACATCCACTCATCTGTTGGCATTGTGCACCTCGATGACATCACCAATTGTATTCGTCTCTTACAGTTGCTCCTTGACAACCCTCCCTGCATGAGTACCCCCTGTGTAATGAAAAATATAGGCGTGCGGAAAAAGAGAAAAAACAATCGACGCTAAAAAAACATATAAACCCCCTCGCCTTTTTTTCTCCTATGAAAACCGTTGCAGTGGTCGGCAAAAATAAAAAAGCAGTGAAGCGACTTATTCATGACCTGCGCGCTGCAAGATTCCGTGTCACAAATCATCCTGAAGTAGTTATTACTCTCGGCGGTGACGGAACATACCTCTTTGCAGAACGGAAGTATCCAGGGGTGCCAAAAATTATCATCCGTGACAACAGCATCTGCAACCAGTGCAATGAAAACACCCTGCACGAAATTATTAACTCCCTGCACACCCGCGCATACACCATCCAGGAAAATCTGACACTTTCTGCAACAATTACCCATCGT
>ORJL011546691.1_pt1 | contig 10607 bp, 10 predicted proteins | sample 1779941 | NCBI WGS metagenome assembly ORJL01 (sample SAMEA104232317, study PRJEB22302) | groundwater metagenome | biome: forest; feature: aquifer; material: groundwater | place: USA | collected 2011-08-07 | depth 5.8 m | reverse complement strand
GCTGGCAACGCGACCTCTCGGTCAGTCACAACAAGCAGGGCGACGTGCTGACGGCGCAGGGGAACCTGCCGGGCGCGCTCGCGGCGTTTCAGGCCAGCCTCGCGATTGCGGGGAGGCTCGCCGCCGCCGACCCGGGCAACGCCGGCTGGCAACGCGACCTCTCGGTCAGTTACATCAAGCAGGGCGACGTGCTGACGGCGCAGGGGAACCTGCCGGCCGCGCTCGCCGCGTTTCAGGCCAGCCTCGCGATTGCGGAGCGGCTCGCCGCCGCCGACCCGGGCAACGCCGGCTGGCAGCGCGACCTCGTCGCGTCGAACTACCGGCTGGCAAATCACCTGGCTCGAGCGCAGGACCCGGCGGCCGCCAACTACTGGCATCGCTGCCGTGATGTGCTGCGGCAGATGAAAGCGAACGGCATGTTCCTGGACCCGCCACTCGTCCAGTTACTGGAGCAGCTGGACGGCCTTTCATAGCCCGAGAGCTCAATGGCGGCGCCGGCCGAGGCCATCCACCGGATTCACGTTGGCAAGTCGGTGAGCAGCCTGTTTGGCGTGACGGGATGGCGTGCGCACGGCGCGAGATTGACGAAGACTCCGTGAGAGTTCGGCGGGTCCCAGTCGTTGGTGGTCTGCGCCAGATCGAACCACAGGTCCCAGGCGAGATCGAGTTGCTCGTCGCTCAACTCCCGCAGATTGACATCGTCTTCACTGAGCATCCGCATCGGGTGATCCTTGGGTGGGCGCCAGCGGCAGGAGGCGCCCGGCGATCTCCAGTGTGCGATCGTGTGCCTCGCGCAACGGGAGCATGTTGATTCCGGCCGCGCGACATTCTTCCATGTACGGACGGGAGGCGGATTCGTAGATCGCCATTCTGCGACGGTCGGCCTGTGGAGGCGGTCAATCTCTTCGGCCAGAGCCAGAACCACGGCGTGTCTGTCCGCGCCGGTCGCCGCAAGGCGCGCGACCGGCCGCTGCGACGAACGGCCCATCGTCTCGGCGAGCGCGATGATCCGGTCGGGATTCGTCGTCAGCTCGATCTCTCGCTCTGGAGGGAGCAGCGTGGCCAGCTCACCGATCACCGCATAGTCCTTCGCGCGCTGCGTCTGTTTCATGGCAATGAGTGCGTCGAGATCGACGACCATCATTCCAGACGATCCCCTGCCGGGCGTCAAGATGCGATTGACGGCCGACCTAGACACGCGCGGCGGACGGCTCAGGAAGTCGCACCGAACCCGCCGCTGTCGATCGTCTGGGAATTCGAAATGACTCGACTCTTTAGCGTCGCACCTGCTTTGTCCACGATGCCCCTTTGTGTCGCAACTGCGCAGCAACTTCAAATATCATCGCGTGATGAGAGCCTAAGGAAAGCAGCCGAACAGCTCTTGGGCCGCGAACATGATAAGCCGATCGAATAGGCGCTGAAACCAAATCGATGTAGGAGGTGAAGTTTGCCAACAGCGTTCATCAGCCACTCCAGTGAGGACCGGGCCTTCATAGAAAGCGAGATTCTTCCGCGCCTGAAGGCGCGAGGGATCGACGTTTGGTTCTCTCCCCACTCGATCCAGACGGCCGACAATTGGGAGCGCGCGATAAAGGCCGGACTCGAGAGCAGTGACGTCCTCGTGGTGATGATGTCGCCGCCCGCGATGGCGTCTGAGTGGGTGCGAGCCGAGCTGCACTGGGCGTTCACTGAACGGCCCGGTCGTGTCGTGCCGGTCATGCTGGCCCCTTGTAAAGCCAGTGAGGGCCATTTGAGGTTGCCTCTGCTCCACCACGTGGAGTTTCGCGCTAACGCGGACGAAGCGGTCGACATGATTGCGACGCAGGTCACCAGGGCATGTTCGGCCAAGGCCGTCGGCGACGGCCAGGCTGCTGTCATGAGCGCGGACGAGGAACGTGCGGCCGAACGGTCGTCTCCCCTCTTGGAGCTCGCCCTTGCCTGTCTCAAGACACAGGACTACCCGCAGGCGATCGCCCACTCCACGAGTGCCCTGGAGATCTCCAAACACGCGGGCGCCTACTATCTTCGAGGGCTTGGTTACTTCGGAGCGAAGGACTGGAGCCGTGCGATCGATGACTTTTCCGTCGCGATTGAACGTGGCCCCATGCCGGCGCTCACGCCACTTGTTTTCGCCAAGCGCGCCAGAGCCAGAGCTGAAAAACACGACGACCTACGGGCAATTCTCGACTGCGACCACGCCCTTAAGCTGGACCCGTCGAACTTCGAGGCGCTGGCAACAAGGGGCTCGCTGCGCCGCCGCACGCTGCAGCCCGAGAAGGCCGTTGAAGATTTTTCCGCAGTCGTTCGCCTCAACCCGAAATCCATCGAGGGCTACTCGCAGAGGGCTGAGGCGTACCGGGAGATGGGAGACTTCGACTTCGCCGTGGCGGACTTCAAGACGTTGCTCGCCCTCAGCCCGGCCGCCAGGGTCCCATGGCACATGAGAACCGTGACGGCCGACAGCCGCGCGATTGAATCCGCCTTAAACACTCTGCGTATCGCCGGAAGGGTCAAGGATATTGAAAGGCTTCCACCCGCTGCTCAGGCACAGCTTCTCGCTGGGCTCATGAAGATTGGATTTTCGAGGGCGATTGGGGATGTCGAGTTTGTTATTCAGAAAGTCCCAAACACTGAACCAGAGCATCTTCTCGCGTTACGCGTGATCGGCCCGCTGAGGGACGCGTGGAAGCAGTAGGCCAGTGGCCGTGGGGCGACTTGACCAGTCGTTTGCCGATGTTGGCCTGGAATGGCTGGAGCCGGCGCACCGGCATCACAGCGACGTTGGGAAGTCAAAGGCGCTGGTGCAAGCGCGTCGCCTCCGGAAGATCAACCCGATGCTGGAGGTGACGGCGCTACACATCGCCGTCGAGGAGGTACCTCTCGGCTTGCTCCGCGGGGCCGCCATCCCTGGTTGCCTTGACTCCCGCTCGTCGGGTCGTCGGCATGTCGGTCCTTTCGGTGGCCCCTCCTGGCCGAGGCCATCCACCGGATTCACGTGGGCAACTCGGTGAAAAGTCTGTTCGACACGGCGGAACAGGCGCCGAAGGTTGACGCATGTCTCGACAAGACTGTAGGTTATTTTCAGGAAATCATGGAACGGGAGACACAGATCTCGGCGCTCGGCTCGCGAACCACCAAAAAGCCGCTCGATCGACACGTCCGCGCGACCGGCGTGAAGAAGGGACACCTCGTGGAGCAGGCCCTCCGGCATCACCTCCAGGCCCTGCAGGAGTTGCCGGCTGACCTTGTCATTCATCCAAAGCTCGTCGTGACGCGGAAGTCCGGCAACGCGATCCTGAAGCAGATCAAACATGGACCACCGTCCGTGGCACTCCGTAAGCTGATGCGGAATGGGGGTTAGAGAGCACTCCGCGAGCACGACGACCGCCCGCTGTCTCGGTCCGGAGATCCTGAGGTCGATCGCTGAGGCCCTGGGAGCGTAGCAGCGCGTGACCGAGTCGCATCACGTGTGACCCTCGCGCACGCACGCATCACCTACACCCATTAACTCGAACGTTCTTCACTCCCCGCCTTGTGATTCACGCGCGCGCCGGACGCCGTTGCCGTCGCGCCATACGATGCGCGGCATGGCACACCTGTGGAGGGAACGCGGCCCCGATGGATGGGCGCCGACGCCGCTCGTCGGCGATCGGATCGGGCTGGGTTGCTCTTCCGCACTCCGGCGACTCGGCGACGCGAACGGCGCAGCCTGGATGCTGCTCGCGGCCCCCGCCGCGCGCGTGCTGGTCAACGGCCTCCCCCTCGCCATCGGTGCCGTTGTCCTCTCCGACCGCGATGAGATTCGCCTCCCGTCCGGCTCCCCGCTCTATTTCTCCACCGAGACTCTCGCGGTCGTCGCGCCGTTCCCGGAATCGGGCCCGCGGGGATTCTGCCCACGGTGCAAGCAGTCGATCGCGCCAGGAAGCCCCGCGGTCCGCTGCCCAAGCTGCGGCCTCTATCACCACTCGTCGGAAGACCTCGCCTGCTGGACCTACGGCCCGCAGTGCGCCGGCTGTTCCCATGACACCGCCCTCGACGCCGGCTTCCGCTGGACGCCAGAGGATCTCTAGCCATGGCCCACGTCATCGTGGTCGGCGCCGGCGGCAACATCGGGTCGCACCTGGTCCCTCACCTGGGCAGGTCGCCGCTCGTGTCCAGAGTGACGTTGATCGACCGCGATCGCTACGAGCCCAGGAATGTGCGCGCGCAGGCCATCGACCTCGGCGACGCGGGCAAGCCGAAGGCGCTCGTGCAGGCCAGGCGACTGCGGAAGATCAACCCGAGGCTGGAGGTCACCGCGCTACATCGCGCCGTGGAAGACGTTCCGCTGGGCCGCCTCCGCGGGGCCGCCATCCTTGGCTGCCTTGATTCCCGGCACGCCAGGCTCTCCCTCAATCAAGCCAGCTGGCGGCTGGGCGTTCCGTGGATCAACGCCGGCGTCGATGGCGACAGCCTCCTCGCCCGCGTGCAGACGTTCGTTCCGACGTCAGACGCGCCCTGCCTCGAATGCGCGTGGGACCAGGCGGACTACGCCGCCGTCGAGCAAGACTATCCGTGCCACGCGCACTCCGGCCCCACGCCGAGCGGCTCGCCCTCGAGCCTCGGCGCACTCGCCGCCGCGCTGCAGGCCATCGAATTGGACAAGTTACTCAGCGACGACCGCGGTCACGCCCTGATCGGCCGCGACCTCCTCCTCGACGCGCGGCACCATCGGCACTTCGTCACCTCGTTCCACCGCAACGCAGCCTGCCGCATGCCGGACCACGCCGGCTGGCAGATCCACCCGTTCGCCGGCACGGCGACGGGCACCACGCTCGGCGAGTTGTTCGCGCTCGGCAGCATCCTTCGCGGCGCGAACGAACAGCTCTCGTTGCAGGTCGCCGGCCAGCGCCTGGTAATCGGCCTCACGTGCCTGGGCTGCGGCGCGGCTGAACCGGCACTGGCGCTCGAGCGCGTCATACGGGACAAGGTCGTCACCTGCCCGCGATGCCAGGGCCGGTTACAGCCCGTGGGCTTCGACCTGGCGGACACGGCTCCGCTGTCGGAGTCCGACCCCGAGCTGGGTTGGCCGCTCGCCCGCGTCGGAATTCGCGCCTTCGACGTCATCTCCCTCGTGACCCCGTCGATCGATGCGCACTACCAGATTGGTGGGATGCCATGACCGATCGCGTGTTCGACGCGTTTCTTCGTAGCCAGCTACAAGAGGGGCTGGCGCTGGCGTACGAGTCGGACCTCGTGCGCCTGGCTCCGGCCGACGGCCGCCCCGATCGCTTCCTCGTCGCGTTCACCTGCAAGGGCTTCGTGCAGGAGGCGCCGGGAGAGATCGCCGAGGCCGACTACTTCGAGGTGGGCGTCCAGTTCCCCGCCAACTACCTGCGGCACGCCAACCCATTCCATGTGCTCACCTGGTTCGGGCCGCGCAACATCTGGCACCCGAACATCTCCGCCGAGGCGCCGGTGATCTGCGTCGGGAGACTCACGCCCGGCACCGGCCTCGTGGATCTCATCTACCAGGTGTTTGAAATCATCACGTGGAACAAGGTGACGATGCGCGAAGACGATGCGCTGAACCGGGCGGCGTGCCAGTGGGCGCGCTGCAACCCGGCGCGGTTCCCGGTGGACCGGCGCCCGCTCAAGCGCCGCGCGCTCGACCTTCGCCTCGAAGAGGCTTCCGACCGGAGGACCGCCGATGGCACCGCATAGCGCCGACGCCATGGACCTGCTGTTCGACGCCGCCCGGCTCGTGCAGCTTTGCGCGGAGGCCGGCTGGCCGGCCGCTGTGCGCGACGCGGGACTGGCAGTGGTCGAGCTCGACGCCGGGCACACGCGGTATCACGCGCGCCTCGAGGCGGCCGGCCCTGGCGGGTTGAGAGCCACCGTCGATCTCTGCGACGTCTCGGGCTGCTCACCCATCTCGCGGTCGGCCATCGACACGCTGTTGCTTGCCACAAGCGATGCCGTCCAACAGGTGGGTCGTGCCGGCCTCATGCTCAACGGCGCCGAGTGGGCCGGACTCACCGCGATGTGCGTCGATGCCATCGCGCCGGAGGCGCTCGATCGCGCGCTGTCGGCTCTCACCGTGGCGTGCCAGATGGCCGGCCGGGAAGCCCAGGCGCTTCAGCACGAAGTCATCGCCCTCGAATACCTCGCATGGCGCGCACCCGCTCCGCCGGATGAACCGGCAGAGGTCGACGACAACTACACGATGGAGGAGAACACATGTCTGCAACAGCTCTGATGGAAGCGGAATTCGAAGTGAGTGACGTGAGCGGCCAGAAGCTGCTCAACGTGTCGGGCGTACCCGTCGATGCCACGGTCGGCGAACTGGTCCAGGGACTGATCGGCAGGATGCGCCTGCCCGCCAACGACGCCGGCGGGCGGCCCCTCACCTATCACGCCCGACTCGATCGCGAAGGCCGGCACCTGCAAGGCACCGAACGGGTGGCCGAGACCGTCCGGTCTGGCGACCGCGTGGTGCTGCAACCCAACGTGGACGCCGGCGGACGCGGGTAGCACGGCCGTGGTGGGCGCTTATCAATTCGTGCTCGAGCTGCTTCGCCCCGACGGCGAGGCGCTCGAGCAGGTGCCGCTGGCGCCCGACTGGGAGCCCGCCATCGAATGCGCGCGCCTGGGCCGCCTGCGCGCGCTCGGCGACTGGATTGCGGCACCGGAGGCCGTCGGCGAGGTCGAGCCGCTGTGGCACGCCGATGACGGCGAGCCGAACGTGGGTGGCTTCCGCATTCGCATCGCGCCCCCCGGCGGGCGGGACTGGCACGCCGACTTCCCGGCGGACACTTACTTTGCCGAGGCGGCGCGCGAGGCCGGCGTCCGGCTGGTCAAGACCGGCGCGATGGCCGTCGGCGACAAGGTCCTGTATCGGGCGGCCGCTTTCTCCCGGCCGGCGGCCTCGGTGAATGCGCCGGCGCTTCGCTTCGACACCGCCGACCGCCCGGCGCCGTTGACGCTGCGGGAGGCCCAACTCGACGCGCTGCTCGCCTCTTCGACGATGTGTGGTCAGCCGAGTACTGACGACTTCGAAGTGCTGATACCTCAGCAGGCGCTGATCGAAACGGTCGAACAAACCAAGGCGGCGGGAGATCGCGAGACCGGCGGGATTCTGATCGGCCATCTCCATCGCGATCCGGGCACCTACGAGGTCTTCGCCGAGGTGACTGCGCAGATCCCGGCGAGGCACACGGAGGGCGACTCGGTGAAGCTCACCTTCACCTCCGACACGTGGACCGACGTCCGCGGCGCGCTCGCACTGCGCCGCCGCGACGAGATCATGCTGGGCTGGTGGCACTCCCATCCAGCTCTGGCGTGGTGCCGCAAGTGCCCGCCCGAGCGCCAGCGCGAGTGCCACCTGGCCACGGGCTTCCTGAGCCCCGACGACACGGCGCTGCACCGCGCCATGTTTCCGCGCGCGTTCAGCCTCGCGCTGGTCATGACGCACACGCTTGACGGCGTCGACCCCGCCCTGTTCGGGTGGCGCGCCGGCGTCCTTCAGCCGCGCGCGTTTCGCCTGCTCGCCAACCCCACAGCCTCGTAATCAGGAGAACCCCATGCCACGCCGGCCCCGGAACGACTCGCCCGACCACGACGTTCGTCACCTGCTCCAGCGCCTGACCGCAGAAGGAGACGACGCGCCCACGGTTGAAGAGCAGTTGGTGATCGTGCATGCGCTGCGGGCGCGGTCGCCCGAGACTTCAGACGAGACGGACGGCTGGCTCCTGGACGAGGTGAACCGGCTGCGCAACGGCCTGCGCGAGGCCGGCGAGTACCACGAGCACCTCAAGGGCGTGCTCGACAAGCTCAGTTTCACGCCGTGGCATCCGGCCGTGTTTCTCGGCGCGGTGCCGGGCGATCGCGGGCCCGCCGCCACCGTCTCCCACATCGGCACACTCCGCGTCGTCGGCCTCGCCGACGGCGTCACCCTCGACGAACTGGCGCTGGGAGACGAGGTCCTCCTCAACCGCGACCTCAACGTGATTATGCGCCGTTCGCTCTCCCCCATCTCGCGCGCCAGCGAAACGGCCGAGTTCCAGCGCCGTCTTCCTGATGGGCGCCTGGTACTCAAGCGGCGGGACGAAGAGGTGGTGGTGGGCGCCGCCGGCGCGAGGGAGGTCGGCGGCCTCTCGCAGGGCGACACCGTCCGCTGGGACCCGGTTCTCGCCCTCGCGTTCGAGAAGATCGGCCGCTCGCAAGAGTCGCAGATGTTCCTGCAAGACACGCCCACCGAGAGCTTCGACAGCATTGGGGGGCTCGACCATCCCATTGCGCTCCTGCAGCGCTCGCTTCGCCTGCACCTCCACTACGCTCACGTCGTCCAGCGGTACCGCCTCCGCCGCGCGGCGTCTGTCCTGCTCGTTGGCCCGCCCGGAACCGGAAAGACGATGATGGCCCGCGCACTCGCCCACTGGGTGGGGCTGCAGTCGGCCGGCGGCCGCGCGCGGTTCATGCACGTCAAGCCTGGCGCGCTGCACAGCGTTTGGTATTCGCAGAGCGAGGCCAACTACCGCGAGGCCTTCCGCGTGGCCCGCGAGGCGGGAGAGCGGCAGCCCGACGTTCCGGTGGTCATGTTCTTCGACGAAGTGGACGCGATTGGCTCGACGCGCGGTGAAGGCCCGACGCGCATTGACGACCGCGTGCTCACGAGCTTCATGGCCGAGCTCGATGGCCTCGAGGCGCGCGGCAACATCCTGGTGGTGGCGGCCACCAACCGCCGCGAGGCGGTGGACCCGGCGCTGCTGCGGCCGGGACGGCTCGGCGACCTCGTGCTGGAGATTCCACGGCCCGGCATGGCGGCGGCATCGGCGATCTTCGGCAAGCATCTGCCGGTCGACATCCCTTATGCGGGCGAAACGGACGAGGCCGAGACGCGACGTCGCGAAGTGATCGAGGTGGCCATCTCCCGGCTCTATGCGCCGAACGGCGAAGGCGAGGTCGCGACGATCATGTTCCGCGACGGCACCCGTCGCGCCATTCACGCCCGCGACCTCGTTTCCGGCGCCGGCATCGCGAAGATCGCGCGCGTGGCCATCGAGCGGGCATGCCTGCGCGAGGTCGAGCACGGTGAGCCGGGGGTGCGAACCTCCGATCTCCTCGACGCAATTGTCGACGAGCTCGAGTGCGCGGTGAGGGCGCTGACGCCGGCCAACTGCCACGCCTTCATCAGCGGCCTGCCGCAGGACCTCGCCGTGGTCCGAGTGGAGCCCGTGGTCCGCCGCGTCAAGCGGCCTCATCGCTTCGTGAGCGCGGCATGACCACCGCTCGCGCCCTCACGCGAACACCCAAGGTGCTCGGCGCCGACGTCGAGCTGGGCAACTTCATCCTCGGAGACGACGCGCCGGGCGGCACGGGGGCGGCTGCATCTCGGCGCCTGCTCGACGAGGTTCGCGGCGTCGTGAGCGGCCTGGTCCCATCACCCGCAGCCAGCAACCCTCCCGGATGGAATGGGGGCCCCGACGTCAACCCTCAAGACATCGGTCGCCGATTTCTCCCCACCAATGGCGGTTGCGTGTACATCGACATGGATCATCTCGAGGTGGCGTTGCCGGAAACCACGAGCGCCTACCACCACGTGGCGCACTGGCGTGCCATGCTGCTGCTCGCTCGCGAGGCGGCGGCGTGCGCGAACCGGCGCCTGCGCGACGGGCTTCACATCGAGGTGGTTGCGAACAACAGCGATGGGCTCGGCCAGTCCTACGGCAGCCATGTCAACGTCCTCCTCACGCGGGAGGCCTGGGACAACATCATCCGCCGCAAGTCCCATTTTCTCGCCTATCTCACCGCCTTCCAGGTCTCGAGCATCGTCTTTACCGGTCAGGGCAAGGTGGGCAGCGAGAACGGCCGCGAGCCGGTGGCGTATCAGTTGTCGCAACGCGCCGACTTCATCGAGACGCTGCTCCACTACGAAACGACGTGCGAGCGGCCGATCGTCAATACCCGTGACGAGCCGCTGTGCGGGGTGGCGGCGTGGCCGCCGGACGGGAGCATGCCGGACACAGGGTTGGCTCGACTCCACGTCATCTTCTACGACAGCACCTTGTGTGACACCGCGACCCTGCTGCGCGTCGGCACGCTGCAACTGATCGTGGCCATGCTCGAAGCGAGCGTCGTCAACCCTGCCCTGGCGCTCGACGATCCGCTCCAGGCCCTGCAGGCCTGGAGCCGCGACCCCTCGCTGGGCGCGCGCGCCCGCACGGTGAGCGGCGGCCGACTCACGGCGGTGGACCTGCAGTTCCGCTTCCTGAAAGAAGCCACCAGGTTCGCGGACCGGGGCGGCTTCGACGGCATCGTCCCCCGCGCCGCGGAGATTCTGGCGCTATGGGAAGACACGCTAACGAAGCTGCGCCACCGTGATTTCGCGGCGCTCAGCCGGCGGCTTGACTGGGTGCTGAAGCGGCAGCTGCTGGAACGCGCGATGCGCCGGCAGCCCGCGCTCACCTGGGACTCGCCACAGATCAAGTGCCTCGACCAGCTCTACGCCAACCTGGACGAGTCGACGGGGCTCTACTGGGCCTGCGAGGCCGCCGGCATGGTGGACCGCCTGGTCGGCGACGCGGAGGTTCAGCGGGCGCTCACCGAGCCGCCCGACGACACGCGCG